>Ga0302271_10002988_pt1 | contig 14703 bp, 8 predicted proteins | sample III_Bog_N1_1_FD_198767 | JGI IMG/M metagenome (GOLD analysis project Ga0302271, IMG submission 198767) | Peat permafrost microbial communities from Stordalen Mire near Abisko, Sweden - III_Bog_N1_1 | ecosystem: Environmental > Terrestrial > Soil > Wetlands > Peat | place: Sweden: Abisko... | reverse complement strand
ACAATCTAGTTGTTGTTTTCCATTGCTATGTTTGATTTGTTCTTCCCTCGCTTAGAGGAGGAATGAGCTGAATTGATTAGTCGTTTTCTATTTAAGAGAGCTTGTTGGAGAAGGAGAAGAAGAAGAATCTACTAGATTGGTGTCAGTAGCTTATTGTAAATCTACTGCGAATTATTGTTTGCAGTTGCTTTAAGGTTTTTGGTACTGCTGCTACTGTTGTGGTTGTTGCTGTTGTTGCTATACATATTGTTCAATTCTGTCTTCCTGCTGTTCTCTAGGTAGTTACTGTGATTTCTCAACTACTAACGATTCTAGATTACTAAATCGTTTGGAGAGCAATTATGTCCTTAGAGGTTGCTTAGAAGATTATTTTAGCTCTTGCTAAGCAGCACGCTACTCAGATTGTAGCTATTTCCCTGGAGAAGAGCATAATTATCCTATTTATGGTTAAGCTTACTCTGTGTTGCTGATTCTTTGTGATTCTGAAACTCCTTGTATTGGAGTACTCTGCTGATTCCCTGCTGAGAGTAATTACGAATAATTCACTGCAGATAATTATATTTGTTTTGACACTGGAACAACTGATTGCTGATATGGAATCAGCTGAAAATTGTTTGTATTTTTCTTGAGAACGCCTAGCGCATCATCAGAAATGACTCTTGATCTCTTCTGCCATTGTTACTGCTTCTTTTCGAGCATTTACTAATGCATCTATTGCTAGTATTCTATGTATTGCTCCTTGAATTACTGATGTTTTATGGACTAATGCCGTACACGTTGAAGTTGTGTTTGTCTTCCTTAAACATCTGATAAACACACTGGAGATGCTGAATGAAGGAACTTATGAGCATTGAATTAGTTCTGCATGTGTTTCAGTTATTCCTTGTGCTATAAGCCTGTGTTATTTTCCTCCCCGAAGGTAGCTAGTTTAGTGTTTGCTTGCTTTTTGCTTGAACCAGTAACTAAAATGATCTGCTGCTAAGGGGAGATATCGCTTGAAAGTTGGCTCAAAGTCCTAGGATTATTAGTGCTATTCTGATTTTGATTAGAATTATTATTGTTGATGATGGTGTTGTTACTGTTGTTGTTGTTCCCACTGATCCCTATACTCTTTGTAGCTTTCCTCTGATAATTAGTATTTCTTGTAGGACTTTCATCGATTTGATTATTATTCCCATTTAGATCTTGATCACAAGTACTGAGAGGCCTCCTTGAGCCTGGTTTTTTAAGAGAAATACTTCCACCCACGATCATTCTTTGAGATATGCTATTATTATTATTATTATTATCTGCAGGTGCACTCTCCCTGCCTTAAATCATGTTACTTATGTTATCAATATCACTTGAAGGAACATTACTATTGCTGATATTAAATGATCTAAACCATGATTTTCTCTTAATCCTAATGGGGTGGTTTTCTAGAATATCTTCACAACTCTTTCTTGCTCTCTTTTCTAATGCAAAATTAGTATCCACAGGAAGCATAAAATGTTACTCGCGTAGCGCCTTGAGATTATTTTCGAATGCTGATTTTTCAATTCTAAGATACGCAGAAATGTCCCTCTTAGAAATATTCTTAGCTATGAATTTAAATGGATTACTGGGCTAGCAAGGAGAAGGAGATCTAGTGTTTCGATCTGAAAGAGGCTTAAGAAAGCAAAATGATCGTTTTTCAGGAGTGCTGTTACTCCAACTCATTTCCAGAAGAACAGAAACCCTGTTAAACAAAAACCAATGTTTCACTAAATAAAAAAGTAAAACAACACAGTTTTTTTTTAGTTGTTTTTTTATCTTCTCACAAAACCAAAGAAGATCTACTTTTGTTTTAATTAATCTAAGCCATAGAAATTTGGAGATTATTTACCTAAAATCAAAGGGGAATACGTAAATGATCTATTTTATTTATCTTAAAGAAAGTAACTTTTTACATTACAATGATGATTCTTGTTAAATCCTTTTTGGGTTGTTAAATTTTATTGTTTTTTTTCTTCATCTTTGTTTTGGGGGTTTAAGATAAAAAAGAAGTGGGTAAAATGAGTAATGTTTGTAAATCCATGTAAAGTAAAAGAAAATATTAAGAAATTCTCAAATGTAGATTTGTTAAAAAATTATGTGTGGAATAATAAGAAAAATAATTTTAGGTATTTTTTAAGAATTAAAAAGAAAATAACGATTTCCACATTTTGACATGAATCAAAATGTAGTTTTGCTGAATCTCTAATTTAGTTCTTAATTCCACATTAGGGTCATCTTTAGAAGATTATTCAGCCTATTTATTCAGATGACATCGATGCGTAGATATCCAATACAAATCAATGCTGGCCCTATGACCATTCCAAACCAGAAAAGATAGTTTCCTTTGCTCTTCCCCTTGAGAGATTTAGTTAGAGACATATGAGGGATTTAGTACAGCATGAAGAGTGTGATAACTGGTTTGATTGTGCCGAAAATGAGACAGAATACCCATTCATGTAAAATTGCACTGAAAACGAAAGTTATAATTTAAGAGACTTGCCTAGAATAACCATATGTGTTCAAGCATTCTAAGTAGACATGCTAGTAGAGGAATGTATGGACTGGTCGATTCCACTTCCTTTTTTGTTTAACGAAATGAAAATCAATCATTAATAATATGAAAATTATTTTTTTGGGTAGAAAAAGTGTGTGTGTGTGTTTTATTTTTGCATTAAAAGCCAAAAAAAGTTATTTTGTTACCTGTTGTATTCATCAAAAGTCGTAGAGTTCCACCAATCTTAATAGAATTATCGATCCGCAAATCTTGTGATCTCAGCAAAGACATTGAGAATATTCTCAAAGATGAGCCAAAACATAACAATCTAAAGAACTGTGAATGGGAAAATTATATTCAGCATTGTCTCAAACCAATAAGACTCTTTGTCTTTTTTGATATACGGAATTAGATGATCACAGCAGATAATATACCCGAACATGATCCCTAATGCCGTCATAATCGATTTATAAGCAATGAACTTATAATCGATTGACTTATTTCTAGGATATTCATGTCTGTAAACGAGCACTGGCATCCACATGTAGAGTGTGAAATTCTGAACATTAATATTCGCTGGATAAGCAGGGTTCTTTTCCTTTCTGTAGTGTAAATTCACAACTCGATAGGAATGCATCTTGAAGTAATGAGTGCAAGTCAAAAATGTCAAGAACATTACATGCGTGATACCCCATTCTCGCACCTGTGAAACGTACATTGTATATCCGAACATAGAAAGCTCACAGATATGCTAAAGAATTTAGCATAGTCTCTCACTGTATCCCTTGAGAATCGCCTTTTAAAACAGCAGAGATACGTATGAAAATGAGTAGAATATTGGCCAGTGGGAAATGCAGAAAAACAAATCCTTTTCGAATAACTTATAGAACACCAACGGAAATATTTCTCCATGCTTGAAATATCTCAAAATAGGGTCCATCCCTAAGACGAAAAAAGCAAACATAATGCCTGCAACATAGAATCCTTTGAAGGTAGACTTGTTCAGTAATGAGTCTGGATTCCAGTCGTCAAGGATGGAGTGTCTCTCGATGAATTCCTGTTTCTCAGCAGGCTAAGATTCATTTTTAGAATCTCTTGATTTTTCAGGTCTCAGCGATTAAGAAGTTTTGCTAGTTTTAGAAGCAGCTTCAGATTATTCAGGGGTATCTCCTTTCCTATTTGTGACTGTTGTTTTCTCCATTTCTTTTTGTGATTCCTATTTCCAATCTTTTTTCCTTTTTTTTAATTCAGATAATTCTTACTTTATTTAAAATTATTCCTGATTCGTTCAACTCCTTCCACGCTTTTTAATCATTTTTTTCCCCTCCCCAGTTGATGTTTCTTCATTAGGTAATTATGATGAGTATCTTCTTTATGGGTTACATCTTTTATTTTTTGATGAGTACGTATTCAAAAACTTAATAAGTTTTAAACTTTATTTTTGTTCTGTGAAAAAGCATTTTTTTATTCAGTAAGCGAATTGATGAAAATCTAAATAGAAACATTGGGATTTCGCGTTCAATCAAAGCACAAGAATTAAAAGTTTATATTTCAAAAAAGACTAGCACCATAGACTCATTAGATTACTGATATTTCAGATTTTATAAGTTTATTTTATCATTTTCAAATTGTTTTTACCATCTTATGAATAAGCGAAAGTTGTCTCGAATTTTTCCCCTTTTTTTTGCTGTGTATTATGACGTCATTTTCCCTCTCAATTATTTCTATTCATTTCATTTCCATAATTTGCCTTTATTTTCTCCTTCAACATTTTTAGTTGCTCCTTCAGGTTTATTTATTACCATGAGATTTTTATAAATAAATATTTCCTGCTGAAAATATTTAATTTTCATGAACGAAACTGCTTCAATTAGTCTAGCGTATCTGTCTGTCATATCAAATCTTAAGGATAACTACAGTTTATGCAAGCAGACTGGACAAAGTTGAAATGGCTTTGCGCCTGCTTCTTCGTAGGTGTTAGAACCATTCATGAGACAGTGATAGTAAATGCAATGCTTAATTGAAAATTGATGGGTTATCTCGTGGCACATAACTTTACAACTTCGATAAATTAAGAGATCCATATCATCCACAGCAGATTTTTCATAGAAACTCTACTAGTACCTCGCATAACTGAAAACTCCAACCTTTTTCAATGTTAAAAAAGCAAAATTTAAGCGATAAAAGAAAATATTTCTTAAACTTTAGTGGTTCTATTATTGTATTATTTCTTTCTTTCGCAGAAAAAAGTGTTGATTTCTCCTAAAGATTTAATTGTAACTTTACGTGGTCAATCAACGAAGCTAATCCAAAAACATAATTCCACTCTTCGCGATGATAAATATCTGAAGCACATATTCCCATCACAGCAAACGCATTATGCGGTTTACGTTTGTTTAGAATAGCTAGAATCTAAGGGGCAGAATACTATCTGTTAGGTGGAGTTCCTCTATATTTAACTTTCTCTGCTTCAATGTCAACTAAACCAAGAATTTCGACTTGTATCCCATAGAAAAAAGCCTCCGCAAAAGTTTTCATTTTTTCTAAATATTCCTTTGTTATCGATTTTTCTAAAGGTACAATGTAGATTTTCTTCCTTTTCGTATCCACAGCGCGTGGCTATTCAGCGTATTTTGAGAACGATTATCCTATTTCCTTCTGAGAATATAGCCAATCATCTGAAGAAGGTGAAGGTATGGGTCTGAAAAATGGAATGATTTTTGTAAGCTATGCTTTGTTTCTTTCAGAAAGGGAATTCATTTCACCAATTGCCTTTTCTCTTTCTCGCTTGCTTGGTTGAGTAAATAATTTTTTGGCTTTTTCCATTTCTGTTGTGGATAAATATGTTTAAAAACGCAAGAAACAGACTAACTAGAGTTGAAAATAATTGAAGGTTTTTCTTGTTTCGAAACAGCTATGGAAAATAGGGATTTAAAACTGAAAAAAATTGTCTATTATTTGCTTAAATAATATGCAGATTCCGATGAATTATTTGAAGAACAATTTGAAAACGCAATAGACCCATAACGCAATTTGTTCTGATTCTTTCTTTGTTGACCATAATTGATGCTCTTTTCTATGTAGCTTTAGATAGATTAAAAAGAAACTTAAATTGTCTAAAAATTACTTGCAAACATATTCCAAAATGACTCTAATTAACCAAAAATTACTTCTTTTTATTAAATTAAATTTTCCATTTTTGATGCAATTATCTTTCAATCAAACCATACAATAATGTATTTATTCATGTTCTGGAGTGTTTATTTAGTGGAACCTATTGATCCTTAGCTATTTCAATCAAAAAAAACATAAAGAAATTTACCTATTTGATGTAAAAAACTTCTGTGCAGATTAGGGGGTAGCTTTGTGGTAGATTCTGTTTTAATTAAAGATCTTTTTAATTTTTCTTAAAGTAGAAATAGAATCATAAGATTTCTACTTAGTTAAAGTTTTTTTGTGTTTCTAAGTGTACTGCAAATAAAAAATGGCTGAAATGACTAACTCAGAAGATGGATAGCAGAAAGAATAGGAAGATAAACTTATTGCAGATGATTATGATATATCTAATAAAATAGAGGATAAATAAGGCTCTGATGATATATAAGAAGGTTACAAAGGATCAAATAGCATCACTGATAATATCAATATCAATGAAGATGAAGCTGATGATATGAACGAAGAAGCAGCATTGATGAAATCTCCAGAAAATATTGAAGATTAAGAAGATCTCACGAATAAATCATCCTCAGAGTTGGCTAAACGATAAGAACGTAATCGCTAGATGCAACTGACGATGAGTAGACTTGAATAATGTTAGTTTTTAGACATCCAAGATCCTTCTACTAGTTAAGTAAATCACACAAAAACACAATCCTTCTTGTCTTGTCTTGCTTTTCTTTTCTGAATTCTTATCAATTTAACTTAATATCTCTGTTTTTATTGTCTAGATGATAATCAGCATTCTTTCGAAGAACATCAAGGACGCCTAAGAAATAGCCTTGATCAATAAATTCGTGAGACAACTAAGTGTGTTCAAACAAAGAGAAGAGCTCTTCGATTCAGCTAGTCTATCGAATAAAATCATTCAGAGCTTGCGGAGTGTGTTTGTACCTAAACATAAGGCACTGTTCAAGTATGGCGATAGAGGCAATGAATATTACATAATGCTCTCTGGATAGGCATTTTGTCTTATTCCATACACAAATATGATCCCTTAAGATTAAATCAACAAGCAAATAGATGAAAGGTAGGATATTACAGTTATTCATATCCAAAAGCGTTTAAATACATGTTGAACCTTTCAAAAATAGAGAAATTTTATTAAAAAACGATGAATATTTATTAATTTGTATATGAACTTTGAAATAAAATAACCAAAGACTAAACACCCAGAACACGCAAACAAGCGAGGAAGAACTCGATGAAGATTTCTTGCTGAAGAACTACTCTCGCTGCTAATGTGTAAAGATATATTAGCCTGGCGAGGCTTTTGGAGAAATAGCTCTATTGACAACGGAATCAAAGAGGTACAAGAAAATAAATAAAAATAAATATTATTAGCAAAGTTTTCTGAGTTGTTTTGACGATTTTCTTCATATGAAACAGAATGGCTAGCATAGTGTGCAAGTAAGACAGCTGGTTTATTTCCTTAGATCGAGAGGGTTACAATTCCATTTAGGGTTCATACTAGCAGCATTTACTGAATGAAAAAGTGCATTTCTTGAAATCATTTGCTATGTTTGAGCCAATAGTCGTGAATAAAATGCTCTCATTTTTGCATGAAATGAAAGAGCAAGTCTACGAAAGGGGATAGTTTATTTATTCGGAGAAGAAGAATCCATTAAAGAATGAAAAAATCAGGAATAAAGTGTATTTCTTGATGAATGGAGATATTGATTTAGTGACGTACAATTATCACAATAACAACAATATTCTCGACTCAACATAACAGCCGATAATCAAACATTTCAGAAATACTAAAGTTAAACTTAAAGAAAAAGTCGTAGTGAGCTTATCTGGAGGGAGCTACTTCGGGGATGAACAGATTAATGGAAATAAAATGAGTTTAGCAGCAGTTTGCAGATCCCAAACATGCAAATTGCTTTCAGTGGATTCAGTGAAATTATTGCAATTTCTGACAGTTTATGAGACAGATAAGCTGTTTTTGAATATGGCAATGACCAAGCAGGAGTGTTTGACTGAACTCTTGCAAGGAGATATCCTTTAGTAAAATAATTTACAAGTTAATGAGATGTATGCAGAAATGGCAAAGAAAAAATAATTGAAGGAATTGCAGGTGATTAAAGAATAAAGAATGAATGGAATAAAGAAAGATGATTTAGAAGATATAAGAGGAGATGGAGGAGGGAAGAAGAAGTAATTGTAGAAAAAGCTGTCAATGAAAAAGAAAAATGACGAACATGATACAAAAGAAGAAAGAATTTTAACTATATAATAAAGTAATTTAGCTGAAAATAAAGTAAATAGCTAATTACAAGATAGAAAAGATAAAGGTGGTAGTGAATCTGAGACAAATATGAAACAGACATAATCGAAAGATCCTTCCACAATGGTAGAGTTTCCTAGAATGTCCAAATTCAAGAATGTTTATTAACTTGGTTAGTAAATCCCAAAAGCAAATGAACTCAAGCTTCAAAAAACAAATTGGGAGTTAAATGACTCCTCCTGTAAGTTTAATCTTGAGGATGTCCCTATGACAACCACTATGAACAGAGATTAAGCTGTACTTGATAGGTTACATATTCGACTTTCGAAAATTTATCCTTCTTTATGTTCAGATTCAAATAATCTTAAAATGCCCAGTATCATGCAGCTGTAGCAGAATAACTCAATCAGCAGACACAACAGTAGCATATTCAAAGCTACTCATTCTTCTAAGGACACCGTGAATCTAAATATTTCAGAAATTCCAATAATTCCTTCAATCCATTAAAGCAGCAACTCCTAAACATGCTTCTCTTCATCTTTCTAATCTCATCATAAAATGTCGCATTCAGTGTTTTTACCTCCTCTTCGGTTAGCTGAAATCAGCGATATTTATACTCCAAGGAACAGTAACTCCAACCCATTATTAAAGTAGCTTCAATAGCTACATAGTCCTTCTGCAACTCCTTTCAATCTATCAAGCGTGATTATGAATTAATCTAATTTTCTTACGAACTCACAAATATTCTCGCATAGTCCAATTTAAAGCCCCAAGGTAACTTGCAGCAACTTTCCTACGTAGCTGCCTAAAAAGCAAAAACCTACCCTCTCACATTAGAACTCCTTGTAGTTGCAATAGGAATAGCAATTGAATAGCAAAAGATCATAGATCTCAAGTAGCTAATATTAGGAGTAGATTTTTAATAAACTTTTAGCTGCTAGTGCGAGTGGTAAGAATAATCACATGAGAATCTATTCCATTCATTGAAACTGAGAATGTATCTTGTGAATCAACATGCGAATATATGGATATTAATAAATCTGGTTTGTAATAAGTTAAAAATAACAACAAAAACTTTTTGTATTTCGATGTAAACTTGTTAACCTAAATTGTAGGTAGAATTACTAGCAATGATCTCATATTTACTCGAAGAAAAGAAAGACTAATTATTAAATATAATTTTCAAGATTGGTCATGGGGAGGAATAAAATCAGCTGGAACAGTATTTTTTAAAATTAAATCACTAAATTGATCGGTAATTCTTTTTAATAAAAAAATAAGAAATAGAAATTAATAGGAAGGGTAGTATCAAAACAAAAGCTAATTAGGTTAAACAACAAGTTCAGAAATTGGCCTGATACTGTGTAAGGGTGAGAAGGAAAAAGGAGAACTAATGGATAAAAATAATAGTAAAAAAAAAGGGATTGTTTCTGATAAATCAATAAATCGGTATGTTTACATTTCCACAACACACAAAACACTCACATCACAATAAACCCCATATTTTCCCAAATAAATTCTAGTACTGATAAGAGTACTGAATGAGTTTCTCAAGCGGATTACTGATGCTTCTTGACTTTAAGCATATCACTGTTCATTAGAATATCCACGAATGACAAAAATTGTGCTTCATTTGGATGAGTAGCTAAAGAAGGTTTGAAATATGCTGCACTAGTCTCTAAAGATCTCGTACTCACAAGCAAAGAGGAATTAACGTCTGGAATGAGTGAATTCAAGAAAATATTGTCTGGTTAAATGAATTTTGGGATACTTCCAATAGATTTTCGATTAGGTTTAAAAATTTCTTCTTTGTCTTTGTAGTAATCTCGTAGCAGTTCCTTAGCAGCTTTGCGGAAAGCATCCTTATCGCCCTTTGATTGCTGCATTAACTAAAAAAGTGTCTTGCCAATCTTTGTCGTGTAAAACTCTTGATTCTCTTTCTTTTTTGAAAATTTTGTTTATTATGCAAGAATATCCTCATTGAAATTCGCTCTATTTTGCCTCGACGCTACAAGCCTCATAAAAACAGACTTTCTAACCCCAAATTCACTCATATTATTACCAGTTACATTGCTATTACCAAAGTTAGCACTACTACTAACCAACCCAGGTTGATTATTCAATTAAGGCACTGATACTGCTGGAGTATTTCTCTGAAAATTAACCTTATTAGCCTAACCAATAAGACCTGACTCTGTGTCATTCGTGGATAATTTATAAGACCCTCTATCCCCAACAGCATCATTGCCCGTTAACACATGAGATGCTACTTAGATCTTATTTTATTTTGAAATCTCTTGAAGTGTTTTCGAATTTGGATTATCAAATGGATCAACTTTTGCTTTGGATTTCTTTTTTTCATATGATTTTTTTGCGGATTATTCCAATCTTTTCTTGAAGGAATAATACTCAATCTCATTGCCATCAGTTAGAGGAAGAGATAGAGAATTAGAGATGCTATCAGAATTATTATGATTATCATTGTTTTTGCCATTATTATTAGTTGATTTTTTATTTGAAATATTATCACTATTTGTTAATGACATTTATCCATCTTGTCTTCCATGATTTTCATCATCATTCTTACTTCTATCTTCATCTCCATTGGCGTTTTCAAATCCAGCTTGTTTTGGAGATTTCCTAGCACCCTTTTCCTGCAGCAGTAAATCTATGTAATCGACATTGTCTGATTCTTTCTTGTATAAATTCAATCTACCAGCAAATATTCATAACAAAAATTAAGAATAATCATTAGTTCTACTGCTACTTTGAAGCTATTATTGATCTCAAGAATTTTAAAAAAATCCTCTCTTAACATTTTGTTAAATTTTACCTCTCGAAGACAAACATATGTGAGGGAATTTTCGAAGATTCGTTCTTCAAGATATTGTGCGTGATACTACCCCAGAGCTTAGATTTATTTCTTTTTTCTTAGTCTTTTAGTTACATTAGTTACTGCTTTTTTTCGTTGTCTGTGATGTATTTCTACTGCGGTATAGCGCTGCCTTAGATTGTAGTTTTGTTCTTCATTTTTTCCTCTTCGGTTCTTCGTTCTTCCTCTTCTTCTTCAAAATCAAGAGCCTCGAAGAGAATGTTCTCGCATAGCTCTGGGTTTTCTATGAACAATTAGTTCATTTGCTCCTGAAGATTGAAGAATGTATTCCTATAATCTATGAGTTTTTTTAGATAGACAGGATTAAGAAGGTTAGATCATAAAGTCTAAAAAGACAGAGGTTTTTTGTACCATCGTTGATGTCTTCTTGCTCGTTGGAATTGAAGGAATTATCAGATTGAAATGAACTATCTGAAGAAAACTCAATTTCATCTTTTGATTTCATTGTTTTGTTCATGTTTATTCTTATTTTTGTGGAGCTTATTTTGAAAATAATTTACTTAAAAAAACAATTTTTCTTGTTTCTAATTTGGTTCTTTTATAAGTCAGTCAGTGAACATTATTGATGCTGATTCGAATAATATCTGTATTGTTTTCAAGCTTAGCAAGTTTTTTATCAGCTCTAAAGAATCACTTCGTTAATATACTGTCTAATACTTCTCTTCCATTTTCGTTTTGTTTTTAATTGTACTGAGAAGATCAAACTTTTAAAGGTTTTTCAAAATGGTGTTTTGTAGGTTTCTAGAATAAAAAATGAAGATTACAAACATTTTTTTTAGAATTGTATTCAAGACTTTAATGTGGATTCTCAATTATCAAAAACAAAATATTAGTTTTTTTTCATTCATTATTAATAATATTTGCAGTAAAATGACCAGACAAAGCATACATAATGGAAAAAATGAAATCATTCTTATTAATAATAAGAATTGTCGCTTAAAAACTATTCCACATTTTTTAGATTGACTTAAATTTCAGTTTTAGTAAATGAATATGTGTGTTATGAAGAAGAGAAGAAGAAAATGGAATTCAAGAAAATTACTTTTTTTTTGTTCTTGCAAAAAGAAAGAGGGCAAATTAAGTGGGAGGATAAAAAGAATGAGAAGACATAAGGGGGATAACTGAGAAAGAAGAAGAATCCCTTGCGAAAAAAGAACTGAGTTTAATGGGATTTTGATAATAAGGATGAGATGAAAATGGATAAAAAGAATGAATGAAAGTAAAGAAGGGAAATTCTATTAGTTTTATAAAGGAGATATCATTTGACATTGTCTACGCTTTTAGGTCTAACTTTCAATATCCAATGCTTTGAATCCCATTCTGTGGGTAAATATCTGTGAGTGGAAAAATAAATAAAATTAAGGAAAGATAAAAAGGACAAAAGAGCAAAAAGAACAAAACGATGTTTGACAAGGTTGTTGTGATCGACGCTAAGGCCCACATGTTCGGCCGTTTGGCTTCCTACGTCGCCAAGGAACTCTTGAGCGGTCAAAAAGTTGTTGTTGTCAGAACTGAAGGCATCAATATTTCTGGATCTCTCTTCAGAAACAGAGTTAAGTTCCAAGAATTCCTCAACAAGAAGATGAGTCACAATCCAAGAAGAGGTGTGCAACATTTCAGAGCTCCCTCTAGAATGTTCTGGAAAGCCGTCAGAGGAATGATCCCTCATTTGACCCCCAAGGGTAATGCCGCTTTAGGTAAATTATGAGAATTCAGATCATAAAAATATTTTCTTCCTATTTTGTATTGAGAATATTTTCAAAAATCAAGGAGATAAAGAAGCCCTTTTGTATTTAGAATACCTTCATTTGTACTAATAACAAGAGGATGAATTTTTTTAAAAAATGAGAGAAAATGCAAGTTTTTTTTCTTATGAATGGCATGTTTGTTATTGAAATAAGAGTTATTTAAAACTAATTTAATTTCACTGTTTTTATTCATAATAAGTTCTTTATTCTTTATTTATTAATATTTACTATTTGACTAATAGAGAGACTAAAAGTATTCGAAGGTGTCCCCACCCCTTACGACAGAGTGAAGAGACAAGTCGTCGTTGATGCTCTTAAGGTCCAAAGACTCAGAAACTCTAGACCTTACTGCAAACTTGGAGATCTCAGCAACTCCGTCGGCTGGGCTAAATAGACCCTCGTCGAGAAGCTCGAAGCCAAGAGACAAGCTAGAGCCACCACCTATTTCCAAAAGAAGGTCAAGGAACAAGATGCCAGAAAGAAAGCTCTCGGCCTCCCTGCTAACAAGGCTGTCCTCGCCGAGCTCGCTCAATACGGATATTGATCGATTTTCTATTCCTTTTTCAAGAGATATGTACTTATTTTGGCTTCCAGAAGGAACAATGCATTTTTATTCTGCATAGCATCCCTCTATTTAAACGCTCTGTAATTCTTCAGAATCTATTTTGGGCTGAACAAAAATACATTCTCTAATTCTTCTCATATTAATAAATTTTTCTTTCTCACTTTAAATCGAGAATTTCGTATTTTTCCAAATACCTAAAAGTCAAAACTACAAACAACAATCCTTGCCGGAAAGTTGCTATATTCTTGTCAACTCTTTGGCCTTCTTTTCACATTGTAGTTCTTATTTTCAGATTTCAAGTTATTTTGTCAGAAATTATTGAATTTTATATTAGTAGTTCAATTATTATCCAGAGATTGGGGGAAAGGAGATGAGAATGATTTGATGAAATGATATTGCCTGAGAAGGAAGCCCATAAAAGCATGCAGAAGTGGGAGATGCCGAGAGAGGATGATAAAAATAATAATAAACCAAGGGAGAGAGAGGGATCAGAAAATTTGGAGAAAAAATACTCTTAAAAAAAATGATTAGCTAATTCGATGACTTACCACAACCTACTCACAGCGACAATGAGGAGGACGATATTCAGTACCCTGAGGGACATTAAGGTATCCCTCCAGTAGGTGAAGATGATGAAGAAGGAGAAATATCTGGAGAAGAATTAGGATAATCATAAGAATAACATTTACCCAAGACATTCTAAAGAAAAGAACATATGTTCATGGGGAAAGGCGATAAATTCAATAAGAAATACAGAAATTAAGACTTTAATAGCATGAACGAAGATGAAGATGACTATGATGACCAAGAATTCGAAGAGGGAGAAACAGATGAAAAGACTCTGCCTAATATGCCAGCAATACTTCAGCAATAAAAGAAATTTACATAATAACCATAATAACCAAACCCTCACAAGAAACAAAAACTTCATGTGAACAATGGCTATACCAACAAATACCCTGCGGATGGACCTAACAAGCAATTCTAAAATTACCGCAGAGACGTTGCAGATGACAAGAAGGACAATTCAAAGTAAGCAAACAAGGGAAAAACCAGTTCTCTTGTAGAAGATCTCACTTTTGAAGAAGCCGAAAGATTGCTTGAAGCATGGCGTGAGAGTAGTTTCATTCAATTCAACAATTGGGTAAGGAATTTTACTTAAACAGAATCACTTCATAAAATACATAAAATTCAATTTGAATTTGCGAAATAAATGGAAATATATTGCAGGATGCTGTGAATCAGAGAAAATTGTTTTGCTCTTGTGTTTCTAATTTTAATTTTACTAAAATTCAAATTTGAATTCGGCCCCGCGTACCCCCCAGATTTAGATTCTCTAATATTCCACCAAAGAATTGATTATGAATGAAAAAAGAATTGAGAATTTATTTTTGGAATTTAATAACTTTTTGAAGTCAATTAAAGATTTTTAAGCTGTCAAAGAAAAACAAAAAAATTATTAATTAATTGAGAGTTCATAGATGATTAATATCTTTTTACCAACTTGATTAATTTTTCATTCTCAAATTTAAATTCAATAAT
>Ga0302271_10002986_pt1 | contig 14712 bp, 5 predicted proteins | sample III_Bog_N1_1_FD_198767 | JGI IMG/M metagenome (GOLD analysis project Ga0302271, IMG submission 198767) | Peat permafrost microbial communities from Stordalen Mire near Abisko, Sweden - III_Bog_N1_1 | ecosystem: Environmental > Terrestrial > Soil > Wetlands > Peat | place: Sweden: Abisko... | reverse complement strand
CAAAAATAAAATTTAAAAAAAATGATTCCCCATTTTCAAAAGCAATTATAACTCATTCATTACCTGTTGTCCTTTCTACCCTGATCTTTAGTTCACTCCTGATGATGAGTCAAAGCCGCCTTGGACTGCAACACTCATGTATCTTATGTTATGTTGTTGATGTTGTTGTTTTTTTTTGTTTTAGATTTTTGATGACTCTGCTGCTTCCGATCCACTAAATTAAATTTCTCGCCTTTGCACTCTCTTCTTATACCTCCTCAAAGCAACAAAATGTTATCTGATTTATTTTGATAATTCCAGGAAAGCGCGCTCATCGAAAAGGATTTGATCATAATTAAATACTATTAATTGCGCTTTTTAACTTCAAAGGCACATTTCGTTTTATTTAGAGGTCATAAAATTTCAGCTTTGAAATAAATCGCTAATAAAAATATTATTTTGTTCTCGATTATTTCGGATATTTTGACTTGTTTGTATGCCATTTTGGTTTAAATGTTTGTTTTTTACGCGGAAATGAATGGAAAAATAGCTTGAAGTAGTAAAAATTATGAGAAAAAAGACCAAAAAAAGCAAAAAAGAAGCAAGTAAATGGCAATAAATAAGGGAAGAAACGAAAAAATAGAACAATACTTTAAAACTGAATAATGTCATAAAATTCAATATGTGCTCATTGATCAGGAGAGAGATAATTAATTATTGATTATTTCTTATCAAGATTAACAGTGAAATTAATTTTTAAAAAAGGAAACATAATTTGTTCAATTATTAGAAAACAAGCATGCACTGAAAATGTAAAAAGTTACTGTATCAATCTCTAATCGCGCCATTATCAAAGAGCAGTTACTGGTTAATTGACTGGCTAAAATTGTTTTCTAAACCTTTTGAGAATATTCAAAGAATAATTACAGATTAACAATTTAGCAAATTCATATATTCTTACAAATCGCATGAACGAGTGCTAACAACATAGATACTAATCTGAAGAATAGGAGACTACTCGATATTTTGTCCACTGTGTGAATGATTGTTTGAATTCTTTCAAGAGTCCGCCTGAAGATAACAGCCGTCGCTGCAATATTTAGGTCACGATGGAAGATGCTTTTCAGCTGTTTTAACAACGAAAGAATCTTGAAAGTTTGTTTCTGGTAAAGAAGAATGCAGTGCTTAGTTAATAAGATACAGCTCTGCTAGCTTAGAGCAGCTTCTAGACTTTTTTAGAGCGCAATTAAGAGAAAGATTAATATCAATATAATTACAAGTAGCTTTAAGATATTACTAGAGGCTATTTTCATCAAGAAATGTAGTCAGAAATTGAAATAAAACCTAAGCAGGCAACACCAACATAATAAACTGCTTTGTTTTTTAATACACGCTCTTCAGCTTACGAACAGGCACACTCTTCTTATCATAAAGAATTATCACAATCTTAAGAGCAATACCAAGCAGAAGGATATCAAAACGATTCAGTGATATATCATTATTAGCAATAAGCTAGTTTTATTACTCCAAAGCAAGAAAATGCTCAGTTTTTTCAAAAAAATGTTCCATTGTATGACACGAATAAAAGTAATAATAATACTAATAACTATGAAGATGCAGATGCAGATCGCAAGAAGGATAAATTATCTTCTTCTTCATGGTAAAATTATAAAAAACAGCAACCTCTTTCTAACTCAGAATGTCCAGATCCTTCTTCCACATCCTTTGCTAATTTCTTATAGAAATAAGAAACCTACTAAACGAGAAAGTCTTAGAATGCAAAGAGGGTAATAGCATTTTACTCGTTTTAACACATTTTTGTTGTTGTACTTATTTTAGCATTACTCACTTGTTTGGTTTTTTCAAACTCGCTTTTCTTTCTTCAATTAAGGAAAAGGAAAGAGCTAATAGGAAGCTAAAAGCATCCATCCAAGAAAAACCAAGTATTTCTAAAGTTTCAAGATAAATTGTTCAAATGAATTCCAAATACTCATCACTAAGTCCTAGTAGGAGAAATGTACATGATCGACTGTATTTCTCGAAAACCTAAAAGCTACCTGATGTCCTCTAGAAAAACATGTAGGAACATTTTTCAAACATAAAAAAAAATGTTAGAATATTTTGAAGAATGAAATGCATAGAATGTCAATCAATTCAGAAATATGACTTCTCCCCCGTTTGAATGATTTTAGTTTAGATGCAGTAGTAGATGTAAACAAAGATAACACATTTCACCCTTTGATTCAAAAGAGATCTAAGTCGATTAAGAGGACATAGCAAGTTGATGAATTATTGTATGAAGATGCAAAGAGGAGAAGAATAAAAAAATACTAAAAATAACAATTAACATCACCTTCATCGCCATCTTCACCTAATAGACATCGGTCCAAATATTCCAATCATAAGCGTGATAAGATTTTATTTGGCAAATTTCTCAGGGAAATGCAGCTGATTATTTATTCTTTGGAGAGTGCGAGACAAGTGGAAACTACAAGTTTGAAGTTAGATATTGCGAGTTTGTTTGAGATTATGATCAAACTCGGATTTGTCAAATGTTAAATCAATGCTGCTGCACATAAATCAGCAATTTCTGATCCCGAAATTAAATTGCTCTTCTTAACATGGACTCTATTAGGCGGTGGTGGTGCAAGCGAGCAGTCGTCTGTTAAACTTGAAAATCTTATTTATTTCTGCCTCATTATTTAAAATCTCGATGAGGTGCTGCTAAATTCAAAAGATGAAGACAAAATACTTGCAAGATCAGTTTCAGATCTTTCTTGTTTTTATCCTCTGAAGTGTCTTCAAATAGCTAAAAAGATTATGTTGAATAAACGAGAATCCTTGATAGCATAATCTTCTTCAGAATAATCTGTGAATTAATTGAGAGACACAGAATTAAATGTTTCTCTCATGAAAGTATGCATGAGATTCGATGTGAATTTTCAAGTTGGGTTCTTCAACGAGAAGAGTCTCTGGTGTGTGAGTCAGGAAGACAAGAAAAGAATCCAGAATATCTTTGTAGATTTCTTTTTCAATCGGCTCAGCTATGAACAACCTTCAAAATAATCTCAAGATCATCATTGCACGTTCCACCCAGCTATCCAAGAATATTCTCGATCTCTAGCAACATCGTACAGAGAGAAATACATCAAAAATGTTATTGACATATCTGAAAACAACAAATAGAAAATACCAATACAGCTTCTGGACTCAAAAGAAAACGATAAAATTGGGCATTATGATTTTTAAATGTTGCAAAAGAGAACGCAGCAAGCTACTCTTGAGTCTAAGAGGAAAGCTCTTCAAGAGGTTGAAATATAGTTGTGTTCGTTTTCTCCATCGATTATCGAAATCAAGAAAAATAATCTTAACAAAAAAGGTAGTAATTCCAGGAAGTAATCAATCAACAATGCAATTAAAAAGACAGACGAACTCTTCAAATAAAGCAAAAATACAAAAAATACTCAAACCAACATAACAAATACCATCAACAATAACAACAACAACTATGAAACTGCACACCATTATTAATAAAACTAAAAGAAATTGCAGGACGATATTGAATTTGAGAAACAGAAAAAAGAATGCACCTTTCATCCTGAAATCAACGAATTTCTCCTTTAACCTTCGTAAGGTGGAATCATTCCACGGAATGTCGATAAGGTAAAGAAAAGATTATTATATATTTTTTTGTTTAAGAGATTAAAATCATCTGATTGGATTATGTTTGTTTCAAAAACTTCACATCTACAAGAATTCAAAATTGTTGATTTTCTTTCCTTTCTTATTCTATCCAAGACAATTGAAAGAATGAGGAAAGCACAGAAATATAAGGAAGTTCTACATCAGCTGAAACAGACAGGAAGTAATAATGTTCACAAGAAGACACTGGCTTCTATGGAGTCTGCTAGCTCATCTTCAAATACCACCACTTGCATGATATCTTACAATAATTCTCATGGAGCAAGCAGTAATACCAATAATACTATGAATAGCAAATTTCAACAGAAACCATCCAGATAATTATCTCAATAGAAGGAAGAGGATTAAGCTCGGCCATCATAGTAGTAGTATTTCTAGTTTTAATTAGGATCATCACAGTCATGTTAACGATCGATTCCATAACAAAAAGAGTAGCATTCGTACAATAATGCCATGTAAGAAATACAATACAACTATTAAAAAAGCGATCATAAACAAATTTATGAAAATAGCGGAAGTTCTGAAAGAAGAAATGTTCAAGAATAATGTGAACCAAAAGGTAATTTAGCTATTCTCTAAAAATAATTTTATGAATCAATTATTGGGGAAAAAAAAATCTGAATATATTTCTCTTGGGTTAAAACCTAGCTTAAATGATACTGACTTTGATGATTGTTTCTGAAAAAAATCATTTGAAAAACAGAGAAGACTCCAATGTTGTTCGTGGATGTGATCTTAGGTGGATAAAGAAAATAACGGATTGTTGTGAATGAACGAGATTCTCCAAGAGAATTAGCTGAAGATTTCTCAAAAACATATGGTAAACACACGAAAAGGAAGTACATACATATTATGATAAATTGGAAGATTTTAAATTGGTTTGATTTTTGCAGGACTAGATCAAGAAACAACAACTAAGCTACATTTCCTTTTAGAGAACCAAATCGCAGGGTTGCTAAGTCGCATCGATGAAGAAGATAATGCTTTCAATTTAGATTATGTGGACTGATATTTCATTTATTATTACAAATCTCTTAAATGTTGAAAATGTCTTTTATTTTTGGGAAATGTACATTGCTATGAGAATAACATTAAAAATGAATTAGTCTTGATTTTGATTAGTTTATTTTGGTTTTATGATAAGACAAAGAAAAAGCTCTAGATGGATATGTAGTCAGTTTGTCCGAGTGGTTAAGGAGACGGACTTGAAATCCGCTGGGTTTACCCGCGCAGGTTCAAATCCTGCAGCTGACGTTTTTCTTTTTTTCCTGCCCATTAATATTCTTGTCTTTCTATTAGTAAGTTTTTGTCCTAATTATCTTTAAATTAAGGTATCCAGTTTCGCTCTCCATAGAGTATCAATGGACTCATATTTCTAGGTGATTTTTAGTGTAAATTTTGCGACTAGCACCATATCAAGCACATTCAACATAATCTCATCAGCCAAGTTTGATTTTTCATTAAAAATAATCATTAATTTTCCATAAAAAAAGAATTGCAAATATGTCTTGATTTCATAAACTTACCCCACTGAAATGCAATTACTTTTCTACATTATCCCTCCCCTTGAGTATCATTAATAATATTTTTTTATGGTATATTTCTTGAGTTATCCACTCAAATCGCTTGCTTTGATGGTTTAATTTGACTAATTTGCAATGTGAGAAAACAAAAGCAAATTATCATTTCAATTATTGAAAATAACAAGAGAGAGAGGGGAAGACGTTGAAGAGAAGAAAAAAATATTGTGAAAAAAAAACAAAAAAGAAAAAAAGAGAGAAAGAGAGAAAGAGAGAATCCATTAAATGATCACTTTAATTTAATACAAACGCTTATTGGAAAACTGTAAAAAAAAACAATTTAATAGAAACTGATTAGATTGAAAGCGAAGGAGAGAGAGAAACTGTGGGAAAGATGTAGCAGTACGAGAAGGTGCAGCGTATCTGCAACATCGAGTAAGGCGATATCACTGTAGTCCGTGATCGGAACACTGCAGAAGTAATCAATCACAAGTCATTGGATATTTTATGTGCTTTTTTGTTTACTCAATTTTGAAAATAGCATTTTCATGGTTTAAATGTTATTGGTTCTTAAATTACTGAAATAATAAGAGATCAGATTTTGAAATGTCTCTTTAAACTCCTTGTTTATTTGGCAAGCTATTCATAATGAAGCGAGTGTTCGTTGAAGAACGAAGTTTAGTGACTCCTGAGCATGAAGCATAATTGCTTGAGAAACTTCATCATCCAAACATAATTGAACTCAAGCATCACTTCTATCACAAACGGAGATTCTGTTTGATCATGGAATACGCTTAGAAAGGGGATATTGGGAGTTTAATTGCTACATCTAAAGTCCTTTTCAGTTAAGATTAAGTGCTCGAGATTTTCTGCTAGCTGTGTTTGGCTGTGAAGTATTTGCACGATAATAAATGCATTCACAGGGATATAAAAGCGCACAATGTGTTTCTGAGTGAAGAAGGTCTTGTGAAATTAGGTGATTTTGGGATATCTATCATGCTAGCTCATTCTAGATAACTAACGAATACTCAACTTGGAACGCCATATTATTTATCGCCAGAAGTAGCGCAAGGCAAGCCGTATGATTCCAAAGTGGATATCTGGATGACAGGATGCTTTTTGTATGAACTATGCACGTTCAAGAGACCTTTTAATGGGAAAACATGGACTGTAAAATGATGGAAATACCAGGGAGATAAGGGGGAAGGGGAAATCATAAAGACAGAGAAATTCGAAAAAGAGTTTTCTTTTATTGATGACTTTTTCATTTTTTGTATTATAAAGGAAGTCGAAAACAATATTCAGAATTCTGAGCCTCCTCCGATTGGATAATCTTATTCCCCTGGCATGCAATCTCTTATAAACTCAATGCTTCAAAAGGATCCTAAAGCGTAATAACAAGTTTTAATCTATTTTTATGGAAAACCAGTATTTTTACTTATTTTTCATTTCCTGTTTATTGTCTTGAACATTTCTTTGCAAAAATTAGACGTATTGGGATTGAAGAGGTATTGAAAAGTCCAGAGGTTGAGCAGAAACTTCTAGATATGTAACAAAATGAGAAATTCAAAGGAAGACTAATATTTTTAGAGAAAGAAAAGCCTATTACCGAAAAGAAAGAATCGATCTCAGATCTACTCAGATAAGCTTAAGAGTGCATGAAAGAACTGAGTATGGAGTGCAAATCTGATGGGAGGGCTTAGAAAAATAAAAAATTCCAGAGAATATTCTAAGGAAAGTAAAAACAAGAACTCAATATAAATTCAATAAACTCAGAAAATCAACAGCATTCTGCAGGTGAAGCAATATCTGAGAGCAACTTGAATACGCCTTCTTAGTACTAGTAATCTCAATAAAATACGCCGTTAGTTCTACCTTCAACTACCAAATAAAGGGTTGAAACAGTATCAGCAAGATTGACAACAGCAATCAATGAAAATAGTTATTAACAAAACTAATAACAGCAATAAAACAACCACCCGTAATCGCATGGTTTTCCAAATCTCCTTTAAATGCCATAATCTCCAAACCGAACCATTCTTTTCCTTGATTTTCTCAAACAAAAACTCGGCAAAGAACGATTCTTTCAAATGAAATAACTGCTCCAAGCAAGTGGTAACCCTTTAAAAGTCCTTGACGAGCGACCACAACTTGTCGCTGAGATCATAGGCCCTGAAAATATGGATTGTATAAAGATTTTCAGATGTCTTATCACTAGCAGTGTTACACCACCAAGTAGCCATCTCCGAGCTAGATCTACAGCATAATCTCCTTACTAAAAATAATAAGCAAATTAGCCATGTAACGGTGGAGCATCTTCAGCAATGCATTAATCTGCAATAATACAGTCTTTCTCCACAAGAAGTTCTTAAGCTGATATTACCAAAAACGCTTAGATTCTTCAGGATGGCACCAGCAATCCAACAACTTCTAGTGGTTTCTCTTCTTGGCTGTTTTAACATCCAGAAGCAGGACAACAGCAGCAGTAGCATTCTTAGAATATTCATCTTCTCCCTTTATTTCAATCTACAGAGGATACACATAAAACTACTTTTCCATCTTAACTCACTCAAACGAATAACTTCAACTCAAGTTAAAATAATAAAATTCAAACATATCCTTAAGATCTCTAAGCCTCTAATATCAACAATTAGTATCTGAATTCCTTTAACCCTCAAAATATTGTACAATAGAACAGTTATCCTGTTTTCAACTCACCTTAATAGAACCATAATCACATAGGGTTTTAGAGTTAACAGCAGTAATAGCAGTACCCTCCCTTAAACGCATAACTTTCATAAAAGTCGCAATATTAGCAGCAATAGATATCACATTAAAATGCTTATTTTCAATTACCACAATCGGAGTTTTATCAACAAAGCTGCAATAAAACTAGCACTAACTCTAACCAGAATATAAACATAGCTAACAATCAACTATTGTAAAGGTAGCATCAACAACAGAACTCAATTTAAGGCTAACATTTATTGATTTTTCCTCCTTCTAAAGTTGATTCTCAGTATCTTTAGCTGAATTCTGCGTAAAATAACACTTTTAGCCCGCAGTTATCAAGCTTAAATAACAAAATAAACTCTCCATCATTAAGAGAAAACCAACTCAACCTTGCGATCTAAAAATAAGATGAAAAACAATATTTTGAGCAGTGACTGCACTTGATTGAATACTTTTCTAATATAAAAAGTGAACCAAATGCATATTGTATTATTTATTTTCCGTGTCAATAAGTTATGAAAAACAATTAGAATACCTTAATCTTTTTAGAATTTATTGTTGATAAACAATTTGAGGGTGATGTTGGCTGCTGAGAAATAAATGAAGATTTATATTCTTAGACAGTAAAAAATATAATTAATGAAACAGATGAAGTGGCCGAGTGGTCTAAGGCGGTAGTTTCAGGTTCTATTCCGAAAGGGCGAGAGTTCGAATCCCTCCTTCATCAGATTTTTAATTTTTTATTGTTGTTGTATCTATTTCGCTTATCTATTTAAATGAAAAAACAAAGAATAAGAAATTAAAATACATCAAAATCTGATTTGATCTAGAGAGGAAATCTTTCACTACAACATCAGTGTTTTCTATCGCAGAATTAGTGAAAATTTTGATAGTTTTGGGTCTCTACAATCACTGGGATTTTACAAAGTATCACAAACATGTTCTTTTTCACTTAATAGAATAAGCAAACTGGCTGGTAGGTGGTTAATAAGATTTTCAAGAAAGTTTTTGATCCATTCAAAGGTTTTGATTCAAAATTAATCATCACAACAATGAATTGTTTTGAATTAGTAGTTTTCTGATAGATATTCATAGAAATAAGAGAAATATTATTTACTTCAAGATATTTATAATAAAACATAACTACTACACCCACAAAAATGAGTAATTTCATTTAAAATCCTCGTCTAGGAAACTTAGGAGGAAAACAAACTCGAGGAAGCATCTTAGGTGATGTAAACAAAAAGTCAGGAAAAGTTGATAATGTCGCGTAGGTATTCTTTATTGGGTAGATAGCAGGTGGAGTGTAATTTGAAAATAGTGATGGGATATTTTGTGAGATGATACTTGATGTTGGTCCATAGTGGACACTTATGAATGAAGACAAGCAAAGAAACGAAAGTGATGCAAATGATTTTAAAAGCATTCAAACGTAAACTGCTTATGCCTCACCTGGGACTATGCTGCCTTGGAATTATCCGATAGATTTAGAATTCAAGCTAACCAGTCTCAATGGATGGTAGGGATATTTAGAGTTGATGCATTTTTGAGATAAACAAACTTAAATGATTTCAAAATGCAGAATTTAGCTTGGAATCGGTCTAAAAGAACATTTCTTTTTGCTTGAGTGTTAGGCCGAAAGGAATCTTGAAGGTCTAAAGTCTTGATGACAACAACAAAATTGACATATGTAATTTTAAATCATAGATTTTGTTAATTCAGAATTTCTGGCTAACTTTTTCAGATTTTGTATTTTGATTTGTCTTCGTTGATTCTTTCATTGAAAGTATATATTTTTTTAGTGTCTTATGGTGTCGCGAACTTTCCGAGGAAAGAAGGATACCATAGACTTGAAGTCTAAACATGGTCTCCAATGGGAGATTGAAAAGCAACAAATTCCTCATTTTTTTTAGGAACAAGGCCAAGACTAAGCAATTTAGATATTTTACAATTTAATGAAAAAAGAAGCGAACTCTTAGGGCTCTCAAATGGTACAGTTATTCTCGAGATTGAAGTAAAGAAAAAGATAGAAATTATATTTTGGATAAATAAAAAGAATTGAAAGATCATTTTGTTATTGGAAATATTTAATGAAAAAATGAGGAGTTTGTATTAAATTATTGGTTATTATTCATTTTAAATTTGAATTACTAACAGGTTATGATTCGCCATATCAAAGAAATTGAGCTCACACAGCAAGACAACAAAATGTTTTGAGAAAATATCCTAGAAAAGTTATTAGTTTATTAATGTATAAATATATTTTCAACTCATTCTTTGAAAAAGAAAAAGTACAAATAAGCAAAGATAAAAAAAGCTTGAGGATTGTTAATTGTTTCCGGAAGAATTTATTATAAAGAATTCAGTGATTTTATCCATATAAAAGGGTGAAATTAACATTGGAAAATAAGTCAAAACTGATACTAGCTGATTCCTTAACAACATGCATTCAAAAGAAAGGATAAATTACCCCATAAAAGCCATAATATTTTCTGTCAAAAACATAATCAAAAAAAATCTAAGATTTCTACTTTGAAAGTATTGCAAAAAATAGATAAAAACACACAACAAACTAGAAGAAATGGTTGAGAGATCTACAGGCCGATATGAGATGAACTACAATTGGGCAAAGGGATACTACTACTTTTCATTAGGAGAGTACTACAACCCTAGGAAGATGGGAGTAGATCGCATTAGAGCAGTCAACGAGTACGAATTGAAACCTCAAGAATAGTTTAACGAGGCTAACAAGCACAGCTAATTTGACATAGTTAGATTAGTGCTCGAAGGGTAATTACGCTGCAATTCCTCAGTGAAAGATAGAGTACTAATCGAAAAGAACGAATGCCATCTAATAAGGGCTGGAACTACACCTGTTTAGCATTCCATTCAAAACTGTTTAGCTGATTAGAGTTCGAAGTACATCGAGTTTTGGATTGACAATTCAGGTAAATTCAATGAAGAGCAAGGAGAATAAGAAACATTCAAATTTAACCAAGACACAAAGGGCGTTTAAAACATTCTGAATAATAATAATTTCAGTCTTGATATTGTCTAACTTGGCAAAGATTCAGAAGAATTCGTTGTAGCGAATGAGACTCTGAGTTAATGTTTCATTTTAGTTATCAATGGGAATGTTGAATGCAATGGAAACATTTCCCTTTAAGATAGAGATGCAATCACTTAAATCCTACCAAGTTATAAATTCAAAGTTAATTCCACAGCCACTGCAACAGATGCTATTAATCAGTCTGTTTCTTTGATTATTCTCAAATAACTTTGAGATAAACATAATCAAGAAGTTAGGTCTTTTGAAGCAAAGAGAAAAAATATTATTAATTGACAAAGCAACGCAGAAACAGCAGGCCTAACTAACCCTACACAATTTATTTTTGTTTTTCCTATGAAAAGAAACAATTTTATCTCTTAAAAGTTACTTAAAAACACATACCTAACTCAATTGGATTGTATGTCTTTTGAAAAAGCTTCATGATGTAAGTATTGTTTGATGAATATCAACTCATTTGTGTAATTAAAAAGTATTAAATATATAAAAATTTCTTTAATCAATAGATTGTTGAATTTCCCTACCCTTTTCTTCTTATTAATACTTTACAAGTAAGATTGACATTTTTTTTAATTGTTAATTATAAAATTCATATGCAAAATATGAAATCTAAAGGTTTAAATCTTCTCTCATTTCAAGCAGCAGAAGCAATAATAAAAGCAACTTCAACTTAAACTGTTTCATTCTCCCCTGGAGCGAACACAGGTGTGGGTGGTGCTGGTTCTGCTGCAGCTGTAGGCTCCATTGGAGGCTCCTCAATTGGAACATTACCTTCATTGAATAGATTAACGCTTTTAACTCCTTTGATGACATAGCCTAGCTGCTTAACAATAATTTCTGCTTGACTTCTCGCATTCGAAACAGCTTGGGCAAGTAACTTTTCTTTTATTTATGCAACTACACTGTCGAGAGGAGAATACCTAATCGAGTTAATATGGGAGACTCCATTAATCACAGCTGCATCTATGATTTTACCAGCTAAGGACATCTTCTTCGTGAAGACTATTAGGCTGTTTACGACTTTGTATCCCTCGAACTTAGTTTAATAAGATTTGGTGGTTTAGTTCAGGTAAGTAGAATAACTTGGATAGACTTGTAGTCCTTGCGTTTGAAACTCAGATTCATCTAAGCCAAGGGATTTGAAAGCAGCTATTGAGTTATTTAAGATCTTAGAGTTCTTTTGAAGTGCCTCTGATGCCACTTATTCAAGAGTTTCAGCTGTGAGATCGATCACAACTTATGCAGCTTCTAAAGAACTTGAAGCTCTTCCAACTACCCTCAATGGATCAGGGAGATAATAAAACTAAATTGCTTCTGATTAGCAAGGATTAGGTTCGGCAGCTGCAGATACTACCACTGCTTCAAGAAGTGAGAGAATGCAAAAAATGATCGCAAGGCATTTGAAATTCATTTTTGTTATGAGAAGTAAAATATTTGTTTGTTTTTTGTTAATTTCTTGATTTGAATCTATGGGAGTATGATGATATTTATGTGAAATATTTGAAAACGGAGTAATAATTCAAATTGGTTTTTCTTGATCTCTTATTTTTTAACGGGAAAATAGGATTTTTCAAGAATTAATTACTGGACAAGATCATTTGTTTATTGATTTATTGATTGTGTTTAAATATTTCATTCTTAAAAGGTGAGAAGGGCTTTATTGATTCTTTACAGCATTTTCATTGAAAAGGAGGTAGTTAATAAAATACAATTTAAGTGGAAATTAATCAAGTATCACTGATAATAGAAATAAAATTGATCATTATGGATGGTTAAAGAGGTAACTTTTTAATATGAACTTTTATAATTAAGTTCTTCATCTTTCTTTCATTCTTTGAATCAGATAATTTTGCTGATATTTCTTAAAATATTCTTTTTCTTGTTCTCCTTGTGTTTTCGTTTGTGCTTTATCAACTTTTACTTCTCAAATTTAAGGTCTTTTCGGATTGAAGAATGTTATATTCTTCGAAAATTAAACTTTCGAAGCAGATTATTAGGCAAACTTAATGAAAAGCAATACGGAGTAAAAATTATATTTTTGCAAGTTTATCATTAGTGTTAAAAAAGTTAATTTTTTCTTAATTTTCTATTCTGAGCAACTGATTTTTAACTAAAAAATCATCAACAAATTTATTTTTCAAAGCGATTATTTTCAAAAAAATGTTTTCGATTCATTTTTAATACTCGATTATTTATGATATTTCTCTTGGGCAAAAACAATCCAAATATTTCTTCAAACCACGATAGCGTAATTACCACTGCTTCTACGAGGAAAGACATATCATCTTAAGATTCTAATTTTGATTAATTTGTTTGAGATGCTAATCTTCCCAAAAAAAGAAGAAGACAAAACTCAAAAAAAAGAAACATTATCTAACTTAACAAAAACATAATTTAACTTCCTTCATTATTCTCCTCTTACTTCTCCATATTTCATAATTGAATACTCTTAAGTAATCAATCTCTTAACTTTTTCAAAGAAACACTCATCTTCTTCATCTGATCCTAACTGTTAAGTTACATGAAACCTAATAGATTGTAACTTTGTTTTTTTATATCTAGAACATAATAGATATGAACTGCAACAGACATAATACTAATTCAGCTATTCTCCAAGGAATGAACTGCGAGAAAAGGTTAAAAAGAGAAATCCAGGATGAGAATTCTCTCTATCCACCCAGCAATGGTGGAATAAATCTTTAGGGCGATTCAAATGTAGAAGAAGATGAAGAAGGTGAAGATTCAAATGATTGCTCTAGAGGGGATAATAATGGAAATAAAGGAGGTAAGATCTAGAGGAAAAATGATTTGATAAAACATTGATGAACTCCCAAAATGATGGTGAATTATGACAAATAATATTCGCTTTTATGCTTATTTTTCAGAGAAGAAAACTAGACATGACAATTCCTTAAGCGTCCTCACAAAGAGATTTATAAAACTCATCTAATAATCACCTGCCATGACGATTGATCTTAACGAGGCAGTTAAAACATTAGCAGTTTAGAAAAGAAGAATTTATGATATCACCAATGTACTGGAAGGTAAAAATATTCTATTTCATATCAAATTATTGTCATTTTTCAGCTAAAAATAAATACAAAATGACAAACTGAGTCTGAAACAAAGCTAGAAACCAAATTCATTTATTTATCCATTACAACAAAAAAATATTTTTCCAATACACAACTCCCTATTATTTCCTCGGGGGAGAGAACCATCAAATACGCTCTTAAAAATAAGCAGGAGGAGATAAGAATTAATAATAATATTGTTTGTTCTTTTAGATGAAATACCAATAGAAAACTGCTAAAAGATTAGCATGTCTGAGGTTGGTTATTAAAACACCAAAGATTCTATTTTGGAAAAAAATAATAATAATTTCTATTAATTATTAGAACTAAAAACCTCCCGCCTTAATTAATTTGTATTTTTATTTTCCGCGAAATTTACATCCAGAAAATAGAACAATAAAAGAATATTAGCATTTTCCAAAGAGAGGCTAGTTTAATTATATTAAATTTTAAAAGATTCAAGCTTTTCATTTCAATAGCCTATTTTTTAGTGTTCTTTTTTATTTTAACATATTATGAAATTCAGGTATTGGGTACATTGAGAAGATCCACAAGAACAAGATTAAATGGGTGGGTGGTACTGAAGATCCTGAGCTTCATCACGAAATCACCACAATGCAAAAAGAGCTCAATGAAC
>Ga0302271_10002985_pt1 | contig 14713 bp, 12 predicted proteins | sample III_Bog_N1_1_FD_198767 | JGI IMG/M metagenome (GOLD analysis project Ga0302271, IMG submission 198767) | Peat permafrost microbial communities from Stordalen Mire near Abisko, Sweden - III_Bog_N1_1 | ecosystem: Environmental > Terrestrial > Soil > Wetlands > Peat | place: Sweden: Abisko... | reverse complement strand
ATATTTCTGATTAAATTTGTGTGTTTCAGTTGTCTCTTTACATTCATGCCTTGTATCAACCAAAATCGGAACTCGCATTGTCTTCACAGACCTATTCGAAAAATATTTTTCCAAATAACTACTTATAGCAATAACCCCATCACATTTAGGAACTAGTTTTGTCAGACACAGATGATTCTCTAATGCAATTGGACCATATTTCCCTAAAGGCAAATGACTATAATCATACCACTCAACTATGTCTGCAATCAATCTTATTTTGTTTATTTTGCAATAGACAAGAAGAGGGAATAGAATTCTTGCAGATGTTCCGTAATAGATAATTATATCATGTTCTTTACTTATTTTGTTTAGTAGATGTATAATGTAAAATGATCGTAAGAGATAATAGAATAGTTTAGAAGCTTTATGCTTACCTCTCTTTACATTGAAAATTGGTAATTCATCCACAATAAAATTGGGAACATCGCTATACCCAATAATCTTAACCTTGAAATTATTGGAATCATGAATCGCTTTACAATTATTGATGATTCTTTCGGTAGAAGCAGTCTTCCTATTAAAGTCAAATTCTCCTACATAGGTTAAATTAAGCATGAAATTAATTTTTATTTGCCTGTGCTTTTGATTATTTTCCGATTAATTTTAAATTCTTACAATTTATAAATTGAACCAAATTAATTAAATCACAGATTGCCAAATGAGATGGGAAGATATATCTTATATGCACATTTATATTTTCCTATTTAAGCAAACAGATTTCTAACAGAGGTGTTTTAAAGGTGGTTTTATATTGCTAAGAATTTCTCCATCTGTTTCGTGTAAATATTGAAATCGAAATGCATCTCAGCTGTTTGCCGAGCTTTGTGACACATTTCTTGTTTATCATCTTTTGATAAAGCCAATGCTTTACGTAATGCAATCATAAATGAATAAGCAGTAGCGGATTCAACAATAATGCTATTTTCCCCATCTTTAAGATAAAGTCCTAAATCAGAAGTCAGGTTACATATCACGGGAGTTGCAGTGGCAAGACTTTCTGCAACTTTTGTTGGAAATCCGGCTTTTGCATAACGAAGTTTTGAAGATCGAATTAAAACAGTGAAGTCTGCGCTATTCAAATACTTTATCACTTCTTCTCTTGGTATTCGGCCAACTATTTGTAAACTTTCTTTGCATATTTTTATGTGATTTGGATTAACATTGCATTGTCCTACAAGTTGGTGTAAATTAACTCCTATTAATTGTAATTTTATCCGTTTTCGCTCTTCCTCATTGAGTAATGTCATCCCTTCAATAACCTCCTTTAGATAATCTTTTTTAGCTGGAGACCCGGCGTAAAGTATTTCCAGTCTATCTGAATTAGTATGCTTCCTAAATGCTATTTCTCTCGTGTCCAATATTACAGGAATTCTAATTGAGCGAATATTTCGTGCACTAAAATGGTTATCTAAGAAACTGCTTATTGAGATAACCGAAAATTGAGGATCGATTAATACTCTGTTCCATAATTCATTGATTAGATAAAAGATCGATAAAAAACCCCATTTAAAATTCTGAGGGGAGAACCATTCCACACTGTCATGAAACAATTTAATATTATTTCTTCTTGCTAATTTTTTTAAATAAAATAACGAATTGATGGGAAGTAAGGTTATTAAAATAGAGTCAATTTTTTTTGTTTCAGATAATTTTGTAATTATCTTTTTCATTCGGTTTTTATTCCCTATGTAATTCATAATCCTGGAGGAATACTTTTTTGAAACACTTCTCAGCGAAAAATATTCAAATCCGCGATATGAATGCGAAACATAAGGCTGTACATCTGCCTGACCAATTACGATAACTTCATGTCCCAAATCTTTTAATATTTCACAAAAGGAAAGTAGCCGCACTGAGCCGGCATCCCCCGAGGGGAATTGATCAATTGTTACAATAAGTATTCTCATGAATAATAGTGATAATATTTAAATTGGATTACAATATGATAATTCTATATCGATTTTGAAACGGATGAAATTATATCTCTTAAGAGAGCTCGCTGGTGATTAGAAGTGTGATTTTTTTTGAAAAGTAAATATGCATTTTCACACATCGATTTCATTATTTTGTCATCATTTAACATGGCTTTCAATTTGCTTTCTATCGTCTTCGTATTGTTTTCACTTAATATCAATGCACACTGGTTTGATGCCAAATATTCTATCGATGCTATATTCGGAGGCCCGATAGCGATTATCGGCTTTGCCAGTGATAAATATTCGGGTATTTTAGTTGAAATTGACAATCTTGTATATTTGTCAATTTTAGGATCAAAAGACTCTACGTGGATTAAAATGTCTTGTTTAAATAATTTTTCTAAAATCTCCTCTGACTTAATAAATCCCATATATTTAACAAAATCGAATTCGTCAAATTCTCGTTCACATTTTGACCAATCCAATTCCTTTGAATAAATACTTAATGTAAAATTTTTATTTGTATTTAATTTTTGTAAGACATGGCATATTGAAAGTAGTGATTTTGATCTGTCAAGATGCAATCCTCCAGAATAGCAAAAATTTATTGCGTTATGATAGGAGATATGTTTGAAATCTGGTTCTTCAGTAATTTCGTTTACACAATTCATTAAAGGAATAAAGGTTTTTTTGAATTTTATTGAGTATTCATCAGCCATTTTTTGACTTATGGTCAAACCCTTCGAGGTTCTTTCCATTGTTTTCCTTAGGTTAAAAAGTAGAATTAATCTGGGAATTAATAAAAATGAATTATCTGAGTACATTGTATTTTGCCAATCATCCATAAAATGAGGAATAATTGGAATGTCTAATTTGGCTGAAATTTTGTTTGCCATTTGCATTGTACGGATATCTCCTAATAGGGAATAAATGATGTCCGGTTTATATCCCTTTAAAAAAGTCTCAAGATCAGCATTATATTTATAAGGAATAATTGCTCTATGTGCAGAGACAATTGTATGAACCAGATTGAAAATTCTTGTTTTAATTGATTTGTCTTTTGTTGCCCCCTGAACTCCTATAACCATACTACGCGAGGCTCTTACTTTATTGATAAGAGAATCGTTATCTGTGCTGATTGCAAAATTCCCAAATAGCAATTTTGAAATAGAATATTTTAAATATTCACTCTGATTTTTCTGAGGAGAAGATGTGAAACAGAGGAATGCAATTTTATCTTTTTCCCACCCTGCGAATAAATTTCTTAATGTTATTGATGTCGCATCCGAACCATCAAACGTATATGGTCCGACTATGAGGATCTTTGGCAAATTTCCCATTATATTCAAAGCTATGTAATTCTATTTGTTCTTATTTTTTTAAACTTATTGGTATTGGAATAGGATGCCTTGGAAAACAGGCGACAAAAAACAAAATCATAAAATAAAAATGACGATTAGTTAAGTCTTGTGAAAAAGCAGATAATATGAAAATAAAAAAGAAGAGAAAATGGATCAGCCGATTTTCAATCCGGTGGAATCGCAACCATCGTGATAAACCCATATAAAAAAAGATATAATAAAGCAATCCTACAGGTATTCCCCACACAAAGAAAATTATCGAAATTCCGTTTGGTGTAACTATTCGATCTTCAAAGCGTTGATCTTTCTCTCTCTCTGCAACACCTAGTGAGACTCCTGTCAAAGGACTCTCTTTTAATTCTTCAAAGTGGTACAATGCTGCACCAAAGCGCGATGATCGACTATAGCTAGCATTATTTGCTTGATCAGAAATTTTTTCGCTCATGAAATCAAGTTTCCATACGTAGGTATACGATAAAAGGAGTATTGTAATTAATAACGGAATATAAAGTATTACCAGTTCAATCTTTTTGTTGAGAATTAACGATGAGATAATTATCAGAAACAATACAATAAAACCTGTCGTTGAAAAGGTTGTAATCTCCGCAATAATGAATACTACATTTTTCAATGAAAACAGAGCAGTTTTATTAATGAAGAGGTTGATTAGCAATGCAATATTTAAGAAGATAGCAAAAACCCCTGGTTCCCAAAATGCACCACAATTTCGGTATTCTCCTACAATTTCAAATCCATGTCCGTGGTGATACGTGAAAAAGATCAAAGTTTTACTTACTAACCATGGTGGAATATTAGCAGAGCCAATGGGTTTAATAAGTGAGCCTATGCCATTTTTTATAGTGTCCTGAACTCCTGGAAAAAATTGTGTCGGGTAGAAAATGAGGGAAAAAATGGCTAGAAAGAATATAATTCCGACATATGTTTTGTTGAATCTATTCTTAACAATTTCCAATACCATGTAACAGGTCAGAAACTTGACCATTATGGCGATGCTATTAGCTATGAAAAGATAAATATTTTGAAAAAAAATAGCTTGAAGAAAAATTGCTAATATTAAAGGAGTTACAATTATAAAAAAAACGTTACTAAATCTTTTCCCAATCCAGAAAAAATAGACCGCTATGCATATTAAAACACCTAGTTGAATTAAAAATGAAGCTCTGAAAGCAATTTCAAATCCAGTAAGCGCAATGACAATCCCAACCAGCAGGTAATCAATTTTATTATTCTCCATTATCTGTTCCAAATTCCTTTGGCTGTTTTATTAATGATCCTGCTGAATTGGATGGGTTCCCATATCGCATTTATAAATGCCCACAAGATCATTACCATTACAATACCTGGTAGTCCAATGTATTTTCCCATGAGAATAGCAAAGGGTATATGCAATAAGGACTGAATAAATGTCACGATAAATTGCAAGGATATTTTACCTGCCCCATTCATAAAACTTCGGTATAATAGACTTCTTGAATAGAAAATAAAATACAATAGTAACAAGGACAACAAAACAAAATTAGGAGTAAATGTATTGTTCAACCATATTTTATAGACAAAAGGAGAAATCATTATCAAAATTATTCCTGCAAATGCAAGTAGTAATAGAAGTTGGTTTAGACGCTTGATAATGTTATTTATCCATAAAGTGTCTTCCTTGATATAAGCCTCTGTTATTGCAGACCATAAAGGATTCACAAAAGTGGAGAATGCCATTGTTAAAATATAAATGTATTTGTATGCGATATTAAATTTTGTTACATCCTCTAAACCACAAACATGTGCAATTATAATATTGTTACTTTGAAATATTACCAACGCCGTAATTTGTATTACAAAAAAGCGAATTCCTAATGAAAAGATTGAACGGATATGCGGTTTCGAAAAATAACTTAATGAAGGGAAAATAGTCTTATATTTGGTTGAAAAGAGATAAATAAACGCGAGTACCAATGGAAAAATTTGGGATAACGATAGAGCAATTCCAATATATAAAAGTGAAGATGTTGTTAATTTAGTAATTAAATATACTACTAATAGTGAAAGACACTGCCCTAATAAACCGATGAGGGCTGGTATTGAAGGTTCTTGATCAGCTGTAAGTAATGTACTTACTATGTTTACAACAAAACGGATACAGAATGTTCCGGCAACAATGATGGCGAGAATATTTAATTGAGGTGCGAGCGCTTGGGGAGCATTCAATATCATTGCCCAATTGATAAAACGTGAAGCAACCAGGACAATCAAAAAAATAAGGAAACTGAGCAATACCAATAAATAAAATGCTGTGCTTACATACTTCCTGACATTTGTTTCATCATTTTGAGCTTTAGCTTCTGCATATTTATTTCGTAGACCATGACCAAGTCCAATATCAAAAAAACTAAACCAAGCAATAAGAGTAGTGAGTGTTATCCATACCCCATATTCTTTAGTTCCAAGATAGTTTAAAGTTATAGGAACCAACATTAGACTGACAAATACCCCAAGTGTCTGAGAAACAATTAAAAAAACAATATTTTTTTTGTATTTTGTACTTCTGTCACTACCTTTAACAATTTTTTTAATTTTAGTATTTAGCATTTTTAATTTTTAAATTTTATAAGACTGTTTCATGTCACTTTTGCAAATACTTTCAGTATTTTATATTCTATTGTTTACATATCCTTCTGAACCCTTTAAAGAAATAATTTTAGCAGGCACTCCTGCCGCTACCGCAAAAGGAGGAAGATCTTTAGTTACAACAGCGTTTGCACCGATCGCAACATCATTCCCGATATTTACATTTCCAATAATTTTTGCTCCAGGTCCGATATATACGTTATCGCCAATAACAGGCGTACCTTTTTTAGAGCCCCTGTTGGTCACTCCTATAGAGACCCCTTGTGAAATGGTGAAGTTTTTTCCAATAATGACATCTCCATTAATAAATACGCCGGAGAAATGTGGTATATATAGTCCCTTATCAATTTTCCCATAAGAATGGATTTGAAGACCAAATTTGAATTTAAGATGTCTTTGAATTAATTTGGTAATCAGATAGATCGGTATCAGGAAAAATTTGTTTTTAATATTTCCTAGGTAGTTGTTGGTTCTTAACCAAAAACTGTACCTAAACCCTTCCTGAATAAAGTAGGTTTTAATGAGCGACTTTAAATCATTCTTCGCTTCGTATCTGTATAAATCACTCTTTACAAATTCTTTCCAGGTTCGAAATGAGGATATCATCTTATAAATATATTTCAGTTTCTTTTGAGTATTCACATCTGTTTATGATGCGATTTTCAGTTCAATAGTAATTTTAGGTCTATTGGGTCAATTAAGTTCTAATTCTTAATGCAACGCACAGAGTATGCGTCTTCTTTGAAGCCATTATTTCTTGAAATTTTGGTTCCAGAATAGGTTATCAATCGAAACCATGCGTTCGAACTATCGTTTTCTGTAGCTGTCCACCAATAGCCGTACCAAGTATAAACAAAGAAAGAACCGGAATTGGACCTGAAACCTGCTGGTAAAGCTGAAAAACCGACATCGTTTGTCCCATTGCCGTTTTCAGACCATTGGCTTGTTGCTTTTAATTTACCCCCTTCATTTGTGCCTCTAAAGTTAATGGCATCAACATCAGTCTGGCTCATTCCTAGCGTCATTTCCAATTCTTTCCATTCTGCATCTGTTGGTAAATGCCAACCTGCCGGAACTGCTTGTTTGGCTGCCTCCCAAGTGTAAAGAAGTCCAAACTTGGCTCCGTAAGCATCAGATCCTCCTGCATTCCATGATCCGCTTTCCGTTTTAAAAGCCAAATTTTCAGCCATCCATTCCTGGTTCCCTATTTTTATGCTTTTATATGTTTTACTATCACGGGAATCGGTGAAAGATGAATAATTAAAAGTGCTCGGTGTTGGGTCGACAACATTTTTTGTGCAATTTAAAAATAGAATTGTTAAGGCAGTTAACAAAACTGCTCCTATTGTAGCTTTATTCGTTTTCATTTTAGTGTAATTTAAAGTGTGATAATTTCTTGAGTTTTAAACCATTTATTTGATTAATATACTGCATGATACGAAAATATTTCAATGACATGACTATGTTCTAAATTAACTATTGGATTTAAAACATTAAAGTGATTTTAATATTCAGCTTGATGATTATTTTGATTGATGAACATAGCTTCGCTGAATCTCAGTCACAAAACTGATTTTTAAAGGCAATATTTAAATCTTATTCTTTGATTTATAATTTGCAAAAACTGAAGAGAGTTTTTAACTTTAATTATTAACCTAATTGAAGACAATACTAAATACGGTAATCTGCTTCAAATAGTTTCAAAAATGATTACGAAAGACATTTATTTTGTAACTAATTACCAACAATAGAGATATGAATTTGAATTTTGGAAAAGTCAGCCAATTATATTTGCTGCTTTAATTGTTATCGCATTAAAGGATGTTTTTTTCACAGCTTCGCTACTGTCAGTCACATTTCTTATCTTTTGTAAATGCTTCACCGATTAACAGTAAAGCAAAATTCTGAATAATTTCAGACATAACTTATTAAACTAATCGAATACAATATTTATAACGGTTAAACGTTTAATTTAGTTTCAAAAAATAATGCGTAAATACATAAAATTTTAATTCCTTATTTTTTTACTAATGAATGCAGAAGTCTGGAAGTGATTTATGTGTTCCGAAATTTCGAATTATAAGTCACTCAAATTTTGACCTTTGAATTATGCGATGTTGACACCACCGATAATCACTAATTTGGGATCTTTTCGATTGACTATATTTGTATTTTTTAACTGTTTAATTATCATGAATTTTCTATCACATATTTACCTTTCGGGCGAGTCCGAAGAAATTAAACTAGGTAATTTTATTGGCGATTTTGTTAAAGGTCGACAGTTTTTGAAGTATCCAGAAAATGTGTCAAAAGGAATATTACTTCACCGTCAGATTGATTCATTTACAGACACTCATCCTATTGTGAGAGAGTGCATCATCAAATTAAGACCTGGATTTGGGAAATATTCAGGCATTGTGGTAGATCTTTTTCTTGACCATTTATTAGCTGTGAATTGGCACCTTTATTCGTTTGAAAAATTATCCGTCTTTACGAAACGGTTTCATGCGGTGTTGTTGTCCAATTTCTTTCTACTCCCTTCGCAGGTGAAGATGTTTTTGCCATTCCTGATTCAAAATAAACGACTTCAGTCATATTCTTCCTTTGATGGAATTGAGAAAACACTCAGTATTATGGTACAACATACTTCTTTACCTTCGGAAACTAAATATGCCATGAAGATTCTTGAGGACGAATATTTATTCTTCAACAATGCATTTAATCAGTTTTTTCCTGAGATTATTAGCTTCATTGAAAAGAACGGAGAATATAAAATCGAGCGTCCTGATTTTGAAGGAAGAATGGAATAATGATGATTTGATCTGGCTGAGAGATTTGGTGAAAAGCGGAGGTAAATAATATCATCCATTGATTTTCATGCTGAATTGTTCTGGAAGGCACTAAGCCGGTCGAGATCACAAGGAGCTAAAAACTCAAATTACCTGAGATTCTCTGTTCTGCTTGCATCAAGACGAAGGAAGATAAACAAAAGAATTGTAAAAGCCCAAAGTGAAGACCCTCCATAACTGAAAAATGGGAGCGGTATTCCGATAACTGGGGCAAGACCAATGGTCATGGAGATATTGATGGCGATATGAAAGAATAGTATACAAGCTACGCCATATCCATAAACCCTGCTGAACTGCGATCGTTGTCTTTCGGCAAGGCTAACAAGCCTGATAAGCAGTGTTAAAAATAGTCCAAGTACAATTGTAGATCCAACAAATCCCCACTCTTCGCCTACTGTGCAAAAAATAAAGTCAGTGCTCTGTTCGGGTACAAAATTGTATTTAGTTTGTGTTCCTTGCAGAAATCCTTTGCCCAGGAGTCCACCCGAACCGACTGCAATTTTCGATTGATTCACATTATAGCCTGCACCAAGTTTATCAGTTTTGATGCCTAATAATTCATCAATGCGGTCGCGCTGGTGAGAAATCAATATGTTTTTGTAGAAATAGTTCACCGACATCGAAATTGCAATGGCAAAGATAAAAAACAGAACAATCCTCCAAACTTGTTTGATGTGGTTAAAGATCCCATAAACAATGAATAGAATGGCAATTATAATTGTCGTTATCAGTGAAAGGTGCAATGGAGAACCACCAAGGCTTAATGAGTTGTTAATTAGCCATATTAAACCAAATATTCCTGCAATCGAAATAAATCCGATGAGCGCTTCTTTTATGCTTTGACGAAGTACGCCATAAGCTGCGGCAGAAGTGAAAAGAAGAAACAAAAGTATCTTAAACGGATCAAGAATTAGGGCAAGAATAAAAAGTATCGCTGCAGCAAATCCCCAGAAAAGTACCATCCCGTTAAGTCCTTCTCTGAAAAATACCAATACGAAAACTGCGAATACGAGGGCTGAACCTGTGTCGTTTTGCAAAATAATAAGGAATGCAGGCAATCCAATTATCGCACTGGTAATTAAATACGATCTTGGTTTCTGTATTTTAAAGTCAAACTGACTGAGACATTTTGCGATGGCAAGGTTGGTGGCAAATTTTCCCAATTCTGCTGGTTGTAATGCGACACTCCCAAATTCAAACCAAGCACGTGCGCCATTTATCTCCTTACCAAAAATAAGAACTGCGATTAGAAGGAGGATTGTTATGGCATAAATATGATATGCAAATGCAGCGAAGAATTTACTGTCAATGGTAAGTACCATTATTGCAATAATTATTCCAGCTATGATCCATATTAATTGCTTTCCGTACCGTTGCCCCATGTCCAGAATGCTTTGATGTTCATCACTATATACTGCGGCATAGATATTAATCCATCCAAGCATTATTAGTACAAGGTATAGAATAACTGATATCCAGTCAAGATTGAGCCATATGTTGTTCCTGGTTTTCAATCTCCTGATTCTGTTTTCATGGTGGATATTAAATCGGAATTGTACATTTCATCTTCGAAATGTTGTCTTTTAGGTGCAATCTTTCCTTTAAGATATTTTTCAATGATAAGACTGGCAATTGGTGCGGCATATCGTGCGCCCCAGACCCCGTTTTCAATATATACTGCAATGGCAATTTTGGGATTAAACTTTGGTGCAAATGCAACAAAGGCTGAGTGAGCTTCACCATGTGGATTTTGAATTGTCCCGGTTTTACCACATATAATTAAACTATCAATTTTTGCTGAGGCTCTTGCAGTCCCGGCTTCAACAACCTGCTCCATTCCCTGAACAATCAGTTCGAAATTTTCAGCACTTGAGTTTACAACATGTTTGTCAAATTGCAATGTTTTTTGAGTCCCGTCATAGCCTTGTATACTTCTGACAAGGTGAGGTGCGATGTAGTAACCCCTGTTGGCGATAAGAGAAACCATGTTAGAAAGCTGGAGCGGGGTCAATAGTAATTCGCCCTGTCCAATGGATAACGACCTTATTGTTAGTGAATTCCATCTGCTTGCGCCAAAATATTTGTCGTAATAAGATATTGTAGGAATATTTCCTGATGTTTCGGCATAGAGATCTCCTCCGATTTTTTTCCCGATACCCATTTCGAGAAGGTGTGTACGAAATGCCTCCAATCCTTCGGCCGGAGTAGGATAGTGGTTGATTTCAGCTTTAAATGCCTGCCAGAAGAAGGCATTGCACGATTCGCGGATGGCTGAGATTAAACCGAGTGGTGTTTCATGATTGTGGGTGCATTTAATCGGGGAGGAGCCTGGCCCTTGACAAGAATAGCGGGCGGTTTGCAGTATTCCTTCTTCAAGACCGATCAGGGCATTGGCAATTTTAAAAGTTGAACCCGGTGGATATGATGAGGTGATCGCTCTGTTAAGCATTGGTTTATAAGGATCATTTAACAGATGTGCATAATTCTTAGAACGTTCGCGCCCTACAAATAATCCCGGATCGAAAGTAGGCGAACTTGCCAGAATCAGAATCTCACCTGTTTCAGGTTCAATGGCAACTACGCTACCAACTTTACCGCTCAATAATTTTTCGGCATAACTTTGAAGATCAGCATTAATCGTTGATACCAGGTTCTTACCGATTGAGGCAGCTGTATCCATTCGTCCTTGCTCAAATGATCCCTTCGGCATATTGTGGACGTCAACCATCATGTAGGAGATTCCTTTTACACCGCGAAGTTCTTCTTCATACATTTTCTCGATTCCGCTCTTTCCAATATAATCACCGCTTTCGTAATAGGCATTATTGTCGATCGCTTTTTGATCCACTTCACCTACGTAACCCAAAACATGTGAAGCTATCACAGCAGGGTATTGTCTTAAGGTTCGTGCCTGAATGAAAAATCCGGGATATTTGAAGAGTTGTTCCTGAAGAATAGCATATGTTTGGGCAGAGAGCTGTTTGATAACCGGCGATGGTTTGTACATCGAATAACTCCTGGCTATTTTGATTTCGTTGGCAAGTTCTGCTTTTTCTACACCTACAATACGGCAAAACGCCAGCGTATCAAACGCTTTCATCTCTCTCGGCGTTATTAATACATCATAAGCAGCCTGATTGAAAACAAGTAACTTCCCATTTCTGTCGTAGATTACTCCTCTAGCCGGATAATTAATCACCCGTCGCAATACATTACTTGCTGCCGAAATTTTATACGAGGGATCTATCACTTGTATATAAAACAGGCGCATCGTAATAATGACGGCTACAAGCGAGAACAGGCCTATGATCAAATATTTTCGTTTGCTATAAACGTCCACTTTCTTTTTGAGTTAACCGGCTATTTCCGGAAAATTAAAAACTGGCTCAATACGATTAAAATGACAGATAATATTGAACTTAGAACGACCCTTAACAATGTTATTAAAATACCTTCGAAAGTGAAAGCTTCAATAATGAAAAGAAAGAGGTGATGTATGATAACCAGAATAGTGGTATAACCAGCAAACCAACTTATTCCCATATTTTCAACCCTAGGAGCGGTAACCGATTCTAAAGTTTCGCGTGATGAGATCAATTGAAGAACTCCTGGTCGTATAAAACCGATCAAAAGAGCCGCTGAAGCATGTACTCCTGGTGTATTCGTAAAGATATCAACGATTAAGCCAAGCATGAATGAGAGAAACAAGAGTAACGCCCGAGGTGTATTAAATGGCAACAAAAGGATGAACAAAATATAAAAAAATGGTGAGATCATCCTTGCAATCAGAATATTGTTGAAAATAAGCACCTGTAACAATACAGATACTACAAAAACAAGTGAATATTTGAACAGATTAATTACCATTGTTATTTAACGATTCCAATTGTTTTATTTCATTCAACTGTTTATTTTCAACCAACCCGACGATAACCAGATTTTTAAAATCGGCAGCAAGCATGATTTCAATTTTGTAAAAATTACTCCCGGTCCCAATTGAATAGTCGGAGATGGTTCCTATCATAAGTCCTTCAGGAAAGCTTGATGAATAGCCAGTTGTAACAACAGTATCACCGTTTTGAACCGGTACATGGTAAGGTATTTCGTTCAATTGAACTCTTCTGTAATCTTTACCATTCCAGGAGAGCGAACCGAAGTAGTCATTTCTTTTTATTTTGGCGCTAATCTTCCAGCGACTGTTCAACAATGATATAACAGTACTGAAATTGTCCGAAACATTAGTCACCAGACCAACAACCTGACCATTGGCAATTACGCCCATATCCACTTTAACTCCGTCTCGGCGTCCTTTATTCAGAGTAATAAAATTGTGCTGCTGATTAATCGAATTGTTAATTACTCTTGCTGTTGTAAAGTGGTAAACAACGTTTTTGGAAGAATCTTTTGCAATCCTTGGAAGATTAATGGAATCTGAAGAATGGTAGGTTCCTGGATTCGATTTCAGCAAATGCTCTTGTAAGGCATTTCGCAAAAGAATGTTTTCCTCTGCTAACCTTATATTCACCTGTTTAAATTCAAATATTTGAAAGAAAGAAGAAAATCCTTCATACAAAGTACCTGAAAAGAAATTACTCGAATCTAAAAAAACAGCCCGCTGATAGTTGTTGTAAGTCACCACCATCGATAAGGAGAGAGTTTCTAAAAGTACGAACAGGAAAACGACATGATACCGAAATATGAGCCTGAATAAGTTCTTCATAAGCAAATTAGGAAGGGATTGTGCCCTTCCTGTTCCGCAGTATTATCGAAGTAAAAATGAGAATTTATCAACGTTTTTAAGAGCAACACCAGTGCCGCGTGCAACGGCACGTAATGGATCTTCGGCAATATGAAAAGGTATGTTGATCTTATCAAAAAGACGCTTGTCTAGTCCGCGAAGCAATGCACCTCCACCAGCCAGCCAGATCCCTCTGGTGACGATATCTGCATAAAGCTCAGGTGGGGTTTGTTCGAGCGCACTTAGAATTGCCGTCTCAATCTTTGAAATTGATTTGTCGAGACAGTGAGCGATTTCCTGATAGGACACAGGAACCTCAATTGGCAAAGCTGTCATTTGATTTGGACCGCGTACAATGTAATCACTTGGCGGTTCTTCGAGTTCGGATAGTGCGGCCCCAACATTAATCTTGATGTCTTCAGCAGTCCGCTCTCCGATTTTAATATTATGCTGATGACGCATATACTCCATAATATCAGCAGTTAAATCATCACCTGCAATTCGAATCGATTTGTTGGTTACAATTCCACCCAAAGAAATAACTGCAATTTCTGTAGTTCCTCCACCAATGTCAACAACCATATTTCCCTCAGGAGCTTCTACATCAAGCCCGATACCAATAGCTGCTGCCATTGGTTCGTAAATCATGTAAACATCGCGACCGCCAGCATGTTCTGAAGAGTCACGCACCGCCCTGATTTCAACTTCTGTTGAGCCAGATGGGATACAAATCACCATTTTGAGTGCTGGAGAGAAGAATCTCTTTTTGGGATTAATCATTTTGATCATCCCGCGAATCATCTGTTCAGCGGCATTGAAGTCGGCTATAACCCCATCCTGTAAAGGACGAATGGTTTTCAGGTTGGCATGTGTCTTGCCTTGCATCTGCCTTGCTTTCTCTCCGATGGCAACCAGCTTCTCTGTCTTCATATCGATGGTGACAACCGATGGTTCATCAACAACAACTTTGCCGTTGTAAATGATTATTGTATTGGCAGTTCCAAGGTCAATGGCAATTTCCTGAGTCAGAAATGTAAAAAAACCCATATTAATTTCTTTATGTATATTTTATACTAAATTATCAATGTTTAAAATGTCTGAAGCCTGTTATAACCATCGACATTTGATGGCCATCGCAGAATTCGACTGAAAGCTTGTCCCTGA
>Ga0302271_10002984_pt1 | contig 14722 bp, 3 predicted proteins | sample III_Bog_N1_1_FD_198767 | JGI IMG/M metagenome (GOLD analysis project Ga0302271, IMG submission 198767) | Peat permafrost microbial communities from Stordalen Mire near Abisko, Sweden - III_Bog_N1_1 | ecosystem: Environmental > Terrestrial > Soil > Wetlands > Peat | place: Sweden: Abisko... | reverse complement strand
CCCAATAACAGAATACCCCCTCCCCCCCCCCCTCCCCCCCATGATCAATCATTCCTCTTCATACATAATTATATCCTTTGCTGTTTGATAAAGATCATCTAAAATTCTTCTTAACTTGTATTTATTCATGGGATTATATTATTAATAATAATTTAGGTGTTTTCTTAGCTTTTCAAGAAATCGCTAAAGATTGGAGAAAAAAATAATACCCCAAGCAATTGAGTACATAATTTTATTATTTGTGTGTTCATCAAAACATTAAAGAAAATATATTATCAGTTAAAGTTATCTTTAAATTATTCCTCTATGACGACAAATAAACAATTTTCTAAATTATTAATTTTCCAAATTTTGTTGATTTCTCTTCAATATGAAAATATTTCTTCAAATAAAATAAAAGCTGAAGTTCTATGAGATGCAGGTATTCGAACTGCTAAATTTAATGAAGAGAAGAGGATAACATACCTTTTAGAACTGCTTAGAGTTTCATCTCTAAGCTAAAAAATAATAAATCTCTTAACAGAAAGCCATATTAACAAAGAAATAATAAAGGATAGATAAATTAATCGAAAATAATGGATATTCTATCGGTTATTGAAAATTTGTTAATTTTTTTTCTATTGCGTTCAGAAAACCTTTTACAGTTATTACTTCTTTAAATCAATAATAAAAGGGATATACATTTATTTTTCATTGATTCATAGTAATTTCAAGCACACTTTCATAAAAATTCAATGATTTAATTATTAAAAATAAATTGATTTTTCTAACCGCCAAAATTGGTTGAAAGGACTGTATTCGCAATAAACAGATATGTGTTAAAGCTGAGATATGGATTTTTGTGAGAAAGACAAGCAATTAAAGTACAAAGATAATGTTCTAAATATAAGTTAAACTAAGAATACATTTTATCAAATCACATTCATTTTTGAAAAGCTGCTCTACTATTGACTTTTCTGGTTGATATACTTAGTGATATCGTACGTTTTATTCAATTCAAGAGCATTAATCTAAGAATTTACCTTGATATTTTATTTTTTACTGTGCACTGTAAGATGATTGTTTTCATCTTAGGCAATACCTGCATTTGGAACAAGAGTTAGTGAAGGAGTACTTCTTTATCGGATTGGATGGGAAGGTTACGAGGCTGGCTATTTTTCAGTTGGATATTAGTATGATATTGAATGGTGATGATGATTGTGTTAGGATTTTTATGAAATCGAATTGTTTTCCTTATTGCTAGTGATAGAATTATGACAACTATTTGAAATAGAAGGAGAAGGTAGTGGGTCTAAATTGGTTGAGATAGATTTATCAGGGCTACTATTCGAAGTTTTAGCTTGAGATTATTAAGGCTGCGATAAGTGCTGTTGTTATTATTGCTTCTTACTAGCAGACGGTTGATTATTAACGTTATGTGTGAGATCATAGTCAATAAGTGCAACTGATTTATATTTAGGTTATGAGTATTTCGAAAATACGTTAAGAACTCTACGATCTGATTAGACATTGACGAGATATTTATATAACTCTTCAACACACGCATATAGATCATGCTAGCGATATTTCGTAGCTATCTCTAGCGTATCTGACCAAAAGAATCGACCTGAAATGTTCTTGAATTTCTCACTTAGAAGAATCACAGAAGATGCGATTTCACATTCGGAGAATTACCCATAAAAAGAATGGTTGAATTGGGATAATTCAAGTAAATAATTACAAAATATTATCTAAGCTGAATCAATCGATGCTAAGGGTAAGAAAGCTTCCAAGAATTACAGTCGAGTCGGTCCAAAAAGTGAGAAACCAAGATGTTTTAGTATAGTTGACTCGCAATCTAGAATGCATTATCCAAAGGGAACAGATGATTTAAGAGTTGAAAGAACTTATTCCAACGCAGAAGCAAAGTGTCGAAGAGAAGGAGGGTAGATTTCTTCGTATTTCGCGGAAATAAAAAGAGATGCGGATGCTAAAACAGCTAAACGAGGACGAGATATTTCAGAAACTTTTTATCCTTCTAAGTATCTAGCTATGATATTCCCTGCCAAGAAGAATGTCTCTCCTTGAAGTTTGAGGGAATAATGCATGATACTTAGGATATCGATCGCTCGTTCTCGTGATTAAAGTTCATTTGTTTCACGGACTTATGAGATCAGATAGCTTTTCTATTACAAAAAAAAATAATTTAAGTTGAGAGAAGATTTATAGTAAAACAAAGTTAAAATCAAAGGGAAAATTAGCATTTTGCAGTGAAAAGTTAATTCAAATAAAATCAAAAGAAGAAATATACATATTAATGTAAATGAAACCAATGTAAATGCCAACAATACTCTAAAACTTTAATTAATATTAGCTATGTCGAATTAATTAATTTATTTTCTTTCGATATTTAGGAGTTAAAATCAAAAGACAATAATTGGTTACAGAATCTCATTAATATAGCAATTCCTCAACAGCATCTCGACTTAAATTAATCTATATCTCCCCTCCCTCCCCCAGAAAATAAGAAAAGCACAATGTATCATTTAAATATCCGTTTCCTTGGGTAGGATTATTTCAAATCATAAAATAATAATACTATTAAACTAAAGTGGCTTGCAAATCAATTAATATTTTGATTTGGTCCACAAAATCAAATTAAAAAAGGCGCGTTTGAAAACTTCAAAAACAATCATTCAACTTTTGTTTTTAAATTATTTCTTACTTGTTGCTGTTGGAGATATTGAATCACTGAAAATGCATAGCGAGGCACGCAATTTCGCTTATTCCCAAAGAGTTGTTCTTAGTAATGCTCTTCAGTTGTTGGATTATGGCTTTTTATTGTAGATTGGTGTTTTTCTGGACATTATTTATCTTATTCTTACGATGCTTTTTTTAAATTTACTGGCTATTCAATTGCTTCAGATATGTGATGACGCTAAGTATGATTCCTTTCAGAAATGTTAAACTTTTCCAGTTGATGTTGCTCATGATGATGGCGGTTATGGTTATCTTCATGTCTGTTGAACTTCTATGGATATTCTTCTTCATTCATAAGGTTTTCGAAGAGTTCATTTTCATCATCGAGAGTATGCACCCTATCTGTTTGGGCGTTTCCACAACTCTCATTTGTACTGAGACTCGAGCTAAGATGTTGAGGCTATGATGACGACTTTTATTTGGTTAAGGTCCCTATTGAATTGTCACTGTGTACGCGGCGATTCTTCGGCTGCTGTCTATTTGATAACTTAGTGGTTAAGCTCACTGTAGCCTAACTGGAAGCACCATCTTCAGTAATAATTGTTTCTGCAGGCTTCTTTGAATACCGTTTTTAAAGTATTTAAGAAATACCAATATGCTAGGATTATTCTTTTTATTGTTGTTTTTCTTGTTAGCACTAAGAGTTCTCCTAAGAAAGTGCTTTTTGTTGAGGTTCAATAATCAGCGACATTAGTATTTACGATAAATAAGGAGGAACAGAATGTTCTTTTTTAAAAAAAAGTTTTAATAACCAAGAATAAATGTTGATCTCAATCAAAATGTTATTACTAGGGATAATTATGAAAAACATAGGGGAGAGGAGGGAATTTGAAATAACTCTATTGATTTGAAGTTTTCATTTGAAAAATTAGTAATTTAATAAGTGAATCCCAGTTCGAATTCAAAAAATAGAAAGATAACCTTATGAATTGATTTCAAAATTATGTATGTGTGTGTGTGATTCAAATTAAATTATAAAAAATAATAAGCTGCAATCTTCTTCTTTGTGGGGTTAGTTTCAATCATTTATTCCTTCCTCCCCACTTTTTCTGTAAAATATTTAAATATGTAATCAAACATTAAACAACTTTTAGGGGAAAGATAAAACAAATAAAAGTAGACAATAATCTCAAAAATTCTTTTCGCGTTTCTTTATTGCTGTGATAATGAATTGCTAAAATAATAAACTGAAGCAGTCCTAGAAGCATCGTAATTTCTTTAATTTACAAGATAATCCAAATGAAAATGTTGCTCAAGACAGAAATTATCATTTTTTGTAAGTAATTGCATCAACATTTCAAATCTCATTTTTTGAATAGTAGTATTAAAATAAAACTTTATTAGTCCCAAATGCAATTGCAATTAAACTTTCTTAAAATCACTGGAGATCCAATCAAAAATTATCTCATCGCGTAGAATAATCAAGTAGAACTTAAGAATAATAAGAAAAGGTGAACTAAAAAAGAAAAGAAAAAGAAAAAAGAACAACAAACAAGAATTGATCATTTTTTGTCTTTCTTTTCGCGAATGAGATCTCGTAATAGCTCAGGTCAAAGCATCAATGGAACTTCAAGTCCTTTGAATTTTTCAACAGATACAGTCATTTCATAAATTTTATAGAATGGAACTCCATTGTAGCGACTTCGAGATAGAAGTTCTAGACTCACGGAATCTCGATTGAAGTCAAGTGGTTCATCAGTGAAAAGAACTTTGAGTAATATTTCTCCATTTGCTTCACCAATTTCAAACTATTAAATTAGCATTGATTTCCCTCTTTTCGAGGGACTTGATTCGAAGATACTCAATGAATCTAAAGATCTTCATCATCATTAACAACTTGATTAGAATAATAATAGTCCATAATAATTTGTCACTTAAGAAAAAGTTTAAACAACAAATTATACTACTAAATGCTCCACAAGCTAAGGGGTCTTAGATGAACTATGGAGCAACTCATAAGGGCAACAGCAATAACAGAAAGAACATCTTTAAAAAGAACAGAATTCTACGGGAAAGGTTATTGAGTAGAATCCTCCAAAACGCTGGGATTATTATTCAACCCCTCCTCCAAGGATGTTCAGAGATTGCTAAGAGGAGTCAGAAGGTAAGTTTGAAGGTGAAAGAGCTAGACACGAAAAGACTATCATGAAGGATGGGCAATTTAATCGATAAATTCAAAAAGATTTACTTTCCACAATTGGGAAGGAATAAAGAATCAAAATAGCAACACCAGAAGATGAAGATAAATTAGAACTAGCTGATTAAAAGATGCTGAGGGGAGTCTTAAAAGATGTGCTCGAAGAATTGAATCATGAAAAGGAAGAAAGAATAGCGATGGAATCACTTCTATAGGAGATTACCAAGGCTATGAAAATGACTGCTAAAGAAAATACCATACTCAAGGAAACTATTAAGTAGCTGAAGAAGATGTAAGAAGAGAGTGAAAAGAAGGCAGAATAGATGATTTAGGAGAATGAGAGATAGAAATAAGTTATTTAGCAAAAAGAAGATTATTTCAAAAGGAAATATTAAGGCTAGCTGCTGAAAAATATGCAAAAATTGTCTGAAGAGAATTAACAACTAAGGAATACGATTTAACAAGAAATTAAGAAAAGGGCAAAGTCTAGTAGTAGTTAGCATGGAAGAGTTAGAGTTACAGTGTCTTAGCATCCTTCGTTATTATCATGGCCATGGGTTTCATAGGAAACGCAGGGAGGGCAATTATCAAAATAAGTTCATCAGAACTAAGTTTAGCTTTCAAATAATCATCAGAATCGCAGTAACAGTAGTAGTTATTATCCTTGTTGATAAACCTTTTGATTTAGTAGTGAAAATAGTTTTAATTTAACTATCATTAAAGCGAAGAAAGTCGACAAAAATTATTATTAGATTTGTTTTTTCTTTTTTTTTGCTAAAAGTTCACATGTTTTTAGAAAAAAGTTATCAGAATAAGTTAAATCCTTGAGCTTGTATTTTGACAAGAGAATCTATTGATAACAAAAAGTTTTTCCAAGAAATTTTAAAGTCTTAAATTATTTTTGCGGGTAAAATATATCATTCGGCATTAGGAATAATACCAACAAAGATTTTAGCTCTTGAAAAGAGGCCTACAAAAGAGACAACAAAAGCTACTTTCTTTGTTGCAAAGATGGAGGAACAAAATAAAGATGACTTTAAGCAGAAGTTTGATAAGCTCAGCGTAACAAGAAAGCATTTTATTGCTATTTATTTGAGAAATAGTAGGCTTTTTTTGCTTTAATTTTTATTATTGTTGTTTTGGAATATGCTGAAACAGAGAAGCTACAAAAATTTAGAGAACACATGTCTAGACACCCAAACGAAGATAGAATTTATGAGCAAAAAGAAAGAAGCTCTCAAAAGGAAGAATGAATTCCTGCGCGTGCAAGTTACAAAACTTGTAAAACTACAAAACAAAAAGACATTTTCATTTTTCAATTCAGATCTTTATCATTTTTTTGAAGAAAAATTCTGCTTTCAGAACATGATTGTTAAACAAGTTTATTTTTTGTAAATAGAAAGAGCTTTATGAAGATATTCCTTAGACAAATTGAATGGACTTTTAATCGATTCAAGAGCAAATTGAAAGCATGTGTGTCTATTATTTTTCCATTATTGTTAGTAAATATGTTCATCTCATTCTAGCTCAATATTAATTTTAATTTTTAATCTTGTGTAGAAAATCTATTGAAAATGAATTAAAAGACCAATAAATGATTTGTTAATTAAATAGTTATTTTTGATATCTCTCCCTATCTTCCGTTTCTATGGAACATGCACATACAGAAAGATAAAAGTATTGATAAATAGAAAAGTCAAGAAAAAAGAAATATTATCTTATTTTCAAGAAAAAAAATGATGCTCCTCAAAAGGGTAGTCTCTGGGACTTTCCTTGCATTGAAACAGCAAGTGAAGACAATCGATTCAGTGATGGTTAACTCCTTTAGATAATCTATTGTTGTCAATGGAAATCCAGCTAATGAACAATTTAGATCACTTTAAACAACCCTAAGTGCTGGATTTGCATTCAAGACATTTCCAAAAATGTTCGGAACTCAATATAAAAAGGGACATCTGAATTGCAGATCACGTACCAAAAACACATCTTGGAAGAGAGGTTTTAAAGTCGTTAAAAGGCCTTATCATCAGACTGCAAACAATGCACTTATGAAGCGCATCAAGATTGTATAAAACAGAAAGATAGAGAGAGAGATCATATTTTGAAAAGATATTTATGGTTTTCAAAGGAACTCCCATTGATTTTCTTAAACTTTTTTTAACTTAGGTTGGTCCCTCGTATGACAGGAAGCTGAAGTTTAAGGGAGCAAATCATCGCCATTAATTGAGAAAGAAAAGTAGAGCATGCCTTAAGTAACTAAATTGCTTTAATTTGTGAAAAGAGAGGAATAAACAATCTTTTACAATGCACTTTCAAGCTTTTTTGCATAATTTATGAAATTAATCCCTATCTTAAAATCACAGGAGAAAGAAAAGAGCCAGATATGCACACTCTACAGATTTCAAAAGACTCAGGAGATTAATACCATTGCTTAAGAGAGCAGGTTTCAAGGCTAACCATTGAGAGAGCATATCATTTATTGTAAGCCATTCAAGCAGTCTCCAACCACATTATCTACAAATATTTGTCGATGTTGCTAAGAAATAATTACAACCATAATGAATTGGCAAATAAATCAATACACACGTTGACAGCTTTACACATATTTATGTAACTCAAATAAATAATTTTGTCAACAATAACTCTTTCAAGTTGTGTTCTCAGCTATTTAGAATCAGCTTCTGCATCTCTCTTTGCTGCTAATTTCAGTTTTGGTGAGATCTTTTAAATTCCTAGGAGAATTCTAGACTTTAGTTTTGTTTATTTTATTCATTCACATTTCGTTGCAAACAGAACGGAGTTTAATTCCTTAGCAATGTCTGTGTTCACCATACCTAAGAAGAGATATTCAAAAAATACCATTAGTATTTGCATACCTTGAGCTATTTTTATTATTGGGCATTTTTCTACAAAAATATGAATTTTTGATTCACTTTTCTTACCGAAAATGAATGGATGCGTGATTAGAACATCATGTTTCGGATCAAAAGATCTGAATTTTATACTGTGAATTGGCTATTCGAAATCGTTAGCAAATAGTAGTTACTCACATAACTTCAATCCATCGGATAAGTTTGTTTCTCGTTTTAATTTCATAGAAAACTATGGGAACACAAGAGACTTGCCTTCTTCGATTGGAGTGAGCTATACAGGAGAAAGATCTGATGAACTAAATTCCTTACATAATTCATCAAAAAAATCCTAGGATTCTTCTCCATCTAAATCAAATAATAAAAGAATGAAGTTATGCTATTTTTGCATATAATTATTAATTCTTACACAGTTAGTAGATGAAAAAGAATGTATTAGTGAGATGTGTCTCAGCTAAATACACTGGAGTCCTGCTGCTTTTTGAGAACCACTCGAAAATATTTGAGTATCCTTCGAGCTTTTTAAAAAGACAAAAATATTGAAAACTAAACCTCTGCAAAATATTTTTGTGTATTTGAGCTAACTTGTCATTACATAATTGACTCTGAGATGTGAAATGGAGTTAACTTAGATCTAATGAGAGGAATTCCATCGAATATATTACTCTGTGTTTGCGTAATGAAGTTCCTTGGATTGCTACTGCAACTATCCTTGAGATATTACTGGCAAGTAATCGAAGATAAAATTATTATTTCTTAAGTAATTCCCAAGTTCCTCTGAATTCTCAAATTTAGCATGTCTAATATCACTCAGCAACTCAAAGTCTTTACGAATCGACTCAAAAGTAGTTTCCTTATTCTATTAGGTTTTTTCTTGTTCTTCATGTTTCTCGTTGCTATCATCTTCTTCGTTGCTATTCGGATTGCCATCAATTATGGTTTTATCGCTATTTTTATTCTTCTGCAAATCACTCATAATTGCTACATTCACAGTTCCATTAATCAGCCAACTTTTACTGATATTATTCAATTCACCTTCGCTCGCAGCAATCACACATGATTGTAACTCGAAGAACACAGGCTCGATTTGCTAAAGTTGCTGCTTCTTTGGTTGATTCTCAGGACGCTTGATATCTTTTTAATATTTTTGAATTAATTTTTATTCTAAAATCACTCCCAAAAACCAATAAAGAAAAATATATTTGGATTCTTACAATAAAGTTATGTTTCATAATCTTCTTGGAAATCAACTTAAACAAGACCAGCTGCTTTGATCGCTTACTCCATAGGCTCAGCGACTCCAAACATATATGCATCTTTCTCGTATGTCACTAACGCTATTGATATCTCCGCGCATGGATCATTCGAAAACAAAAATACTTTGACCTTCTCTAGGAGTTCCAAGAAGAGCTCTTAGTGAGATGGAAGATCAAATCCGATAACTGAGAGATGAGAAATAACTAACTTCCTTGTTGCGAAATCTAATCTGTCAATGTGGGTTGCTAAGAGTCCTTGATTTCCTTGGCATTTAACCCAAAACAGGTTAGATTCTTATTCGATTTTCAAAGATGTCATGATTTCCACTGAATCAAATGGGAAACTCTTTATGAACATATTACTGCTCTCGTCAATGCAACTTTCTCTGAATATCCTAAGGTATTCAAAGATCTACAAAGCAACTTGATCTTCTTCTATCTCCATTGGGATTATTGTTATTTATTCTTTCTCATCTTCAATTAGTGCAGCTCGAAGATTATTATTATTATTTGAAAATTGCTTTTATTTTGAAGCTCGCTGTTAATCTTAAGGTTTTTAGTGTTTAAGTGTTGCAGTTTATTGTATTTATGACTTCTATGAGCCAATTGGTTTATTCCCATGATTAGGGAAGTTCACAGAAGATTGAAAATAAGGAGCTAACTTCTTCGGAGAGCTAGAGTGAAAGAGCTAATCATATGGATCTTGTCTGTCTGTGTGTTTGATCGATCGCTTTGTAGTAACTAATGAAGGTACAAAAACAGATTCATTTGTCGATACACGAGTCAAGAATCTACGGTTTTTTAAGTTTCGAATCTTAAAAACGCTTCCACTGCTTTTATTTGAATTTCTTTTAACAAAAATAAATAAGTTTTTCTTTGAAAATCATACACTTTTTGACTTATTTTACTCATAATAGTTGATTTGACTCGCTGTAGGATTGAACAGTGGCAGCATCTAGCATCGTTCATTTTCTTCAGCAAAATCTAATTCTCTTGAAAGACGATCTTCCAACAAAGCCATTCTGTTTTTGATTGTTCTTGGAACGTAATGAACAATATACTGATTGTGCTGTCTGTTGGCAGTTGAGTCTTCAAATGTGAGACTAAGCAAAAAGGGATCGATGTTCTATGAGAATCTGAAATATTTGCTGATTTATTGCATTGAGAAATCACTCAAGTCACTTAGAATCTGATAAACAAATTTTACAAAATAAAAATCAAGATTCTAAGTTAACAACTAATCTACTCCAATCAGAAGTGATGCTTAGATGAAAAACCAATGTATTATTCACTAATTACCTTGAGAAGATAGTTCTCCCCTTGATAATAATATACGATCTAAAATGGCTACTTTCGTTCATCAACTTCGTTGCATAAAAATTTCGCAAAATAATCCTTCCACTTGCAAATACTTTCGACTGCATACAAAGTAAGTTATCGGATTGATACAAACAGCTAGGAGATCTTTTCGACAACTAAAGTAGGGACTTAACCATACTAATCTGAGTTTCCATCATCAAATTCACTAACTACCTCTATCAGCTATTCTAAAGTAGTTTCTCGATCTTGCACAGATTGCATGCATTCTTGAATCAACGATTGGTTACTTCTGATCTTAAGGATTTCCTTAGAAATCATACTAATAGCTTCTTCCTTGGGAATATGTCGCAAAATCTCTGCATAAATCTCCCTTTTTTCAAGATAAGATTACTCTTTTTACAATAACTACATTTGATATTCTTATTTACTTGTGATGATGTGGTATATTGGCAATATTCCATTCTTCTTTTAAGATGTTGAACAATTGTAGCAGTTTATTTTTTATATCTGGAACAGACATATGAATGTTCGAAGATACTTTAGGAGAATCATTGCTCTTCAACTATCTCAATACTGATCTACGTATTTCTAAAGCCTACTCTAAAATAACAGGATTTAAATAACTCACTTTCCTTTTTCATCATCTTGTTGTTGTTAGTTTTCAGAATATTCCTGTTCGTTTAGCATACTTACTCTCAATCTCTAGTGGTGATAGAAATGCGCTTGGAGGATTGTCTTAGAATCGTGATGAATACTAACTCTAAAGTTCCTTCGCTCCTTTAAGTAGCAACAATTTTGGGTCTCTACTCATTCTGATTGTTGCAGGCATGGAGCTTGATTGTCTTGATCTGTGCAATAGAGGCTCGAGCTGTACCATATGAATTTTCTCTGTGTAGAAATTACAAAATAATCCAAAATGAGCATCATGATTCTTAGATTAGTTAAACAAATTTGAGCGTTTTCAAGCGAGTAGATCCAACTCTGCGTGCTTTGTTCTTGCAAATATATCTCAATCCACTGATACTACCTCTTGCTATTTTCATCCCTTGTAATCCCTTACCAGCTTGCCTTTCCATGATTTTGCGGTATTGCGTGGTCATTTCTTTTTAGACTATTCTTCCATTCCAGCTGAGTTCCTAAACCAAACAAACAACAAAAGGTAATCTTAATATTGATAAAATATTTCAATAAATGAAACAATAAGAGCGTGTATGTATTGATTTACTCTTTGCAAGACTGGATTTGGAACATAGCAGCTTGAAAGGGCTTAGTTGGATTCAAAGATACTTCCTTTTGTCTGTGATCCAGGTGTATCAAACATTCTTCTGAAACTTCTTCAAATTTGTTCAGTTTCTTTAATCAAAATGAGTCTGGTTATATAATATAACTATTTTTATTGATACTTATTAGATAAATCGCAAGGATGTACATTTTGTATGAATTAGAAAAGACATAACTGTTCAATTGATTATTCAATGGTTTAATTAAGAAATGAAATGTTAAGATGATATAATAATCACAAAAAGGGAGAATGCTAATTTAACCAACAAATACTTAGAATCTACCCAAATAAATATCGGGAAATGGCAGATAAATGAAACTTCCATTAATTTTACACACTCAGTGTATCAGTATTAACTTTGTCTTTATTATTAATTTTCCTAAATGTTTCAATCTAAGAGAACGACCTATTTTCTTGTATATCTTTCATTTTTGGAGAATAGGAATTATTTCCCTTCTTCAATTGTTATGATGTTAGAAGAACTCATCAATAATATGCTATGCCATCTCGTACACTTCCTTGTTGGAGTGATATTGCAACTTACAAATCACATCGGTTTACCCGTATTTTTCAAGTTCCTCCACAATACAATTTCTGAGTTCTTCTGCTTCAAGTTTATGCTTTTCACCCGCGTAAAGAAGCAACTAGATAATTATTAGCAACTACAAGCTAGCACTCTGTTTAAATAGAGGATTAAAATTAGTAAATATATTCCTGCAAATCCCTGATTCCATACCAAATCTGACTATTTCTTATGTATCTCCTCCAGCATCTACGATTCCTAAATATGTCTAGATTAGTTCCAAGCAAGATTTTTATTATTTATTGGGATCCATTTTTCCCACAATCTCAATAAGTCTATCAGCTAATTTAAACTCCTTGCAACCTTGGGTGCATAACTTCCCAGATAAGAGGATGTTATGGAAAAGGGAGAATATCTTCTCCGATCGTTTTTCTCCAATGTTTCGTTGTTTCAGTATTTCAAAGATTAACTCAATTAATTTTAATGAGAACTAGGGCGATTCTTATTAAGACTATTAATCTTGTTAATTGTTTTCCAATTTAGGATCATGTTGAGAGTTGCTTGGAGCATTGCTAACATTGATATCTTCTATTTCTTTAATTTGATCAATTATTTCATTTTTCTAGCTTTTTCCGAAAATCAAATAACAAACTGCATGATCCTATTCATTTAAACTGGCAATAACAGATAATACATCAACCAGTTCTTCCAAGAGTAATGGGTAAGTACCGATATATAAGAGAACATTCCGGATCTCTTCTAAGTACGCTTATTGCTCACAGTATAACTCAGCAAATCTGGATTCTTTTTTCGCTAACGAAGCAAGACTCTTTAAGCAATGATATTTCATCATTTAATCTTATTCTTAATCTTCTAAGGTTTTATACAGAAACCCAAGAATTACCCTTACATTACCAACAAACTAACAGACAAAAAAAAGAAATAAAATAAAGAGATTTAGTACCAAAAAGATAAAAAATGGCTTTTATTTGAATGATAAAATATTGCTAAATTACGTATGGTAAATTTTCTGGAAACTGCGCATTCACAGCAAGATGAGAGTAGAGAGCTAGGAGAAACACCCAGCCAGTATCATCCATGGTTTCTTTCTTTGAGAAACTGAATCTCTCTAGAATTATCTCTAAGATCTTCGCTTGGACAACTGCATCAATAATCTTCTTATTATTATCCTCCGTGACTAAGTAAAGGGAGTATAAAATCTACCATTTTTCACAAAAACAACTAACCAAGGGCATCAAAACCAAGTATACTTACATTATTTAAGAGCTATTATTATGCAGTGGGTAACTTCCTTGCTAAAATTTCTACAAATTCTTATTTCAAAAGAGCATTCATAAAAATTGGCTAGATTGAAGAAGGAAGTCTCTCTAATAACACATCAATTATCAATAGTGATTAGTGACTATCATAGACTTGTAACGAGTAAATCGCCCAATAGCACAACACAAGGAGTTGTTGATCACTGTCAAAACAGCAGAAATCGATTCTAAGAATTTGCAGAATGATTTATAGTGAATCGATCATTTGGATTTGCATATCGCCACAGAATTCTAATTTTTAAATACTTGACTTTAACAATGCAGCTCGATCTAACTTGCTCATGGATTCGAAACTCTCCTTTTGTTTAAGTTCTTTTTCGCTAGTGAATTCTTGAATCATTCCTTAGCGCTTAGCTTGTAAGATTTGCTTATTGCGCTTGTCACGGATCTCCACACGACCTCTGTCTTGCTTAAATCTGATAGCAGCACGAATGTCTCCTTCAAGATCGTTAGCTTCTCCAGGGGGAATGCTGTTTCCATTGAAGTTGTAGCTTCTGCTGTTGGGATTGTCTTTTTCTTTTCTAAACAATTCCGTCACGTTGATGCTGTTTGAGTTATTGGTATTATTACCTTCTTCCATTTGTGATAAATTGTTTTGTATTTTTTTTTAATTATCTTTTTGTTTGAAATAATTGATATTTGGTGATTTACTTGTTATCAACTTAATTAATTCTGTTGACATCAATGGTTTGCGGATAAATTTCATTATGCAAAAGATAATTTTACTTAAAATACTTAATAATGAGGGAAAATATATTATTTTTGAAATATCCGAGCGAAATCAACTCTAATTATTTGTTCGTTTGATTACACCTACAGCAAAAAGTAATTTTTTTCTATTTTACTTTAAGCCAAGACAAATGAAAATATTTTAAAATGATTGAAATAGAGTTTCCTACTTAATCTACACTGGATATTTCTTTTTCCTTCCTGTGTTGAAATCCATGTTTTTTCTTGAAAAATAAGATTCCCCTACTCGAATTGATTAAACATATTTATTATCCATTTTTTACAATTGAAATAAGTAATTTCTAATCAATATTTCTCATTTTTGCCCTAAAAAATATTTATTTTTATTTTTCAAATAAAATGTAATTACACAGTTTTATATTCACATTTCTAAAAACAAGAGTATCAGTGTGCTTTGAATCTTTTGATTGGTTCTTCTGAGAGATTAGGCACTTTCAATTATGTGCTTGCTAGTTTGAAAGATTATAAACAGACCCAATGTCATTGTAGCAATTCTCAATTTTTT
>Ga0302271_10002982_pt1 | contig 14727 bp, 8 predicted proteins | sample III_Bog_N1_1_FD_198767 | JGI IMG/M metagenome (GOLD analysis project Ga0302271, IMG submission 198767) | Peat permafrost microbial communities from Stordalen Mire near Abisko, Sweden - III_Bog_N1_1 | ecosystem: Environmental > Terrestrial > Soil > Wetlands > Peat | place: Sweden: Abisko... | reverse complement strand
GAGTATAATTATCTAAGAAGATAAAACTCCCCACATCTACTTTCGAATTTCCAGGAAAAACTTAAAAACCTCAAAGGAATTCTTTAATGCTTGCCCAAACTGGGAAATCAGCTAAATGCTAGTTGACTCAATTGGAAAAAATGATGCTTCAAAGACAAAAAGAGATTTTTGAGAGAAAAGAATGGAATTTCAGATAATAATAAAAAAGTTTAATGTAGTTTGATTATTAATAGCTTCTAAAACAATAATAAGAGATCAATTCATATTGCAATTTCTGAAAGAAAGAATTGATAGATAGATACATATTACTGAATACTAATAAAATAAATAGATGCCACATCTACAATTGAAGTTATCATTTTATCCTTAGCTAATTTTTTACCTACAATTAAATCCAAATAAGACCTTTGAATTCTTAAATTTTAATCTACTAAATTAAAAAATTGAACTAACAAAACTATCTTTGCAATGCTCCTTAATTATCTTAGTTTCCTTCTTGCTTTATTCTAGAAATATTTAAAAAAGCTAAATCTTGATGGAGACATAATGTTATCATGAAATTCATCTTAAAATTAATAAATCTCTCAGATAAACTTAGCTGAACATATTGATCTAGTCTTTTTATCTTTATGTGAGAAATCGGCTGTGAAGAAAGATTCATTTGATCCCCAAAGATATTAATTTCAAATTAAGAAAACAATTCTTTAAGTTAATCTAATTATTAAAAAACCCGATCTAAAATGGTCAAATAGTAAAATCAAAGCCTGATCCCAGTTTACGCTTTCGTATGGCTCTGTGCATCCACCTTGATTTGCTTATGGGATGCAGGATTTGTCCTGTTGCGTCCACGAACTCTTCCAGGTGGTGACTTACATTAATTCTGGGCTCCTTACTCAATCTACATTCAGATCGATAAGCTCTATGGTAATCTCACTGATCAGTTCGTCAGATGGTAATCTGTACTGAATCTAGTAGAATGCGTGATCAATACATTCACTATCATCGCCTTGCTTTCATCGTCCATCCGAACTAAGCACTTTGGAACATTCCTAGCATTTGCAGTCAACGCATTTACATTCTGGAAAACTGTGTTGTATTTCCTGTATGATCTCCCTCACTGTCTTCCACCAAGAGATAACCTAGAGTTTTTCTTGCTGTACATTCTCCCGAATGGAACATGGCTAGTAATGCCCTTACTTTGCATGTTTGGGATTGGCAAGAGAATATCCAATCAGCTAGTTCTTGTCAAGAATCCTGCTGTCAAAGAAGATTGAAACAGGATTTCTCAGTGCCTCAAAGATATGTCTTTCACTCTCTCTCTAGCTTAGGAAAAAGTAGTTTTACATGTTTTTCTGTGGTGTTCCTTTTAACTTTTAAGAAATGAAAGAATAAAAAATCGAAAACTAAGAATGTGTGGCTGATATCTTCGATTACTGATGGATTAAAGATATTTTAGGCATTTTAAGAAGCCAATCGGGGAGATAAATCAAAAAAAAAATAATTAAAAGAATAATAATATTATTTAGGGAATAGGTGATTTAGATTACGTTCTTACGTTACTGAAAGCTGAATAATTATCAAGGAAGAATGGAAATTCCATTAAAAGAAATAAGTGAACATTTGTTTTGGAGGTTAAAAAAATATATCATTAAGGCTGTAATATCAAAAAAATTATGTTTTAGTTTGCAGGTGCAACTACGAGGGCATTTCAGAATAAAAACAATAAAAAGAACATGATTTACTACAATATGCACTCCCCATTCACTTTGTCCTTTATTTAAAAATTAATTATTTCTCAAGACTCAATAAATTGTGTTTTTTTTTGTTTGTTGAAGAAAAAAAAGATCAACAAAATAAACAATAATATGTTTGAATTAATGAATCAAAAGAGGAAGTACTGCAATAACAAATAAACAAACAAATAATACTACTATTCTTCGCAACCTCCTCAGCAAGCCAAGAGACTATTTGATTTGTTTTTATTTGTTTATTAATTAATATGTGGATATCTGCAATGAACACAGCCTATCTATCCATTTCTATTGCAGTTTTATCTGTAACTCTTTTGGTTGTTTCTTTAGAAATCAATTTTAAAAAACTTTTATATGTACAAGCGTAGATTCTAAAGAAAGGTCTCATTTTATCATTCAGCTGCTCCGTCTTCATTCTTTTTGATCCTTTTTGAGAAAAAAAATCAAAGAACCAGTTATTTTCAATCATACTAAAATATTATGATCTTAATATTAATCTCCTTACCATTTGATCCTCTTTCCATCATTCCATTCTCCTTCTTTCTCTACACCTTGCGATCCAATATACACACCTTTTCCATGCTGTCTTCCATTTGCCCAATAACCTTTGTATGTCCTGTCTTTTAAGTTTTATTTTATTTCAAAATATACGATTAATAACTGCTATTTTCATTCAAATCTATTCTAATAATTTACTATCTGGCCATTCGAAGACACCGTAACCATGCTTTTTATCATCTTTATAGTCTCCTTCGTATTTTCTCCCATCTGACCATGTGAACACACCATGTCCTTCCATTTTATTGTTTTTCCATTCACCGTTGTATTTCCTTCCATCTGACCAGTCGTAGCATCCTTTTCCATGGATATTGTTCTTGAAGAACTCACCGATGTATGTCGATCCATCTGCCCAGTGAAATTTACCTGTACCGTGCTTTTTACCATCAACGTAGTCTCCTTCATAACGAGCACCATCTGGCCATTCTTCAACACCTTTTCCATGCTATTTATCGTCTTGCCAGTCTCCTTCATAGACTGCACCGTCCATATGTAAGTACTTGCCTTTTCCATTAGCTTTGTCTTCCTTCCATCTGCCAATGAAGACATCACCGTCACTGTGGATAAGTCTACCCTTACCCTATGCCATATCTTGATAAAACGCCAATGATTTCAATTATGTTCGTTCAATAAAACATACCAAAAAACCAAAATATTATTTATTTCTTTTACTATTTCTCCAATATCCTTCATAGACCGATCCATCTGACCAATATTAAGTGCCTCTTCCATGTCTTTATCCTTCTTTCCATTATCCAACGAAGACTGATCCATTATCGAATTAATACGGTCCAAGCTTAGGGAGATCACTATCACCTGGTTGATCCTCATCGTAATGGAACTCTCCTTGATCATTCAACGTCTTGCGACCTTTTTCATTCAAGAAATTAGGTATTTCCTTTATCGGCCAAGCCACTTGCTCGGGAGGAGCATTTGGATTGGCATTCGAAGGAGCACTATTGTTCCTATTCGTTTCTGCAAGTGAAGCAGGAATGGTAGTCTAACTCCCAGCTGCATTAGGTGCAGGAGGCAGCTGTTTATTTGAATCGCTGAGACTCTTTTCAGTTGGGATTCTTTCTCGTTTATTATCGAATGTTTTTGAATTCGCAGCTGCTGCGTAGTTCTCACGCTAACGAGATTCTAAAGAAAGGGGAAAAAATGATCAAATATTAGTCTTCCTACATCATACCTTGACCATCTGAAAGGTTCTTTTTCTCATTTTGAAATCTTACCAATTTACGTGATCTCTGAAGTCTGATCCTTATCGTTGTTGTTTTCGACTCCTGGCTATTGAGGTATGTTTGCAATCAGCTCCTTGTCTTTATCTTATCCAGGAGCGTTTCCACAGCAAGTATTACCCATTTTTTAGATTTCGTTGAGAAGAATATTTTGTTCTTTTTTTGCTTTGCTTTTGTGTATGTGTGTGTATGTCAGTTTATCTCTTCAATTCTTTCGCTTTTTCGTTAATTGAAATCTTGATCTCTTCAAGGCAACTAAGTTTCCACTCTTTCCCGTTCTTTGAATTCTTCACAATTTGTTCTTCTGCTTTTTGCCGTTTATTCTTTTATTTCTTATACTTTATTAACTTACTTTCTCTTTCTCTCTCCCTTTGCTTTATGTTTAACGAATTATCCACGGCTTCAATAATTAATACCTCATTAAAATTCAATTTTCTTTCTTTGCTTTTTTTTCTTCAATATTAGTGATTCAAAAGATCAGACATAAATATTTTATTTTTTTGTTTTTTGAGCTTGTAGAAAGCAAAGAGAGTCAATGTCCTTCGAAGAAAATGAATGGATGGTTTAGATGGAGGAAATGTTATTTCTTTGCTTTTTCTTATCATCATATTTTTTCAATTCCTTGAAGTTTATCTTCTACAGTTCGTTGATTGCTCAGTTGCTTTGCTTTCTTATTATTTTTATTGGGTTCTCACAATCAACTAGTTCTTCGATATCCACTGAATCGATTCGAAGAATTCTGTGTTTAACCCCACAGTAGAATTTAAAGATTCGTCTATTACCATCCATCAAAAATTCAAATTAATACAAGCACATACTGAACATTCAGAATCCTATGAATTACCACATAATGCCTATGATAATTTTGAGAGATTAGCCAGTTTCATTGATAAACTTTAACATATTTGAGAGAATAATATTTAACATTTTTTCAAGCCATCATTTTTATTTTACATTTCCATATTAAATTTTCAATGAAGCATACAACACTTCAACAGTTTATTTTAACTTATCTTTTCCTATTTCTCAAATAGTGAACATCCCTTGATGAAAGATGGAAATTAATTATTTCAACATCTCTAAAAGAGCATTTGATTATTACTAAAATCTTCTGAAATGACACTCAACCTAACAAAAATATCAACACTTCCAATTAACTCGAATCAAATAATACTGTGATGTGAGTTCTTTCTGACTCCATCTTTAAGATTTTTTTTTTTCTGTAAGAGACAAATCATGCAGTAGTATATTAATTTTAAAAAAGGATAAATAACTAAACATGTTATCGGAACAAATAAATTAATAGTTGAAAATAATTGTTCAAAGACAAAATTGAAAACTTATTGAACTAGCTAGATATTCAATGTGTCTTAAATTCAATCAAATGACTTTGAGCAAAGCCATTTTCTTTAAAGTGATTAGGTTTATATATATTTTTTTTCCCTTCTTTTCTCTCAATTTTTGTCCATAAAAGGAATAAGAAAAAAAGGAATATCAATTTATTATTATCATAATATCATATGAACATACAGATACATATTACTTTGTTTACATTTGAGACTAATAGCTTATTCTATTATTTTAGGGACTTGTCTAAAAAAAATATTTTATTGATATTATTCTGTGAGTTTATGTTTGCTTTCCATTTCATCTCCATCTGCTCATAATACCCTCCTCTTCTCCTACTCCTCCTCCTTCAAACACTCAAATATTCTTCATTGCTCCTAATTATTGAGTTATTAGTATGTTCTTTTCCAAGAATCGAGTTCCTTGCATTTAGACTCAAAGATTGTCTGCAAATGCTCGATTTCATTCTGCAACACAGAATAGCTCTAAAATTAATCAGGTTGCTGCAAAAGAGAAGCAACTTAAGGCAAACCTGAAGGAGAGGAAGAACCAGATAATTGTTGCTGATTTTTCTAGGATTTCAATGGTTCTTATCCTTGCGATTAAGATAGTTAAGACCCACCTTATCCTGTGACTTCATGCAACTACTAAGTCAACTTATTTGAAGGTTGATTTCTAATTAATGTAGTTTAATCCTTAGCTTTTGTGCTTGTTTTCGATGACAGCAAATCTTTGTTACTTGAGTTAAGAGGCTGCTTCTAAAGCTACTATTGTTGTTGCTGCTGCTATTATTACTACAGTAATGTCTATTAAGATTACTTAGAAGCACTTCCAAGAGTGAATGGCTAAGGAGAAACCTATCCAGCATTATTATTATTATACCCATTGCTTCTACCCGCAGGGGATATGAGAACCCTTTAGAGATAAGCAGCATCATTCGCTTCAATGTACGATTAACCTCTAGCAAAATTCGAAATCGGTGATCTTCCAGCTGAGTTACGATATGCCTTCGCTAGATAATTCGGATTTGTCTTCAACTCAATGATCTCCTGCTCTTTAATCAGCAGCTATTCCTTTAAGTACTCATTCTATTCCATAGCCCTTTCCAGCATGCACATCTCACAATTCTCACAATCATCATCATTCTCCTCATCGATTCCATTCTATTCTTCTAAATATTGCTTGTTTCCACTGATTTCTTCATTAAACATACAAAAAAAAAAACTTGTCCAGAATAAACCCAAAAAGAATATTTATATTGTACTGCCGTGCCCTGAGTGAGCTGACGAAGTTAGCTAATGCTAGGAATGCTGAGATCTTATTAGTGATGAAGATTTCCTGTGCAATTACTATTACTACTCTTCCTCCTCTTATATGTTCATCTATTCATTATTCTACATATCCCCTCTTTCAGCACCATCGATAGCTAATTACTGTCTCAACTCATGAATCGTCATAGCTAATTACTATTCACTCTATTAATCATGAATTTACTAGCTCAGCAACTCTGTTTCTTGCTATGCTTGCTGCTTCATGATTCTAGCTTTTTCGAAATCACTTTGAACTTATTTAAAGGAATTCTCCATTTCAGCTAAGCTCTCCACGAGCTCATCATATTCCTTCTTTTAGCTTTATTGCTCCTTCAATGTCTCCTTGAGTTATTCCTGCAATAACCCATTGGAAGTTTCGAGTTCATCCGATAATGTTTTCAGCCTTACTACTTCTTTTTTCAATTGGTTTATAGTGATTTCATTTTAATTCCGTTGATACTCCAATTAGGTCTTTAGGTTGTTGCTTAACTCTTCAGCTTATTAGTGTGCTCTAGCATATTCTTAAGATCTATCCTGCTGTTTCTTCAATTCCCTGGAAATACCTTCATTCTCATTTTGAGATTTCTGCAATGAATCTTCTAAGGCATTTAATTAATCCATTTATTATTGGATCTACTCTTTAAGCCTAATAAGTTACTCTTCCTACTATTTGATGTATTCATCTTAAGCCCCAATGTGCTACTGCAACCCTTGGAGTTAATCTTCTAATTCTTTTTTATTCACTTTGAAAACTCCTTGTTCCTGGAGCAGTTTAGTTAAGTTTTCCTTTAATTCAATAATAATGTTTTGCTATTCATTGATATGTTAAGACTATTGTGCTAAGGCTTGCGATTGCAAGTTGATTTGGGTGTCTTGATCGTTGATCAGCTTTTGCTTGCTAGTAATATCGATTAGTTGTTGTTGGAATTACTCTTGAAGTTCTGCTAAAACTGAGCTTAAATTACTTATTTCTGATGATTTCTCGGAAATATCCTGAGTTAACCCTGCAATTTATGATGTCTTCTCAATGATCTACTAGTTTAATGATGAAATGTCCTCTTAAAGGCTTCTGATTTCCTTTAATTTCTCTTCAAGATTTTCCTTTAATTATTTGATGATTTCTTCAAGAGAACTGTTTTATTCAGTAAGAATCTTAATTTTATCATTTAATTCTTGTATTTTCTGCTATTGATCATTGTTTTCATCAGTTAATCGATGAATTTCTTAGGATTAATTTTGAATTTCCGTCTGCTAAGCAGAGATTTTTAGTTCATTTGCATCAGCTCTGTTTGTTTATTCTTGAAGGTTCTGCTCAGTTTGTGCGAGTTTTTCTTGCAATTCAGCAATGATCTCCTCCAGGGATTGTATTTTCTCTTATTTCAATTAATCAGCTTGTTCAACATTCTTGATTCTCTCTTCCAAAACTAATCTATTCGTCTCCAGTTCTTAAATCGTTTATTCTGCTTGATTTAATTTATTCGTTTGTTCTTCTGCTAACTATTATGATTATTTCAATGATTCCTAAGTATTCTTTAACTCTCCATTCACTTCTTCAATGGTTGAAGTTAGCCCTTCGATTTTCAATTAACTTTCAGCGTTATTTGCTTCGGATACTTGTAATTTCCCCAGATTCTCTTGTAACGCTGTTTCTGTCTCTGCGAGTTTTTCCGCTTGTTGAATTTGAATTTAATTCAGATTCTAAATTTCGTTTTTCAGTTAATCTTCAGATTTCACAAGGAATTCCTCGTTTTTTATGTGTTCTTCTAAATCTTTCTGCAATACACTCAGCTATTCTTGCTGTTCTCTGTTTTGAACTATCAACTCAGCTAATCGCTCCTCAGTACCATCCTGCTAAGCATACTCATTTAACTGCTTTGGCTACTACTAAACATCATTTTATTCTCCTCTTTAGTCAATTTAATTATTCTAACTGAAACTCATGTTTAGCATATCTTCATGGACTATTTAGAAATCATTTTAGAGCTTTTCTAATTCGGATGCTTTCTATTGCCCATCAAACCCAGGGCATCGCTCTTGATCGAGATTCTTCATCAAATCTATTAAATAATCCATCTACGCAAGTAATTTCAGTTCATGTTCTCGTGCTTCAATTTCACCACGCAACTTCGCTTGATCTACTTCCTGTGGCTTTAGCGGTAAACCTTCTGCTGATAGATAATTCTAAAACATCAAAGGACCGGAGTTGTTCGAGCTTTAAAAGTTATCAGTTTCATTGAATTTTTTCATAGACGTACCAGTCTAATAAGGTGGGATGGTAGATGCTCCTTCTGTCCATTTACTGCCGCTGGAAGAATATCCAATTTAGATATTTATTCGATGCCCCCCTTCGGTCTTTTAGTTATTGCCATTGATGGATTTATTCTCAGAGATAGGATAATTCTATTAGCCCTACTGCTGCTGGTTAAGATATCGTTCCTTCACAGGAGATAACTAGGAGTGTTTTTGGCATGTTCCACTCATTTTTCAGTTGATTATGTTCGGTCTATCTATGTATCTGGTTATTCCTTTTTCTGACTGTACAATTTTGCTATTTTCTTGATTAAAAAATAGATTATACTCTCTTACTTAGATCCTTTTCCTTCACCGATTTATCTATCTACCTAGTAAATATTTTGATCTGATTATCCTTTTTCTTAGAATTTGGCTGATAATTCTGCAATCTAAGATTCTCCCAAATGATTACAAAATTTAACAAATACTCTTTTAGAGCTTCACTTTTATTTTGAGTATCCCAAAAAATTCTAACGGGCATTTATTAACAACTAATCTCTTTTTTTTGGAGAGGTTTGTTAATTTTTATTGGCTTTCCTAATCTCATGCATGTGCGTATCCACAAGCTAACTTACAAGAAGGGATCAAAACAGAAAATGAAGTTTTTAAAGTGCAAATTTTTTATTTGTAGAGTACAAAAATATAAAGGTGCTCAATTTAATCTTTTATTTACTACTGTTATGAAAATACAAAAATGCAATAAATTTTAGCATTCATGAGAACGAGGCGAAGGATTCAGCTAGTACGAGTAACTCCAGGACTTTCTCAACTTCTTCAAAGGAAATGTAGTAATATGCATTAGAAGGCTTGATACCAATCGTTACATACAACGGTCTGAGCTTTACCTACAAATAGCAAGGAATTAAAGATTAATAAATCGAGGTTTTAAGTGAAACCCTTGTAAATTCAAATAGGAACTAAATTTCCAATCATTGAAATTATTTCTTTTTGTATCTCCTTACATCTTGGAATTCTCTGCTACGATTTCTGCAGAACATCTAGCAGGCACAAAACATATCCTCATCTGTGACACTGCTGCCTAGGATAAGAATGTAATCTATCTTTCCACATTCAATGATCTTCCTCTCAATCAGTAATTCCGCTACCATTCCCTTTTTAAAGTCATTTTTTCAATAAATACCTTTCCCTTAACAACTTCTTTTCAATTATGTTTACTTTATTAAGATTATTGGGTCTAACTTCCACAGTTTCATGATGATGAGACAGCTCAAGATACTTCAGTTATGTTATCAAAGGTGATAACTGCAGCATCATTTACTCTGCTTGTTTCGATCCAAAATCAATCGAAACTCTTCCATATTTCCATGTGACACTGCTGTCTTTAACTTCAACTGATGATCCTTGTGTCCTTATTGTGTAGCTCTCCATGACCCTAGTTACTGGTTCCTTCCAACTCATATCTAACTCGACTAATCTAACCCAGTCATTTGCATGTTTACCACTTTCCTACACGACTTTATGCCAATATCCATTTTCACAAATCAACCCTAACCCTTTGACATCTGCAAACCACTCATCCATGAAATCAATCGATAACTCTGTGACAATATACACCATGTTCCGCTTATCCGCACATAGCTTCTTGAGAATATCTATGATCTTTTCCGATGGCTTCTGGTAGTGCCTAGAATAAAAACCAAATATTCTCTCTCAATATTTACTAATCTTTCCCAAATCTAAAATGCATTACCTTCTGACTTGATGCTCCTCCGCTTGAATGTACATATACTTATCAAAAGGGACTAGTGTTCCAGCGTATCCAAGGATGAGTAATCTCCTCACTGTTTTTCTGTACAGATCTGACGCTTCATGGACGTTCAACTGCCTGAAATTCGCTTGATGGGCTACTTTCTTAAAATTAATCCCTCTATTGAACCCAGTCATATTTGCTTAGGACATAAATTTAGCGTTTTTCTTGAGCTCAGCGATATGCTTCTCCAGCCAGGAACTAGTTGAGAATTAGCTGAGAAGCTCTTAGTCCTTGAAACGAACTTTTTCCTTTAGCGCTGTGGGCATTTTATATATTTCCAGCACAGCATTCTCAAACTCACTGTAACTGCTTGGGTTAAAGGCTACACAGCTTCTCATTTGTTTAAACGATGCTGAGCTAAATTTGCTTAACAGGGAGAACCCTCCTCGTTAGTTGGAAACAATAAACTCCAAAGGGTACATCTCACTTTCCCCATATGCGCTGAGCTTCAAAAACATATCAGAGATACTCATATGGCACATGCGATCACGGAGATTCATGTTCTACTAGATGATAACTACTGGATTTCTATTATCAGCAAAGGTATCATTCACAGCCTAAGCGGATTAATTTATTCTACGGGCGAGTTCAACTCCATATTCCTGTTCTTCAGTGCCATATTCGTTAGGCTAAGGACATGGATTGTAAAAAAGAATGAAAAAATAAAATAAAATCAATCGGAATCAGTTAATTTTTTCTAGTTTACATGTGGCAGTAGAATTTGCACTAATTGTGCATTTATCTCAGGGAAGTTTTGCAAGAATCGCTAGAAAAGTTTGAGCTTGAGGAGAATCTTATTATTCTCATGTAATGTATCCACTGAGAGGATTCTAAACACAGAAGGAATAGCAAAGAGGTCCTATCCTGGAGAACCCATATTTGTATTGTTATCTACTGGAATTTCTGTGTTGCTGTTGCAGCTTCTAGGAGACTCATTTATGGTAAAGAAATTACCTGTTTTAGTTTTACTTCCAGCTGGTGATTGCTATTGATATTGCTAAAAATACTCCATATGCACAGGTGATAAGTTATTCCCAGCTACGTTATTGCTATTGAAAGAATTCGTCGCATTTGAAATGTTCAGCAGCAGATTACAATGGTCTTCATACTGTGGCTGCTATTTTAAACTTGCCATTAGACGTACATTCACCCCTGGGTTTCTAATATGAATGATGATTTAGTTGCCCATATAAATCAGTCGTAGACTCCCTCTGATTGACTCATAAGGTAGTTTTAGCTTGAGTCTTATGAATCTAAGGAAATTCTAAGCTGCTTCAAAGTTTATAAATGAGACTAGATTCGAGCAAAGAATCGCATTGATCAGTTTATCACCGAAGGGCAGAAGCTAGAGCTTTTCGATGTCTGGGAATTATCCATCATGGAAATATGCTATGGAGAGTTTTTTCGCTCGACTTTGGGCTAAGTAAATGATCGAGAAGATGATCTTGTAGTCGCTGATGATGATATTTGTGTCTTCATCGATGACTTTACTGATTGCCTAAGCAAATCTAAAGCTCACCATTTTGACTTCCTCGATTAGCTTGGAGTCATACTCTATGCATCTGATTATAAAGAGAAGAGGAAAGTATGTTGGAATCAATGTGGATTGGTTGGAAGAGTTCTAATTTACCTGTATTTTTCAATGTCAAACTGGTTTGTCATAACGCTGTCATACATGTTCGCACAGAACTGGCATAGGAAGTTCTCGAGTAGCTCTTCCTCCATGAAAATAGGATAGAATCGATGCTTCTGTATCAAATACGTTGTGGCCTAGGATTTGGTAAGTTTAGGAGAAAAAGCAAAGTTAACAAACAGATTGTGAAAAGATTAAACATCTTTGGACAATTTTTGTTATTCTAGATTTTTTACTCTGTCTCTGAGATGAAAAGGAATATTCGATGGAGGTGGTAATACTCCTACCCACCTAAGGGAAGAATAAGCATTGATAAAATGGTAATGCAAGGATTATTCTTGAAGTTCTTCTTTGAAGGTATCCGTTGCTTGATCATAAGTCAACACGATCGGCAAGAAAAACGTTGCTAAGCACAGTTCATCCTTCCCTGACATTTGAACTAAAAACTCCTCACTGGCCTCGAAAACTATATCGTTTTCAGAAGTAATAAAGGAATATTTCTAAGAAGCGATGTTTCTGGAGCTGTTCTTCTTCAAACGCTCTTAGAATAGTGTCTATAACGTATGACCAGAAGACTAAAAGAGCTTTTCAGCGAAGAGAACTTCTTACTGAGTTGGGGCTAGTTTCTATTAAGGGGTGCTTCTATCTGTGCTTCTCCCTGTTGTATTACTCTCCTCGGTTTGAGTAGCAGTGATAAAACCCACATTGGTTTAATTTGGTGGATTAGATGAAACTCCAGCAGCTGCAGGAACTCCTTATCCACCTAAAGCAATAGTCCCAGCGGATTTTTACTAAGGATTAGCATTCTAACTTCCCCTAGCACTTCCACTGGTTTTTGTATTTATATTTACATTCCCTGTTTAGTCTATCTCTGGTGAAATCTTCTTGGAACTTTAAATTTTTGATGAACTTTCCTGAGTCTGTATCTACTGCGGTGTGACGTTATTACTATTCCCCGATACTCCTTCACTATCAGATTATTCAGCATCACTTTCTGCTCCACTTTCATGCTACTACAATTCACTTGAATTCTTTAGTAATTTTCCACCCTTTTACTTTGGCTTCAATGACTTCATTTGGATCGTTTCTCTGTTACTTTAAGAGTCACTTTAGATCCCTTGAGAGGGATTAATGAATTGTGTATTGATTTTCTCCTTATTTTAGGAATTACTGCTATTCTACATAAGCTATTATTGCTGCAATTACGAAGAATTTGGCTATTACAACTATTGCATTACTTATGACATTTTGATATTTCTCTAGCTTGAGTTTGAAGACAGCTATTCAGATTAAGACATTATCACTTCATCATTTGGCTCGTTTTCTCCATTATTATTTTCTTCGTCTTTCTCACGGCTAGCACAGCCCTACAACTTCAGCTTTTGAAGAGCATTCTGCTTGATTGTAGCATCAGTTTCAAAAAAATCTTTAGTCTGTTTGTTTTCGTTGACAGGGAAAATGCTATTGTTATTGTTATTACGGATAGTAGAATTCTTATCGTTTAGAAGAAGAGTAATGGTATTATTATTAGCATTTTAAACAGTGTTAATTTAAGGACCATGAGGTAATCTTTTGATTTTCTTCCCTCTTGGATGTGGTGAGGCTTCATCACTGTCTTAAGAAGGACTTAAAGCTTTTGATTTATCGTCATTTATTTCTTCAATCTTTTTAGCTCCTGCTTATGAGGAATTCTTCCGTCCTCTTGCATTGTTATTATTTCCAAATTCACTTCCTTCTGATGAATTAGAACAGGCTTGCTCATATGGAACAAATACCCCTGAGATCTTGAATTTATGGACTTTTATTTCATCTAATTTATGAGAAAAAACAGTAGATTTATGATCAAACTATGAGAATAATGGAAAAGTTCATATGGGTTTGCTTAGGTTTTGTGCTTACTATTGCTGAAGATATTGGAGCTGCCGTATTTTTTAGTTGCTACCTCACGTCCTGAGAAATCATTCCAGACAGCTTTGAGAGTCACTGAAACATATCTGGCCCTATATTTCCTGTTGAGATTGTTCGGAAAAGACTCCCATTCTTCCCCTCCTGAATTTGACATCTTCACGAATTTGAATTGAAACTTAGCTCCTTTTGGTAACATCAATGGATTCTCCGTGTACCAATTGGGGTAGTTATCTGCATCTGTTTTCAAGAGAACTCCTTTTGTGCTATCCCAGAGTCCGAGCTACGGCAGATTTCCAACTATCCAAATGCTCTCCCCGAACTGCGTCTTGCAGATGAGCTCAAACTTTATCTCGCAGTCAACAACAACTGCCATCAGGAACAGAAGGAGAGGATTATATAAAAATCTTGCAAATTGAATTAATTATTCTTATTTTTTTTGTCTACCTTGATTCTTTGATATTTATCGTTCAGCTTCGGAAAGGTTTTTTAATGATTTAAACAATCTCCCCCACAGGATCGTTGTTTTATAGCTCTTGTATTAATACCCTATTATTTTCTAAAAGATCACTTGAAAAATTGAAGGCCACTCTTTACAGATAAGTGTTTTTCTTCTGCTATCTGGGGTTAATTGCTGTCTACCTGGATTTAGGCATCTTGGAGAGATTGAATCAAATTTACTTTTTTGAATAAAGAAGAAATGAATTTAAGAAGAAGAATTTAAAAAAATTCACGATTTCTCAGTTTGCGTTTTTATTGAATTTAATATAATACTTTGAAGGTTAGTAAAAAAATGTAATTTAAAATATTGTGCTTTATTTTTAAAATTGTCTATTTAGATTGATCGAAATGAGTAGTTAAATATTAGATAATAAATATCATTTCTATTAAGGATCCAAGGATTTCTTTAAAAAATGTCAAA
>Ga0302271_10002981_pt1 | contig 14731 bp, 11 predicted proteins | sample III_Bog_N1_1_FD_198767 | JGI IMG/M metagenome (GOLD analysis project Ga0302271, IMG submission 198767) | Peat permafrost microbial communities from Stordalen Mire near Abisko, Sweden - III_Bog_N1_1 | ecosystem: Environmental > Terrestrial > Soil > Wetlands > Peat | place: Sweden: Abisko... | reverse complement strand
CCCCCCCTCTTCACCCCCACTCCCCTAAATTGCGCTAATTAAATAAATCAATTTCGAGGAAGTTTTAGTGAGAATTATGATAGGAAAGTACTTTTTGAGTCTACCCAAGTGGAGATAATTTCATTTACTTTAACATTTTCCCATTTTTTTTTTACCTTTTTTATCCTTTTCAACAGATACATCTAGCAGCAAGTAGCTCTCAGCAAAGACAAAGAATTCGAAATTGGAATCTACTTCAGTGAGACATTATCCTTGCAGGGTAAAACTGAGAATTCCAGTGAAAAGTATCGTATCTGCAGTGAATTAATCCCATACAACATCTACGTTCTGTATCGTATATTTTCGTTGAGTCTACTGACGAACAACCTTAAACAATCGAGATTAGCTATCGATAGGGCGATCAAACTTCGGCCGAATGATTCTCTCGTGTTTAAAATGCAAGGAGATCAATATGCTGTGATGAAAGATTCCAAGAGTGCTATGAAGATGTATGAAAAAGGCATAACTGTAAATAAGAATTGTTTCCGATGTCTGGAAGCACTTGGAGATGTGTCTGCTTCTGAGACATAGAGAATTACATATTACGAGCGATGTGCCAAAGCAAACCCATGCTATTCGGATGTGATGATCAAAATCGGGATATATTACATTCAACTTTCGGATGATTTCTTGGAAGCATTGCGTTGGTTTTTCAAAGCTGTAGAGAACAAAACATAGCATAAACTAATATATTTCTACATCGCTAGGTCGTTTTATTAGAATGATCAGTACTAATATGCATTGAGGAACCTCAGTGTGAGTCTGAATCTGACATACGAGAAGATCAACGATTAGCTGAGTCTAGCAGTCAAAGTGATCAACAAATATGGTGATTTCTTTGCAGTAGAAGATATCACTGAATTTATTATCGCGATTCGATTCAAATACTTTTAGTATTTTTAGACTTTAGCAGAGAATCTTGAAAATGTTGTGTTTGCAAAGATGTTTTTAGCACATATTCCTTTAACGCAAGCATGGTTGCATTACTTTGCATTGTATAAGACTGTGCTGAGTGTTGTGCCATTGCATGATATTTTTAAGAAATCGCTTGCTTCACCAACGAAAAGAAATAATACTGTTGCTATAAATCCAGTTGCTTTATAAAATCAACATTCACTTGCTCCATCGTAAGACTCTCAGGCGAGTAGAACTAATATACCTGCTCCTCATATTTATCTCTTGAAACATACATTCACTCCTTCAAATGAAGATGCTGCATAGACTGCGTAGAAATATTTCTTTGATCTTTTTCAATGAAGAACTCTAACATATCATGAATCAGAGCAAGAAGGAAAATAATAAGTCCAATAGAGAGGTTTCTCGTAGTTGGAAAAATACTAACCTATAGCCATTCATTTTTAGCTTGAATATATTTAATTCCTAATCATCTAAAACCTAAGAATTATTATTTTTTCATATGTTTATTTGTAAATATTGTATTATTTCACTGAGTTCATAAGAGAAATCTACCAAGACCATGCATTATTTAGATTATTTTATATTATTTCTCAAAGGTTTGCATGAAAAATAATTCATGCAACTATTATGAAAATCAATTTATTAAATACTTCTTCTTCTTCTTGGGTGTCTATCAAAGTATCTTTGCTAAAAATTTACGTAAAAATAGGACAACAATTTCTTTCTGTTTTCATGATTTCTACTCTGTGATTATCATTCATTCCCTCAAAAATTTGGTTATTATTACTATTTTCTTCATGAAATAATTGAAGTGAATGATTTAATAGAAACAACTGTCAAGCAGCGATAAAATTTTATATTTTACTTTCTAGTGCTGCCTTAAAAGGAGTTAATTTCCTTCTTTATCTCCTTAGAAAAATAAGAAAAGGGATTATTAAACAAAAAAGTTGAAGATAATTTTAATAAGAAAACCAAATAGCAAATGGCTTAAGCTTGCGATAAATACACAAGGACTTCATTAATGGGAAACTGGTATGAGGAGAGATTAGCACCTGCTTAACCATTCAGAGATCAGCTTGATGTTAAAACAGTAAAGAACAAAACAGAATTTATTTTATGAAAGTTATGATATTTTTTGCATTGTGAAACGAATATAATTTATAAATCACTAACAAATCCTACAAAGATGAGAGACTAAGAAGAAGCCATATCCTTTGCATCTAGCACGTAATAATTGATGCCTCTTGCTCGTGTCAAGAGAAACCATCCATGGGACACCAAGGGTTTAATAGCTGACGATGGATTTGTAAGAACAAAAAATGTATTTTTTTTCTTCTTACTAAAATGATAAAAAAACAGAGAGAATTTCGTTCTGAAACTAATACTCGCTACGATCCAATCAGCCTGAAGAACTTCTACGGTATGGGCGATTGTAGACAGATAACGAAACATTACACTGCCGAGAGATAATTTCCTGAGAGCAATCCTACATAGATTTAAACTAAAAAAAGTAGCACATTCACACAACTGAACCTTGGTAATACCCATCATATCCATGTCGAAAGATCAGTTCCGACGAATGTCACTGACTTTGGATCGACATTTAAAAAATTCCCTGAAGCACATGAAAAATTGTAAAAAACATAACAAAGCTTAACAAAAATTATGATATTTCCTGCCGCATCGAAAAGCAAAATAAGCGTTTAAACACAGTGTATTTACTTGTATTCTTTTGACTTTTAAGCTATGGAATGAGCACATACTAACAGTCGTTTTCTCGTCCACTGTAAGATACTGCTTAATAGATCATAAATTCTTCTGAGAGCAACGCAAATCGTTATTCTGGGACCAATGAAAGACCCTATAATCTCTAGTCAACTAAAATGACATCTATTCTAACTGCTGAGAAATACAAAAATGGTAAAAGAGAGAGAGAGAGAGAGAGAAAATTTAACAAATAATTCATATTTATTTTATTTAAAATGATGAGAATCTCTAATTTTTGCCTGATTTTTAGGACAAGATCCCAAGGAAAACACTTAGATTCAACGCTCATGGATGCCATACAAAGATAAAGCTGTCTTAGCAGCTGAAAGGAATCTAGCTAGGAATTCAAATCTGAACGAAACTAAAGGGTTTGCTCCATCCGATCCACTACTCACTTATAAATCGAATATCTACTAAGTTCAAGATCACGATATTGCTACAAGTCTTCCTATTGGCAGTAATTCATACGAAAAAGCAACATAAATTGCTGAAAACTAAAGAAAATTAAATAAAAAGAAGTAGCTGTATTACAAATTTTTGAATTACTTGTTTTTTTTGCAAAACATTAACACAGAAGGAGAATATTACGATTAGAAGAGAACTAATTAGGTTGGAGAGTTCAGACACATTAGATCAGATGTTACCACCATTAGGAATAGCATCATTACCAAGAAATGAATCGATAGATTTAGCAAATCACAATTATTCTTTTATTTATTCACTGATAAAGAGTGAAAAAGTTACAGAAATGAAGGCAACTTAAAAATAAAAAGGATTTGTTATTCCTCATATGAATGGTTATGTTTTATAGCACTTCATATCTTAGTTTGTTATTAAACAACGAGGGGAATACCTCTACATTCCTATTTAATTAAATCTTTTCAAAAAAGGAAATAATAAATTTTTAATTTAATAAAAACAAATAACTCAATAGATAAATCACAGTCTTTGAGAAGAAAAGTTATTAAGTGCCTAAATAAAGGATACTTCTTCTTGGCATGCTAAATTATTTAATAATCCCAAGTACAATTTAAGTATTTTATAATTTATGAAAATATTAAAAGTTTCTCGAATGTCTGTGTCCATGATCAAACAATAGAGTTATGAAGGAGAGAGAAAATGAAAAAGCAAAGTACTGCATTTTATAAAAAGAGATACAGATAAATAAATGAAAAAAAAATTGGTTGTTTCAGTGAGATTCAAGCCAGTCTGCCAGCCAGCCAGTCATTTCTCCAAAATCAGTTTTAATAGAATACCAGTTACATTTCAAAAAAACAATTATGTGTATTTTTTCAATTAGCTCTTCAAAAAAACGAAGAAAATATCAAAGATAAACAAGAATATTAAGTTGTTTGCTGTTAGAAGCAATAAATAAATAAAACTAATTTCTTTTGCACTGATCGGATTAAGAATAAATAATCTTGTCACAGGATAAATAAATACCCTAAATTTGCGCATTTCCAAGAAGCAAAAACAAGTGAAAATAGTAACTAACTTCAAAAATATTCTCTCTCTCTCTCTCTTCAAAGCAAATCCCTATTAGTTAGTAGTTGCGCAAGTATTTCTTCTAAAATGCGTGTTAAATCATCGATGAGTGCTACCAAAAAACAACCAGATAACTCTTAATATTACAGAACATAACTACTTCCTGAAAATGTCGCTTCCAAGCGGATCCAGTCATCTGGTTTAAACTTGTAACCCACACATTTTCTCCCTTTATCAAGTGATGTTACCGCTGAAAAACGCTCTTCTCAGAAATCCTACACTACTAGCATGCTTGTGGTGTCTAATGCAAGTAAACTATCGATCTTACCTATGAATAACACCTCAAATATTTCATCGATGCATAAGAGTAGCATTATCACAGTTGTTCCAATGAATAATCAGTCTGCACTAAGCAGTAATATGCCAACTGGAAGAAAAATCAAAATAGATAGAAGAGACCCAGCATCAACGTAGATTATCTCTCTTCAAGGGTAGTCTTTTCAGCATCCACCGCAGTAGCAGTAGTAGTCAGGTAACCAAGCTATTGGAAAGATAAAAAGACTCAACTTACAGCCAATAAATGCATAAAAAGATAAATAAACAAACTAACTTCAATCATAAACATACCAGTAATAGTAATAGTCATTGTAGCAGCAATTATCTCCTGGTTAATGGGGTTATTTGAATAGGAATCCTTTTTTGATGCAAGTAGAGACCGATAGCAAAACTGAATTAGAGATTTTAGATGATTTTGAGTTGTTCAATAATGATAGATAATTCTCAAGTCCTCTGCAGAATTAATCACCAATGACACAATAATAGTAACAACTGTAAAGCAAAGTGCTTTATTTGTAATAACAGCAATAGCAGTGGTAATATTAAACGAATAATTTTAACAAAAATGGTTAAAATATGAACTTTCCTGATGCTAGATCACCTTAAGCCATGGCTAGTAGATTAAAACAATAGCAATAGCAGTCATAGAAGTATTAAGGGAATGGAAGCAATTAAGATTAGGGAACTTACATAGCTAAGTCATTTTTGTCACCTCAGAAATACAATAATTCTGATTAAACTAGCTAGGAAAATATCAATAATTTTGAAAAATAATAACAACAACAATAGCAGGTAGGTTCAGCGTAACCCCGAGAATTAGCTCGTAGATCATCGTCAGCTGTTAAAAAGAAAGCAAAATAGCCATCGTTAATGAATGGAAAAAACGAAAATGAAGCATTAATGATCTTGCAAGTCAAAGCGTAATGTATAATGAAAAAATATAATGACACAGGAAGAACTCAACAGGAAAAGGAACAGCAAGTGTAGTAATAGCAGTAGTAGTAGTAGTAGTAGTAGTAGTAGTAGTAGTAGTAGTAGTAGTAGTAGTAGTAGTAGTAGCTATTAAGGTAGTAATAATAGCTGAGTTAACTAACTGGTAATAAAAGTGAAGTTGTGTCATCAGTTAAATTGTCTGCTAAAACTTCTTCAACTACTGCAGTTTCAATACCTGTGAAATCATAATCTTAAGCTAGAAGACTAAACTCGATGAGAAGATAAGCTGAAACGAATATTGAAGGAGGACCTGAAGATTTCGATGATGATGAAGATGATGATGACGAGGAAGATAGGGAAAGTAATCAAAATGATATTTCCTTAGATTTAGATGATGAAGAAGAAGAAGCTTAAGTAGAAGGAAATATCAACGACGGCGACAAAAGAGTTGTTCCTGTCAGTGACTTAGTAGGCAGTAATTAACTTTCTAACATTAAGTTTAACTCTAATTCTCCACCAGCAGTTGTAGTTTCAGGGAAGCAAGTTTATTTGCTGAAATCAATCTACCCTGGAAGACCATCAACAATATTGTTTCCTTACCATAAATCATGCTAATAGCCAATCCCTAGAGATCTCTCCAGAGTCGTAGCTTGCACGGAGATCGAAATCAAGAAGTTCGATCTTAAATACAAAGTAAACATGCACACATAGTGCTTTATTTCTGTTTAATTTTACTTTTTTGTTTATTTGTTTAAACTCAACTTTTTCTAGATAAACGGTGACAATCCTTACAAATGTGTGATGAAGGCCTTCGAGGAAGCTGGTTTTCAAGGAACAGATGAATCCGATTGGAACGCTATGTGGTCGCTTCCTAAAAAAGACAAGATTAAGAAATTGAATTCATTTTAGAAATACAACCATTTCCCCGGATGTTGGAATCTCGGGAGGAAAGATTTCATGTGGCGTTGCTTGAATCGTCTCAGAAGGCAGTTCCCGAAGGACTTTGAGTTCATTCCGAATACATATCTACTCTGCCATGAAGGGGACTGGGATAGATTCTGCGCTAAGAGAGAGGAAGCTAGTAAAAATCAACTTTGGATATGCAAACCAGCTGATTAAGCATGTGGGAGAGGTGTGAAAGTTATCACGAAAACAACGAAAATCAAACGGAAAGCTAACAGAATCATCAGCGAATACATTGCGCATCCTCATCTCATCAATGGGTTTAAATATGATTTGAGATTGTATGTTCTCGTGACCTCCTATGATCCACTGAGAATCTACCTCTACGAAGAAGGATTAACTCGTTTTGCGACAGAGCAGTATACAACATCTACAAAGGAAGTCTCAAAAAGGTACATCCATCTAACTAATTACAGTGTGAACAAGCATGCCAAGAAGTTTGTCAAAAATAGCAATCCAGAGGCTGACGGAGAAGGATCTAAATGGTCGATTACTGCGTTGAAAAAGAAATATACAACTCTTGGAATTGATGTAGATAGACTGTTTGCGAGGATTCAAGATGTTATTATTAAAACATGCATCTCAGCAGAGCCTTAGATGCTTGATTTAACAGCGAAATCTAGTGAACACAGAAATAATTGCTACGAATTATATGGATTTGATATTCTCATCGATAGCAAATTAAAACCATGGATATTAGAAGTCAATGTTTGTCCATCGTTAAGCTCGTCATCACCCTTGGATAGGAAAATCAAGCACTCCCTGCTCGTTGACACACTGAATCTTGTTGGGATTCAGCCATTTGAGAAGAAGAAATATCTTGGAGATCAAAAGAAAAACAAAGGGAGCAGCAATACTCGGATTAGTATAAATCCAACTAATTTAGATGTAAATAGCGAGAATCCAAATAGAAAGAGTTTGATGAGTGAGACAGGGTTAAGTGAGAGCAAAAATACTTTCAGTAAACGAAGTGGAGTCTCCTTGCACAGGGCGAAAACTATGATGGAAGGGAATGAGTAAAGTTAGATTCAAGGGAATATGGTGAGTTCGATGATCAAGAAAAAGAAGAATTTTAGCAAAAACATCAATGATATCTAAGAACTGAATTGGGATAATTGCATTGAGAAACTCTCCCCTGAGAATTGGGAGATAATATTTGAAACTGACGAGGAATATCACAGGCGGGGCCATTATGAAAGGATTTACCCACCCTAAGATAAAGGGAAAAGGGAATATTACAACTAATTCTTTGAATTCTAAAGATTTAATAATTTAATTATCCATAATTGGATGAGCGCGTAGAAAAATTTCCTTGAGAAAATCATACCTAAGAAGTATAATTAGAATGTCTGATTGAATGATTGAAGAAATAATCGAAAATAATCGATTTAAAACAACAATTTAGATGATTATTTTTTGTGTTTTCAGAGTAGTACCTAGCTAGATGTGTGTTACTTCTAATATTAATATGTAGAGTTTAATGGTTTTTCTTGTTTGATTGTTGCTTTTATTATCAGAAACTTTCCATGAAAAAAAAAATGCAGAAAAATAATAATGAATTTATCATAATTTCGTTAAAAATAATCAATGAAAAGGGTTGTCTAATAAAACGCTCAAAATTATGGGGATACCCAAAAATACACCAAAAACAACAAATGAATACTTCTTCTCTTCTCTTTTCTTTCTTTTTTAACTGTTCTACTTTTCAAACTTTGAGTATGAATTCATCAAGATTAATGAAATCGTCTTCGATCAGCTACTCCAGCTAAGTCAAATCAACTTCAGTTCTGTGCTCGTTGTTGTAAATGAGATACTAACAAAGTGCTAAGGCATGATTTTTAAGTTCATTTTCATCGTCAACTTTGCATTGCGTCATGATAATCTTTCGTTGTTCTTTCACAAACGATATTGTTTCATTAGGGATTCCACTCGTAGCAATACCATGCTGTTAATCGAACTATTCATCATAATTCTGAGGTGTCACAGCGTTGTTAAATCCAAAGTTAAACGAAGATACGTTAATGTTGCTCAAGCTTGTATTCATAGATGTACTGTTGTTGCTAGCGGAATGGGTACTGTTTACATATCTCACAGTGAGATCTTACTCGTTGAGACACGAAGAAACACATGGCTGATAGTGAAAAGGTGAGATTTTTGTGAGTTGCCTTAGTTAAGCCTCCGTGAGTTGTCCTCGTTATCTGATTTAGCTTTCCTTTTCAACGACGGAGATGTTTTGGATGGTAATTCCAAAATAGTCAAATGCAAACATCCATTGATGAAGGAAGAACTCATCTAGCTAGGCGACTGAGAGGGTTTCAACTAATTTGAGTCCAGCGAGCATTAAGTTAGGATTTCTAGGTGGTGAACCTGGCTATGGTTTGCTGTAGATTTGGATCAAAAGTGTGAGTAGCATAGGCCATATTTGCTTGAATAGATCATTGAGATTACTCTGTGAAAGACGCAAAATCAAGATTCTCAAGCAGAAAAGGATCAAAATCAGCAGTGAAGAATGCGAATTATCAGTTGATTTAATCACATCAGCGATTCTATCTAGCAAGAGTCGTAAATGATCTTTATATTTGTCCTTCGCGCCGTAGAAAATAACAAAGCAGATTCTCTTGAAAGCCTTGACTTTTCGTTTATTCTCAGTGCCTTCTTTCTGGAAAAACCCCGCTTGCAATCCAACTTTGTCGAGATATTCCTGGAAAATATCTGATCGCTTACTAGATGACCCCACCCAATCGATGATCTTTCCCCAGTATCTCAGAGTTGTTCTATTGCAGGAGAAGAAATTATCCTTGTTGAATGTCTCTAGCACACCTCGCTTGAATTCTCTGATGAATAGCTAAGGAGCTTGCTAAAGTAACCCGCAGATCAGCTCGGACGCTGATTCAAGATGCTATGTGTTTGCGGATGTTTTATTGTCGATGACTAAATACAGCGGTTCAACATATTCCTTGGTTCTGACGACAACTCGGTCAGTTCTTTCTGGGGAATATGTGTTAGTTAGAAGATTATAAGACAATGCCTTGAGGGTTTCGAGGATAAGAAGTCGATATTTATCGATGATAGCAAATTCATCGGAATTGGAAATTTTCTCGAAGAATATGGACGAATCTAGTTCACTTACAGCGAATTCTTTCATAGCCGTTGCAACGTTCTTCGGTGCGTGTTCTTGAATGTGTAAGGAACTGAAAAACGCTAGACTAAGTTCGTATTGTGTAGGTGCATATGGAGCTATGATCTTATAAGGGGAAGATTGCAGTGTTTATAGGAGTGCTTATGCTTCGGGTGTGAGGAACTGTGCGTTTTATGCGATTGTTGCATGGTATTGAGCATCGAAAAATGGTTTTTCATTTAGTTTCAATGTGAAACTATGCGCAACCCATCCACTGAGGAACATGAGCTTTTCGTTGATTAGATCATGCAAATCACTTTTGAAACGACTCTCTTAGGAGACGAGCTCTTTCGGGGAATATTTTTCACTCAACATGTAAAGCAGATCTAGCATCCACATGACTGTGTTAGGGTTGTGAGATGGCTGCATTGTCTAAGAGAAATCAAGGGAAAAAACAAAAATGAATATTTGAAAGTAAAATAAAAAATTTGTTGTATGTTACTTTGAGGAATTTGAGGATGAGATTCCATAAATTAAGGAGATTGTCTCTTTTCAGGATAACTGAGTCTACTTATGCATAAGATAAGTAGACATACAGGAAATAAAGTAGATTTGTTTCCAATTATCCGAATTCATAATTCAGACAATATACTCCCTTGCCTTCCCGTGGATTCTTGATCCTATAAAACGCCGCAATCTTCTCAGCTGGGAAGGTTGCAGCTAGGGAATTCAAGAACAGTTCATTCGGGATGTTCAGAATCGTGAGCATCGCGATAAGTTTCTTCATGAATTCATTTTAGCCGAAATCACTGTGATTGCCTGGTGGATCTTAAGCGCATTCTCTGATCCAGAGACTGACAAATGAATTCATGAGTTCTTAAGGGAAATCATAGATCAGTGGTTTGATAATGGAGATAATCAAAATCTTCACTCGTTGCTTATCGTTCTCAGCGTTTTTTATCATTTCGGGGAGTTTCTTGTTGAATTCGGTGTATTTCATAAGTTAGTATGGACGAATGCCGAAGGAAGTGAATTCTGTTAAGAATTCTGGGCTTGTCTACCAACTGTTCACAAATAGCTCCACGACTTGCTTGATGTCTTGGAGTAACGCACTGCATGTCTCTGTGTGCTATGTGAACACAACCTTTTTGGAATTGAAGAATTGTCAGAAACAAAAATAAAAGATAATTTTGCATCCTGTTTTTTTCATTTTTTAATTTAATTACCCTTCCATTTGGATCTTTATCGCTGATATTGATAGGATCCCCTGCAATTCCTAATGTCAACACTGTTTTCATGACATTCATGAACCCTCCATTCGGAGTATCTTTCTTACTAATTTCTATCTCTTCAAGAGTCCTAATTTTTAAATAAAATTGCAGAATCGTTCGCACTCCTTCCAGAACTGTGTGAATCTCATAGATATTTGAATCTTCTTTGACTATTTCCTGCGTTTAAATCAGCAATACAATCTTAGATGCCTTGACTAGAGAAGGTTCCTTGAGAATCTATGTTTTCGATAATGTAATCATGGAATCGTCGTTTTCCGAAGCTGGAGTTGTTGACAGATGCTTTATCAATGAGAAATACGAGAACATGATCTATTGAATGATAGTCGTCAGTGTTGGATGGATTAAGTATGCAGACAACAGCGGTATGCATGCAGAGATGAAGGATATAAACTAAGATCGCACATAAGGGATAGACACAGCTAATCCGTTAAGAATATTAGGGATAAAAAGCTTATGGGAAAGTGTTTAGACTAGCTTAAATCTAATGAGTTCTACACCATTTTTCTTGATGTAAGTAGAATGGAAGAAGATGATCCTGAAGACATTTAGAAGCTAGACTTGCATGACATAATCTTTGTTGATAATGCAATGATTGAGAATGCAGAGTAATGGTTCCATGAGATATTCGCAGACAGCTAAGGAGAGTAATGAATCTTCTAGATGAGTTATTAGCAATTCTAAAAACTCACAAGCAGAAGCATTAACAGCTGCATTTTCAACTTAGAACTTCAAAGATAATGATTCTAAGGCTTGTCCTTGAATGAAACGGAGACTCACCATGATAAGCAAATCCAAATAGGACATTTTTAACTCAGTTAGCTTGCTAGCTGTTGTACTTGTTCCTCCTGCAACTGCTGCTGTTTGTGAGCTATTCCCCGCTGCGTTTCCAATCTAATTCAGATTATTTATCGAGTTATGTGTCTAATCCAACGTTGAGAAGTACGTAAACGTTGCTCCAGTTCGTTTGATCAGCACAGCTTGCGTTTATTCCGTATAATGAGTCTTCTAATCAAACAGCAGTGGACTCAACTCATACATGGAGATATATTTCAAGAACACATCGCTGCCCGTGACTAAGATACTCTTGAGTTTTCGGAACATCTCATTGACTTTCGATGCATTGTATTCCTTTGGGTAGAATAGCTAGAGACTATCTGACACGTACCAGTTGTGGTTCGCTTGGAGGAGCACTTCAAATAATGGATCGATTATGCGATAGAACTAAGGGACACTCTCCATCAGCCAATTCTTCGAAGCATGTCGAATCAAGGGATTCTCGTGATCTAAGAATTCCAACATGCTGAAAAGACCAACCTAAACGATGAGAGAATCAAAGAAAATCAGTCAAAAAAAGAGAGAAAAATGCATGGATAACAAGTAAATCCTACCTTATTGAGCTCTGAGAGAAGGAACTGTGATTGATGATTCGCAGTGAGTCTCCAGAAGACAGCAAATCTCCTAATTGAAGCTTCTTTTTCCGTGATCGACACAGCCTGGAATGAGCTTACGACAACTTCCTTGAAATATTATGGGAAGTACCTAGCAAAAAATAAAGATTTTATTAGATTTTACAAGTTTTGATCCCTTTTAATTTTCTCTGTTACTTTGAGAAGTTAATAATCAAATCGATGATTCTATCGTAGAAATGCTAAAAGTCTAGTAGTGACCACAGTTTCTCCAGTGTGAGCTTTGTGTAGTCATTCCCTGCGACAACTTGATTCTTCGATGAATATTTCAATTTCGCTTCTTCAATAATGAGACTCTTCAGTTACTCATAAATCGGATCAATTTTCTCGGATATCATAATCTCAATCATAGACTCAATAGCAATCAGCGATATATTCGGGTTAGCTATCTTAATCGATGAAGAAATGCACTTAAACCACTGTGGCAACGCTGTCATGCTCTTTTTGTCATACAAAAACTTTTATATTTTAACCACGCTCAATGATGACAACTTGTATAAGGTATTCGCTTTAAATCTCTCGAGTAGATTGCAGAGTCGCTCATAAAACAAAAAGAATCTTTCTGCGCCTTCATCTAACTCCACAGCTGTTTATATCTCCTCTTATGTTAGTCCTTGGTGATGTAGTTATTCACTTTGGATATTTTGTTCTTGCTGTTACTGCAGATATGAAGAGCCTACTATCCCAGGCTATGAAATTGTCTATGATAACACAAGCTTTGTGATAGTATCTACTTCATTGAGCTGTTATTGTGATGTCTACAGAGGTTGTTTCGAATCGGAAGCTGCTTAACCTTCCAGATTCTATTATTATGATTGTGAAAGCAATAATTATTATTGCTATTGTGATTGCTGCATTTGCTGTTGGATCTGAATCTATTGTTTGAGCTACGAGAGCTGCAACATTGCAGCAGCTTTTTCTTTCTTTTGATTCTTTTTGATGCCTTTTTCAATTATTTCTAATCTCTCCAGTAATTTATAAATCACTTTCAATGCAGCTTCGACCATTTAGAAGCTCATGATTTCATTGTCATTGAGCAGCGATAGCGAATAGCTTAACCTTGCTAGTGTCTCCTTAACGCAATCTCTTTCGACAGATAACTCAATCGCTCGTTCATTCCCCAACAACGAAGTATATGTGAACTCAATAAGATTAATGATCTCCAGTGTGTCTTCATCATTTTTGAGTCCCATTTGTCTCACAGCCTCATCTGCTAAACTCTTCAGTAACTATCCGAAATAGCATGAAATATTCTCCATGAATCGCATACCAGCTTTGAGAATAACTGACGAAACCTACAAATTCTATGAATGCTAGTAGATATATCTAACAATGGATATTGCAAGTTAGCTGATAGTCATCTCGAGCATGTGATCGTGCTCCATATAGAACGTCTACAGGATCTTTAATGGCTAGAGTGTCTTTGTGATGTCTTTTTATTCTCTCGTGAAGATTCGTTTGAACGCTTCTATGACTAAATCTACGACAAATTCTCGACCACCAGTAACGGAGTACTTGTTGTCCATGTCAGGTTTCCCAAAAAGCCAGACATTCACGCGACGAGTTACAGATACATCCTTGCGAATCAGTTGATTTAGAGCACCTTCTATGAGGACTAATCTATCACTTGGGGTTAGAATCGGGTGAGTGATTCTGAAATGCGCGATCATAAAATCAAGAATATTTCTTCGGACCATTTGTTTCTCGTCGTCTAAGCAAGCGAGGATCGTAGACAGAATCAGGGTAGACTTATTTGGGAAATTGATCTCATCTGTGTTGGCGTTGATGTCATCTTCGATGTATTTTAGATTGTCTCTGATAAAACCAGCATTGGAGAAATCGGGTTTTTTCGATGGGGCGATGATTTTTTAAGCTACTTCTTGCTGGAATGCCATTTCTAATGCACTCTTAGTGGATTATTATGGCTTCGGTTTAGTCTCAGAAGCTTAAACTGAAGAGATGGTGGAAGGTTGTTGTTGTTGTTGTGAACGTAATTAAGATTATTTCTCTTGGGTTTAGGCATTATTTGTGCGGGAATTATTCTAAACATTCTATGCACTTGCAATTTATGATTACTCTTGGATTTTCTATGTTTATGGAGTTTAATTCAAGGCAATGTTAGAATTACCTGTATTTTCATTGTTGGCAGTTGGAACTGCATAATTTGGAACATTCTAAGGGCTGCTAATCTGATTTGTGTTTGTATTGTTGAATTCCAGATTAAATGGTTAAGGATTGGAATCAACTGGAACGAGTGATGGCTAGATTGGGGAAAGCTCTTGAGTATCCACTTAAAGGACATAATTATCAGGCTACGCTGTTATTGGAATTTAAATATCAACTTGATTACCATTTTCCAAGCGATTTTCTTATTCATCCTACTACTACTATTCCTCAGCTCCTCCAGCTGGATT
>Ga0302271_10002980_pt1 | contig 14733 bp, 12 predicted proteins | sample III_Bog_N1_1_FD_198767 | JGI IMG/M metagenome (GOLD analysis project Ga0302271, IMG submission 198767) | Peat permafrost microbial communities from Stordalen Mire near Abisko, Sweden - III_Bog_N1_1 | ecosystem: Environmental > Terrestrial > Soil > Wetlands > Peat | place: Sweden: Abisko... | reverse complement strand
AGCTTACTGCACAATTCAAAACATCAATATCTACGTGAGCATAAATGAGCTGCTCGTGTCTGATCAACTCGGATATTTCATCTGTGTTATGATCATTTTAGCTTTAGACAAAGCCATCTCTTTCGCAGTGTTACGGAGGGAAAAATTCGGACATGAAATAGTCGCACTTGATCTCCTGAATTTAGGGTTCATTTCGATTTTCCTCAAGAGATACCCTCCCTTCTACAGACCTATGTACGGCGCGAAACTATTCTGCGTGATAATTCCTACAGTCTTACTTTAGCTTGTGTTCTTTTTCGGACTCGACATGGTAGATGAAACACCTGAGGAAATGACATAGATTCTTATGTTCTTCACTTACATAGGCTATTAGATCCTGCAAGTACGATGTTTTCTAGCCTTAAGAATGGACGCTAAGAATGATTTAGTGCATCTAACGTAAATGATACTAATCTATGGGTTGAATGTCTTCTCGAATTATGGCATTTGGCTTGTTTTCGCTAGCCATAACGATGCATATTTAGACATATCATTGCTGTTCTATGGTGGTGTCTTGTTTCTCGCTATGGTTGGCTATTAATGCTATAATCTCATTAAATTGAAGAGCTCAACTCTTTTAATGAATTTTCTGTACAATGTCGTCACAAGTACCAATTACACAACTGAATATGGGTACTATTTCCATCATTACAGCACGCATTTTGAGGATTTGTATCGAGAACGATAAACCGATTTAGTTGTCATGTCCGTGTATAAAACAGCGCAGCTTATGATATTTTATTATCTAGGCGATGTGAAGCATTTTGAAGATAAGTATTTGATTCTCGATGCGATGACGAATATTATGGTTGTGGTGACTTTTCTCGATGTTATCTGCAATCTCATTCAGTACATGTATGGAGTTAGAAAGGTATTCTATGCGTTTAAGGATCCTTCTTTGAGTGAACCGAAAGCAATAGCGCAACATATTTTGAATGTTCCAGAAGATAGAAAATTCATTTATATCAACAATAAGTCACTGATTGCAGATGACTCCAAAAGTATAAAGTAAGACAATGACAACATTAACAACATTGAGATGGTTTCTTTGCTGGATTCATTGGACAGCTATCACAGCAGCAAGAGCAGATCAATCAAAGCATCTCATCGAAAACCACTGCTGCAATAGAAAATATCCAATAAAATCGCGTAGAAACTCTTGGCATACTTGACGAAACTGCAGAAAAAAGGCGGCTGCGTGGTCGTTGAGCAGCCGAGATTATGTATAACTTCTTAGAAATTCGATGTGTCCGCGTATGTGTCGTATGCATAATTATCGGTGTTTTTCTCGAGTGCAGAGGTTGTCCCATCGAAGACATTTGAGATCTAAGCGGATTGGGAGAATATTTATATGTTTAGATTGCTCTCTCGAGGATATGATGCATCGTTTATATCATCCGATGAGACATATAACTACTGTGTATGCACCTATTTAGACATGTATTTGTCGATTAAAGCACTCAATAAAATATATCCTCGAAAAATATTTCAAATATCTCCATCAGTGCTACTTCAGGATCTCTACTGCAGCCTTTGAAACTAGCTATTCAGGAGAATGAATGGGAGGAGATGATGGAAGTAACTTGTGTCTTTAGCTTTATGTTTTTTGATTTGTTTATTCTTGTTGTTCTAATCTGTGACAAAGACAAAAAAAACAAAAAAACGATGATACGAAATATGGAAACAAAAATGATAAAAACAATCCTAATAAAGGAATTGCAAAGACAAATGGGCTGATAGATAGAAGTTGCTTATTACTACTGTAACCTTCTTAATTTCGATAGATTTGAATGTTTAAAAATAAATACCTTTAAAAGCTTCCACGTGTGATTCTCCTATGATCGAGTTGATATTTATTGTTAAGTCATCAATTTGAATGTATCATTGTGTTATTGTTAAATTTAAGTATAATTGTAGTTGTCACAATCAATATCCAATTTATTTTTGAAGGAATAAATATATGAAATAGCTCTACAACGAATTTAATCAAGTATGTTATTAATTATTGTTAAAATAAAAAGATAAGAAGAATAATAAAAATGTTCGTCGTCGTCATTCTGAAAATGCTCTTAAAGATTGTACTGACCTTAATGTAAGCTAGCTTTAAAGTTGCTCAAAGAATTAAAGTAAAAAATAATAATAATAGGAAGGAGAAGCGATTACTTTTTTTGATTTTAATTTTTCAATTGAAATTAAATAATTTCGTTGAAAATATGTGTAAATGAATCAGTTTTCTTAAGAAAACAGGTAGGACAATTGAAGGTATTTTTAGAAGGATAACTCAATGTAAAACTGAAGAAATATGGATGAAAAACCAGATCAAATCAATCCTAAAGCAGCCTATCCATATCTGCTTATGCTTACCTGGTGATATTAAGCAAATCTAAATCTTAAAGATGCTCAAATGGATTGCAATGACAGACATCGAATATATTTCGATCTACGATATCAACGGTAACAAAACACATTTCAATCACTTCAAGAACCTTTCAAGGCTGTAATTTCAAAATCAAAACAAAAATATCAGGCACCTGCTAAGCTCATGAAGTTTCTCTAAAAGAAGATTTATCTCTTGATACATCCATAGAATGGAGATTTATTGGGAAAAGGAGAACTAATCAGTAGAATCTATCTGCTAAACAGTAAATGTAATTTTCAATGAGCACTATGAGTTCGAGATTCAAATTCTCATAATTTTGGTTATTCAAAACAAACAAAGACTACATCATTCACATTATTTTATTTACAACAGAAACAACAACGATATTTCCATGGCCAACAAAACAATCTAATTCATTGATAGTTAACAAAACCACTCGGAATATCTAACACTTCTGAGAGAGTAATCAAAGATTATTTATGATATCTTTAAGTTTCTAAATAATTCGTTTTAAGCAAAACTGCATCCTTCTTGTTATAATCTCTTATTTTTAATAAACAACAACAACAGTAAAATCTCTTAGAAGCAAGATCTCAGAAATTTAGAAAAAGAATTATCAGTTTATTCTGTTCTACCTGTTCAAAACAGGGAATAATCTGAAAATTTCTTTGAAACCGCGTTGCTGCTTTCGTTTGATGAAGATTGCCTTGGTCCCATGGGTGTTCCTTTTCCTCTATTGAAAAGCTCTGAGATGTTCTTTGGGTTGAATATTTACTCATTCAATGCGAAGAACTTCATCGAGTATTCCATGTCTTTTTTTTGTTTATTTTAAGATTTCAGACAATAATTCTTAATTCTGTATTAAAACCCCTTTATCTTTGTTTATCACAGGTGCTTAAAGACATATGGTAGAACAGTTCAAAGAGTCGGAAAGTGATATTTAAACCATGGATATTACATCTATTTTTCCCATTCGTTTTTGCTGCTGTTCAAGCAACAATGGTTAAATCCAAAAGTTATTTTCTTCTTCTGTCTGATCCCTATTTGCGTTTGTTTACGCATAAAAGCATGTTGCATTATTATTGTAAAGCCCTTTCACAAATAAAGATTTTGAATTAACCAAATTGCAATTAGTTTATCGAATTCAATTTGAGCATCAACGCACACGCAAGTACACATACATATTTATATAATTTCTCTCTACTCCCTCTTTTTCTAACATTCCTCTCACCAAAATGGACACCACCCAATGAACGCCTGGCAAATATTCTCATGTGAAGTTGCCTAGTTGATAAGCTTGCTGACTTAATCTGTGAATGACAAGGACTCCGTTTCATGGAAGTCTTTTCCGTTAAGTTTCTTCTTTATCCTATCCATGACTTCCAGTGCCTTCTTGTTGATCTGCTCTTGCGGTCTTTCTTTTTCTTCTTCACCATAATATTTTTCTGAAATTTCCCTGTCTCTGTTTTTCGGAGACTACGCGCGATCTTTGTCTTTATCTGTTCCTTAGTTTTTCGTCTTCGCAGTTGCTTTGATTGCCTTGCGGATAGCTACACTTGTACCTTGTTAGATGACACTGCCAACGAAATTTGCGTTGTTATTCCCTAATGTGTTGAACATCGCAGCACCTAAATTTTCAGGGATATTCGTTTCTCTGGCGTTGTTGTTGTTATTATTGGTATTTTCTTTGTCTTTTTTGTCTTTATTATTCTGTTCTTCTCCAGAAATCGTGACGAGCCTCCAGTAGAATAGTGGGTCATACACGAAAGCTTCCAGCACAGCAATCAGACTTTCTTTGTTTTCCCTTACAACTTTTATCACTAATTCACAAGTGTGTCTGTAGTTCCCTTCAATGCCACATGCTTCCATAGCATTCACAAGCATACGAGTCAATCTAAATGGTACTTTCTCAGGGAATTTCTCTCTACGCATGGCTACTTCAAAGCAATCGCCGAAATCGATGTGCACGATCTTCCCTAAAGTCAAAAGCATTAACAGGAAATGTAAGAACAATTGAAATCGAAAGCCTATCGCTTTGTATTCTGGGGAATATGACACATACATTCAAGTTAAATTTGCTATTTTACCCGTTTATCGTTACAGCATGATATTCGAAGGATGTCTATCTCCTAATCCTAAGATATATCCTGCAATCGACATCGTTGCAAGTGATCTCGTGTAATTAGTTCTCCGCTCTAGCCAGATTTCTGAATTAGGACTCTTCAGCCATAACACCTTCTTGAGATCTTCTCCTTTGGTGTCTCCGATAACATGTCTGAATATCTCAACTTTGTTAGGAAGTGGCAGCACACTGAAATTCGAACAGAAGTTCTCCATTAGGTTATATTCAGGGTTATCACGGATATTGTATGCTTTCCGATATTCTTTGATGAGCACTTAGAGGGTATCGCAATTATGCACCCAACCGAGTAATCCTGTGTTTATCGACAACGGTATGATGGAATATCTCGTGATATTCAAATCTTTCTTCTCCGTATCGGGGTTGTTATGAAGAAGACGATTCACCAAAGCGAACAGTTGCATCACCTAGATATATTAAAAGTTGTAAAGAAAAAACAAATTGTAAAATTTCCTAATAAAAGACAGAATTCATACCCTTTCATCTTATCTGATGTCTTCTCTGCCTTTGAGAAGAAAATGGTACTCCTTGGAGTCAGAGCCGTATAAAAATAGCTTTCTAGGGTGCATCTTTGAGAACAGCACTTCTAGTTTAGGCTAGAAACAAGATATTTTGATAACTGGCCGAGTTGGTTTGTACATTCCTGGGATGGATATTTCACAGTTCTTAGTCCCGAGCAGCTTCGGGGACACATTCTCTAAATATACGAACTCTAACTTATCGAGTTATGTATTTAGCTTCATGTATATCCTGTAATACAGATCAAACACCTAGCAGAGACAGATTAGATTCCCGGAGTCCATAAACCTCTTCAGCCATGCTTCCGCTTCGAAAATGTCTCCACCGAAATTTTAGTGAAAGGAAATCTCACTCAGAGATTCAGGTTGAGGTTTCATCATTTCATGCAATCCTGTCATGATCTTAATGAGATTTTCATATGAACCCTTGTCGATCGTGTAGCGGTCCCAAGCTTCTTTGATACCCTCTAGCCATTGCTCCTTGAGAAGAATCGCTGTGCGATTGAGTTCTGAAGAAATCAGCAAGGCTTGCTTGACTAAAGTTGGTGAATGCTTTTCGATGTCCTAGATGATTTAGTTAGCTGCTTGATAACGAATTTACACTTTCGATTAGCAAGCTACTGTGAGAGGATAGATTAATGCCTGTGGATGCTGATTTGCTATGTGGACAAGCAGCTAATGGAGAATTTTTTATACTTTCTGTTTTGGTGTTGAAATTCTCGCTATGATTTATGGAACAACTTCGATCCAAGCACGGTTGTCGATTTGCTTGAAGCCATCAGAGAATGATAGATAGATTTCTTCGATGTCACCATAATCGAAGATCAGTTACAGCAAGCGCAAGGAATCTATTCAGGCAAAAATGATCGCAATCATGAAAATGACAACTCATAAGATAAAACCCGCAAAAACTTCCCAAAATGTACAGTAAAATAGAATATTTTTCTAATTAAAATACCTTGCAGGAGATAAGGTGATTTGTACTCCGAAGAAGTACCGAGCGTGATGCTCCTCATGAATCCTTCGAGTGCATTCTTAATATAAATGTGCTTTTCTTCGATAAGTTGATGCTCATTATTGTGTAGATTCATCATATTTTCATTGTACAGATTAGTCTTGTCATTATGGATGTTGATGGCATCGAAATTGAGCAGTGCGAAGTGATGCCATGTCTTGTAATAATCTGGCTTGAATTCCTTCGCTTTCGTGTAGAACTCTTCTATTTTCTTCATGTTCTGTGGGTTGAGTTCTTCGTTTTTGTCTCTGATCCAATTGCCCATTTTGAGGAACTTCTTCGCGGTGAGTTTCGCATCAAGATTCTACGTGCCATTCAGTAGCAATTCCATACTGTCGCAGATCTCCTTTTCTTTCGCTATGCTGATCTTGTAGCTGCATTCTAAGTTAGCTAATTGGAGTGCTGGAGGTAATTCAGATCCTTCATATTCCCTATCGAGCTCTTCTAGTGTTTTCTTGCAGATTTGCATCATATTGTTCTTCAATGCGAGGCGACAAAACTTTATCCAACTATGAATAAGAAGCAAATACGAAAGTTAAAAGCGTTTGAAATTAAGATTTATGCAATAATTTAACAATTCTTTGTTGGTTTTGTTACGTGTTTGCATCTTCCTTTTTGGAGAAAAATAGCTGTCTAACTGAGAGAATCTTCTACCAGGTCTCAATATCTTTCGGATTTCCTGCTAACCTGTCTGCCCAGATGTCTCTAAGCTACTAGCGCTTGTTGATTAGTTCCTAATCAAGTGACGCTTTCACTTGTCCTTCTCTGCCAGCGACACTTGCATTTATTTTCTCTGTGAATTCCTTGATTTCAATTATTTCCTGCATCTCAAAGAGCTATTGCAGTCGCAGAATACTCTCATATGCCCTACTATAGCTTTCTAAGAGCAATCCACTGACTTAGCTGTCCAACTTCATGATAGATTCGGAAACTAAACCCTTTGAATCCTCATAGTTTCCTTTGGATATCGCAATTGCAGCTTACCAGAAGGTTTTATCCTAGCTGTTTTCCTCAGGTAGATTGTCAGTGTACATCTCCAATAAATCCCATTTGCCTAAAAATAATTGTTTGGAGTAAGTTATTCAGATTTCAAGATAAAACTAATATGGTTCCTTGATTCTAAATTTTGTTACCTAAATTCATGGCCGCATTAGCAGCTAGATGATGTACTTATTTTTTCGATTCTATGTTCTTCTCTTCTGATGTGCTCTTAAGCAAGGCTTCCCAGTCTGAAAGCGCATTAAGACATCTCATTTTGGGGACAAAGAAGCTCTAATCAGGGAGATTAAGTTATCTGACACGATAATCATCCAGAGCATATTCCCATTGATGCAATCGCTCATACCAGCTCATGTTCACATCCATTCTCAGCTGCTTTTGAACGTACTACAATAGTCCCTTCGCTGCTTCACGCTAGCCGAGATTCGTGTAAAGAGATATTAGACTCTCAATGGTCTGCTCATTTGCAGATTCAAATTCATTCTCACGGTAATGCAAGGCCTTAGCGTAGGCTAGACATCTAGAATGCATTGAATTGAGTGAACAAAAATATTAAAAAAATGAACAAATACAGAATTATCCTCTATTTAATGTACCTTTCTGCAAGATCTCCAAGCGTGGAATTATCGATCTACAGCCCTTCTTTATCATGCTGCATGAACTCAGCTAGATTCAAGATAGTCTAGAGAATGTTAATAGGCACACTGTTAGTCTAACTTAATATGGCACTGCCCTCATTATTATTGATATTGCTGTAATTATTATTGTTGCTTTCTCGTGCAGAATAGATCATCGGGTTAATAGCTCTAGTTAGTTAATTGATAATGAACTCCTTTTCTTTGTCCTTGAGTGTCGACCAGACGCAAGCAAAACTTATATTATACAGTTCCGCTTAGAGTTCCTCATAGACTTCTGCAAGCTGATGGCAAGGTAATAGCACGAAATTGGGCGATCCCTTAAGTAATTCAACGGATGTTTTTCTCATCCATTAGTTCCAATCTTCTTTGGAAGTATTTGAGGAAGTATCAAAGACCCTGATGAGTTTCTCACTTTCGATTTTTTTATATAATCCACTCGGTACAGCATCATTGATAAGATTCAATTAGTCATCGGAGCCTGACTCACCTATGATACCCTTTTTTAAATTTGTCAGAAGAGAAAATTAAAGAAAATCTGCTTTATTTCAAGTTGAAAAACGATCAATTTTACGATGAATTCTTGCTCGATTTGTTGCGGGACGTCATCGAGATTTCCATTGTTTAGGAACACTTCCAAGCAGCGGGAATACGCTTGGTGGATGATGTTCTGCTGCTTTACGAGGAAGTTAAGTTTAGTGAGATAAACTAAAAATTAGTTCTTGTATTTGAAAATAAACACAACAACGGCGTCCATCAGCGAGGATATCATCGCAGGGTTGCCTTTGTTGCTCTCTAATTATCGATAAAAACGAAGGTTAAAACGAGCGAAATTATTGATTGTGTTTTGAAATTATTGTACCTAGATTATTGAGGATTGAATCGACGATTAAGGAGAGGAATTATACCGTGGAGGAGCATTTATGCGCTAAGCAGCTGAATAGCTTAGTGATCTCTGTTTTGATTTCTAAGGTAACCTACGAAACATCTCTGTTCATGAATGTGCACAGGAACGGGATGATCAAATGGAGATTCGAATCGAGAAGTTCTGCTAGCTTTGTGTAGATTTTGATGACTTTAAGGATGAATTCTTAGTTAATTTGAGGTTTGTAGATGGAATTGTTTATGAGTCGGATGATTGGTTCGATTTTATGACGTAAGTTTCGTTTTTAGAAGTCAATCAGATTGTCGAGAATATTAAAGCTGATCTTTTGATTCACAGGTCTTCTGCCGTATTCTAAGAAAATCTCCAACACTGGATCCAAGTAGTCCTGATCGAACTAGCGGCCTTGTGAGAAAAAAGAATGAGAATTTAGCTCAAAAAGGAAAGAGAAAAATAATACTTTTGCTAGTAATATTTGAAATAATTATCTTACCACAATGCATAATGGTCTTTTGGATCAAATCTAGAATGCTATCCGGATCCCGCAGCGTATCAGAACTAAGAATCTTCGAAAACACAGGTATCAGCAGATCTAAGAAGTTTCTAGCTCGCGTCTTCAACACACCTATTCAGTTATTTAACAAGCAAGCAAAATTTATTTAATTTTCATTTTTTCTTCCTATTGTACTAATTTCCTCAATCTTTTTTTCTGTTTTACCTATTATGCACCCAAGTGTTTCTGCAGCGAGTGTATGATGTTCATTGAGTGATTAATCGCATAGCACTTTCAATAGCGCTTTGAGTGTGATTCTCGAATAATAATCTTCATCGTTAAGTGCAATAACTGTCGGTGTTTGCAAAAGCGCTTTGATTTCTTCATCTAACTCTTGCTTATTCTAAATTTTATCTAAAATATTCTACTCTTTCAAATCTGGTTTGGACTCTTCGCCTTGCTGCGATTGCATATTCGCTAGCTTGTAGAACATCTTCTTCTCACGGAAATTCTCCAAGAGAATAATATCCTCATAGTATTAATGGAGTTGTTTGGTAAGTTTCGAGGAGCTTTGGAGTTGCTGTGCACCTTAGAGGTTCTTGAAATACTTGAATTTCTTTTTCAGCGTCTTACTGATGATCAAGTTGATGATTTACATGGAGTCTTCTTAGGGCGAGACGGAAAACCCTGTTTTGAGCTTCGAGGAAACTTTTTTGTAGTAGAAATTATCAATTGCTCCAAGGCAGCCAATTAGTCGCATGCATTGAAGTCGCATTTCGACGTTCACTTCGTTTTTCATGAGTTGTAAGATGATCTCCAGGAAATTTGGGTATTTGTAGTATGGAAGCACAACAAACCCAGTGTTTTTTAAGATTTCCACGAGGGATTTCACAGCTGCTTCTCGCTTTGCAGTGGAAGATTTATCTTGCATTGCAGACAAGAAAATAGGGAAGATCTCATCCATGAAAAGAAGAATATTGAAATCACCAAGGGCACTCAATTAACTGAAGGCTTTGAGCAACTCAGGGATCATATTATTAGTGATACTTGGATCTTTTAAGAAATTCAAGAGAATCGTTGCAATTGATTGAGAATGTGGACGCACCAATTCAGGTCCGTTTTTCATTAGACATCCTAAGGAAGCTAGCAAATCGATCATTTTCTTCTCATTGTCTTGCTGTTTGGGTAAGTAAAAAGTTTGAGTTCAATGCAACAAAAAGAAGAAGAAATCAGTAATAATTTAGTAAAAGTTTTGAAGAATTGTTCTAAAATATTTCTTTACATCATTGAAAGCTAACTGAGAGAGCAATTCAAACAAAGTCATCTTGAGGAAGGGAATGATATCTGCAGGGTTATACCCAGCTAAACGACAAAGTATCGTTAAGACTAACTGCTGCACTTGCCTTTTGAAAATCAAAGTTCAAGAAATCAAAATTAGATGGGGTTTTTTGTGCGAAACCATTTATTTTCATGAATTTTATAACTTTTTAAGCAAAGAAGTGTAAAATTCTTTTACGGATTGCTATCATTGACACACAGGAATAGCTTTTTTAGATAATTAGGTTCATTGAGGTATTGATCGAAGTTCTCATTGAGACTTTTTAACATAGTTTATCTGATTTCATCTTCTGGATCTGAAATTGCAACACTCATGAATTTTTCCAATATTTCATACATGATGTTCTTAGAAATAAGTGATCCTCTTTCTTTTTTGACATACAGCAAGCATCCAGCTTTGGCTGCAGCTTTTCTGATATTCTTATTCTTATTCTCAAGAAAATCAAGAACATTATCCTTTACGAAATTTGCTAGTTCATTTTCGTAGCTACTGAACCCAAACGTTGAAAGTGTCTAAATCGCATTCGCTATGGCTTTTTCATCAGTTAGCACAAGCGATGAAGCTGATTGAGACGACGAAGAGTTCAATTATTAAAGGAAATTTCTATCCTTTTCAGTTTAGGGACTTAAACTGTTTGGAAAGACATTTTTTTATTTCGATAAAATCGTTATTATGCAGAGAAGTAAACGATACTGAATTGAGGATGAAACTTCTCTGCGTTTACTCGTTTTTCTCCCTTCTTATAGTAGTGCTGAGTCAGTCCTATCTTGACTACTTAATTTGGAGATTTACTTGAGAAATTCAATGCTTTACGGATAAAGTCCATTGAATAGAACATTGTTGATTAACAGATCCTCATCTGCAATAAGCTCAGCATATCTTGCATTGAATACTTTAAGAATCGACATTAGACAAGATATTCTACTTGGAATATATGCTTTTCGCTCTGCTAAGTCAGTTTAGATTGTTTTCACTACTAACTAAATCTAAGCAAATGAAGCTGACTTGGTGGTCTCTGATAATCTCGATAAGACACTCAGATCTAAGCTCTAGCATACCCGGCTCAAGGTGTCATAGTAACTCACTAATAAGTCCTCTGGAAGAGCGTCAAAAAACAACAAAATATTAATCATAATTTGCTATTCAACTACAAAATTTGATCAGTGTACATTATGGTTTTTATTTTGGTGGATTGATTCTCGAGAGGAGAAATCCAACAATCGATGTGAAGAACTTCGAAGCAAATACTTGTTTTTTGAACCTAGCTAGAATCGGAAGGCAATCGATGACAGTCTTTTAAATCAGTGGCGTTGCATCCTTCTTGGAGAATACATAGTCACAGGCGAAAATAAATTACTCATCTGTGAACTAATCCTGCCTTGGATAGGTCATGAGAATCTTTATCGCCGATATGTTCCCGACAATGACTTCTTCCTCTTTTGCTTTACTGCTCTACTGTATGTCATCGAAAAAGTCTGAATATTCCTTGTCTTGGATTTCCTCTTTTTTTTATTGCATTTTAGCATGACAAAAGTTTGAACGGTTAGCAGGGAATGTAATATATTTTGAAGGGAGGATTTGATTTATTATAGATTAAGAGTTTCTTACATTCCTTAAGACTGATCTGTTTGACAAGGATATCGAAGAAGCTTAGTGCCGCATCTCGGAGGACAACTGCTTTGTTTCTGTTTTGTGAGAAAATAAAAAAGAATTACAATCAAGAAATACATATTTTTTATTGTTTTTCAAACATCAAAAATAACTCCTAAAATGTTTAATTAACTTAATCAGCGACCAGATGCTGAATCTGTAGTTATTCACACTGATGATGACTTTGAAGATAACAAACGGTGCTTGATCTAGTAGTTCCTTCAGCACCAGCAATCCAGCGTATTTCTTGTTTTAGTTGAAATTCTTGTAGAACAGCCAATCAGTTGCACTTTGAATTTATATGGATAAAACATTCGTCATACGAGTACCACCAACACGTAATAGTCGTCCAAATACATCACCTGCTTTCTTTAGCAGTCTCTCCTCTGCAGTTTGCTGGAATTGCTAGAAGACTAGCGTGTAGAATTTATTCCAGAAATTCATGTACTAATTCTCTTGGACAACATAGGAAATACTCTCCAGACCAAGTAAACCATCTAAATGAAAGAAAAGAAGTAAGAATGTGAGGGAAGTGGCTGAAGTAGCCAAGGATAAGGAGAAAACAAAAGAATATTGAAGGATTCTCTTTAATCTCTTGGTTTGATTGTAAATAGATAAAAATGAATTGTTTTCTGACTGTATTTTTCTCCGAGGTCGTTGCTATTGATCAATTTCAACAAATTCTGGAATACCTATGGCAACAAACAGACACAAATGATGAAACTTGCTGCTAAGAAGTAATCAGTTATCGCGATATTAGGTATCAAAAGTTAAGAATTAAAAGCCTATTTAAGAACTGAAAATTGAATTCGATTTGAGATTATTTTCCTAGATTAGTTTAGTAAGTTCGTTATTTACCTCATCATAATACGCGCTGTTCTTGATATAGAGCTACTAAAGATCACCAGCGATACGCTCACTATCTGGCGTCTTCGATTTCCTAAAGTTCTCGAAAAGTCTCCCGATATCTTGCTGAACGTTAGACATTTCCGTTTATCTCTCTCTCCCTTTCTCTCTTTAACTTTAATCTATTTTTATTATTATTGTATATTTCCTCTTAATCTTCTTGTTGTTTTTGGGATTATTGCTATCAAGGCATGTATCAATCTACCCAATATTTTAATCATAAATTAATGCTCAATAAACATCATTGCATTCTCAATCTTTCTCATCAGAGAATCAAAATACCCAAAAGAATAATATTGTCTGCTTAATGAAGAAGAAAAAACGCACTTAGAAGTAAACAGAAAATAATAATATCTTTTTCACAAAGTTATTTGTTTTTTAATATCTCCAAGTAAAAGCCAATTATGCATTTGTTGAGTAGATAACAAGAATATTTCTAATTATTTTCATCATTAAAACCTTACGAGAACGCATCAATTTCTCCTTTTATCATCAGTATTCATTCTCATTCTCAACATCTTCTTGAATTACCATACTCTAATCGATTGGAAGTTAATTTAATTATGTTGTACTTATAACCCTATTATCTTCTATTTCTTCTGAAAATTCCATAGCAAACGCTGCGAGAAGCGAATCGATTTAATTTGTCGTCAGCTTAAACTAAAATGTATTCGCTATGAGGATCCCTTTCAAAGTAGAAATCTAGAGTTTTTGGTCAGTGCCATCAATGTCTTTGAGTGCAAGCTCCAGCATCGCTTAAGCTTTACGCTTCATTGCACCTGAACCGAATTATCCTGAAACTTAATTCTCCTCCATGAGCGATTACAGCTATTAACATAAACAGTTCTCCATTTTTTCCTTGAGCAACTCCTTCTAACCAGCAATATCTAGCTAAAACCCTCCTCCTATTTTGTTGATAGATTGTTTACTGTATCCTTGTTTTTCCTTTTCCCTTCTTCTCCTCTCCTCGTATTCAAGCTAGCATTATTAGCGAAGAAAAAGTTTTAAAAATAGTGCAAACAAAAGATACAAATTCCTTACTTTTTCAACAGTTTCTGATAAAAACTCGATGAATTCATTCAGATCTATTTTGTCATCTTTGTTTCGATCTGCTGTGATAGCTAATCTCACTTTTTGTCTTTCTGTCAAGCGCAGCTATGTATTCAAACTATCGATACCAGATAAGAACTCAGCTCTACTTAATTACTTATCTGAATTGGAATCAAATTCCTTGAAAATATCTTATAATACCAACATATCACTATTTTTCCCTTTGCCTTTGGAAACCTATCTCTCCTTGACAGCTCGACCAAGAGACAAAATAGCTTCTTTCAGTTCATTTGGTTATTCTGGTCCATATTCATCAAGTCTTTAGTTAATATCTAATTCACCTCTTTTATCGATAACTTTTTCTGCTTAATTGAGTGTGACAAGTGCAGTGATTTTACTCGTTCCTCTTGTTGCTGTTGTAGGAGCTAAATCATTTCCAATAATCTCCATGAATTCTTGGAATTCAATAAATCCATTTTTGTTGATATCAAAGATTTTCATAAGTTTTATGAGATTCCCAAGATCAATGTTCATGTCAGCTAATGCTACTCTCATTTCGACTAAACTTATCGAACCAGATTTATCTGCATCTGCTAGTCTATTAAGAAAATGAAGGGGTGTTTGAATAAATAGTAAAAAAAAACAAAAGATTAGTTCATTTTGCAAACAAAAAGGAGAATCTCCTC
>Ga0302271_10002979_pt1 | contig 14734 bp, 10 predicted proteins | sample III_Bog_N1_1_FD_198767 | JGI IMG/M metagenome (GOLD analysis project Ga0302271, IMG submission 198767) | Peat permafrost microbial communities from Stordalen Mire near Abisko, Sweden - III_Bog_N1_1 | ecosystem: Environmental > Terrestrial > Soil > Wetlands > Peat | place: Sweden: Abisko... | reverse complement strand
CCTCCCCAAAACCATATAAAACCAATTTAATTGTTTCCTCTTTTCTTTTCATTAAGATTTGCTTCTTCCTACCACAATGATTGATTAATTAACTTCTTTAAGCTTGGTTATGTCTATCATTATGTGCTTAGATTCATAGTCATTTATTAATTCAAAAGGCAGGTTAATTCTATTATTCAAAACTAGTCCTTCAAAATGATGATGCCTTTTTGTAAATTGATGCAATGATAATTAAGCATATCTTGAATCATTTTCAAATACGAGTGGATTTGACAATAATGATAAAGAAGATAGCAGCAAAATCACATGGGATTCTTCTTCTCTTTTGAAGAATAATAAACCTATAATTAGAGAGAGATGGATTGATTAAAGATGTAAACAAGCAGACAGAATAAGAATAAAAAACACAAGTGTTCCATTTTATGCAGAAGTCTGATACAATCAGAGATAACCATTAAAATATTGTTTTATTTGTTTATGTGCATCTAGATCTATTAATTATCTGATGTCCTACTTTTTCTGCTGCTTCTCTTCTTTTCGTAAAAAAGCCATCTACCTACTACAAATCTTGCTTCATATTCACTAATGTTTCGATGCTTATTTCGATGGTGGCTGCTTAAAAGCCCAATCAACTGTGATTTCCTTCCCAAGAATCTCTGTCCCATTTAACCCTAAAACAAACAAATCAATATAATTCACGTTCTCATATCTACAGTGATATTCCACTTTGTATGCTAGCTATTTATCATGTATCCCTCCCCCCTTTTTCTCTCGCTTTCTTGTTACCATCAATAGCGGCTTAAGCATGATGAATATTTTCAAATTATACTAGCGCATATCCTTTCACGAAACCAGATCTTCTATCTAAGTTCAAGTGGCAGTTCTTAATCTCCCCGAATTCACCAAAGGCATCGTAGATCTAATCATCAGTGGTCTCCTCATGCAATCCATTTACAAGCAACAACCAACCATCCACAGCTATTCAAATTCAATCAAACGCAAGAAAAAAGATTAATATTTTTAAATCCTATTTTTTCATTCTTATTTTCTGCTTTACATCTAAGATGTGCTCCTCCATCTTCTCCTTCAGCTCCTTCTAAAGATGCAAATACTCCTGATTCATCTTAGTATCTCGCTGCCATACCGGATGATTTATCGTCGTCTCTATTACTCATTTTTTACTTTAAGCTCACAACAAGAAAATATTCAAAAAAGATGATGTTTCCTAAAATAATTTTGTTTTGTTTTTCTTCTTTTCTTGAGATATATCACCCTTCTAGCACCCTTCCCAATAATATCTTCTTAGGGTATTTAAACATAACAAGATTTGTCTTTTGGGGGGAATAAATATACAATTAATATCTGTGAAAAACCATCCCAATACATCATACAAAAAATGAATGTAAACACAAAATATTTTTATCTTTTTTTGTTTTTTGTCTTTTGTTGTTTCTTTTTCTTTCATGCTCTGACCATCTTGAAACCATCATCATTAACCTACTTCCCATTATTTGTTTCCTTTTTTGGCTTGTCTTCATCCTCCTCCTTGGGGGTTTCTTTTTTCTGCGAATACTTCTTTTCTTCTAACCCACCAGGTAATTTTTCTTCTTTGACTTCAATATCCTTGAATTTTGGTCCAGTTGTTGCAGGCTTATTAGCATTCACAAATCTTGGAGGTGGCTTAGCTACTGACTGCTCTTCGCTTGCATTGACTTGTGATTATTCTTAAGAACTACTAACAGTCTCTTATTTTTTTTCAGTGACGTTTCTTCGCATTTCAAATTTATTCTCTTGATCAATTGTCTTTGCAGCATTCTCTCTCTTTTCTTTGAGCATCTCTTCAATACGCTTCTATGCTTCTTCTTGCTTAATATCTAACTCAGACTTTTATATTGCCACAAAGTTTCCACCTTCCGCTGCTTTTTTGCTAGTAAATCTTGGAGGTTATGTTGCTGAAGAACTACCAAATAACTCTGATCCTGGGAGAGCAGCTGAAGTTGATGTTTAGTTTGTACTTCTTCCAATGCTAAATCCATAGGAATCTTCTGATTTTCCATATCCTTCAACGCCTCTGGGTCCACCGAAATTGCTATTGCTATTTCCATATCCTTCTACTCCTCTGGGTCCACCAAATTCACCATTCGAGGGTGGATTACTGTATTCTTTCTTGTTATTTTCAGATATCTCCAAGAGTTTTTTTTGCTAATCAGTCATCTCTAATGGTTTAAATCCTCCCTTTGCCCCACCAGAGAATCTAGGAGGATTTGAAGATGAAGATGATGTTTCTTCAGCTCTTGTGACATAAGTTGGTTTAGGCTTTTCAACTTTCTTTGTCAAAATATCAACACCCATCTCAGGGAAATATTCTTTTTCTTCTTCGAATGTCGATGATGCATTACCGCCATCCTCTCGTAATTGAGGAACCCATGATTTCATCACCTGTTATCAACCAAATATTAACAGAATATTCAGTAAAAAACTCTTTTGAAATGTCTAATATATTATTTTTACCTTTTTCCCTTTGTTAGGATCTTCAACTTCACCTTACTAAGCTTGAGCTTAAGCTGCAGCAATACGAAGACCTTCTTACTCATCCATATCTTTAGTATCACCCCAAGTCACATTCTCTACCTTCTATTGCTGCACTCTAAGATAAATAAGTAATTCAAGTCAATAACGATCTTTTAGAAAAAGGAAATCCATTTATCCGTGGATTGATATTCTTTTCACCTTTAAAATCCTTTTTGATTTTCTTCATTTTTACACTTGTTTAGGTTGATTTTCTTCTTCTCCTACTTCTTTTTTCTCTGCTTTGATCTCTGCAATTTCAATAGCTTCATGCTGTTCTGTTCCCCAATCATCATCTTGTTTCTTAGCAGTTGTTTGCACAGGTGCAGTTGACTACAACAGCAACAAAAAAACAACCAAATTAGATTGTGTCTCTTATTTCGATCATTTTCAATATTTCCCTCGTGAAATATCATCATTTTGTAATTACTTTTTCTTCAAATGCAGCAGCCTTGTTGAGATCTAAAAGATTAGTAGCAGTAACTGGTGCTTTCTTCGCTTTCTGCTGCTTTGCCTTTTGCAAAATGCTTGCCATCTTAGATAATCACTACGAATTCTCTTTCTAGAATATTTTGATATCTTGAATGTTTGTGTATTACTTTTTTAATATTTTTATTGATTTCTCCCTTTCTTTCAATCTTTTGATCCTTTTTGTTTTTCCTTAACTTCTTAGATTACCCTAAGTTCAAAATTATCATGTATTCTTAATTAACTTTGTAGTATTCTGGAAGCACATGATTGTTCTCTTTTTTTTGCGGGTATTTTTCACCTCAGCAAAAATAATTAAACAGGAATAGATAAATCACACACAAAAACAGCATCACAAAGTTATAAATATTGGTATTAAATTTGATGCTTTTTATGATCAAAGCGGTGGGGTAAATTTACTCTGGAAAACAAGAAAAAGAAAAAGAATGCAGTTTTTATGTCCATTAAAATAAATAAGAAAATACGCTTACAAAAGTGGAAAATATGTAATAATAAATGACAATTGTTTGTGCTTTTAAACCATGGAATAAAAGGAGAACTCATATTTTATTTTAGAAGAATTACATGAGAAATAATGCTATTTTAAAATATCTTTTTATTCATACTATTATCCTGTTGAAGCTTCTTCTGTCTTGTTAATTCAAAAGAACAATCGAATAATTAAAAAAATAATTAATTGATATTTCAGCTGTATTTTTTTCAAGTTATTTTCTGAAATCTCTTATTGTATTTCTGCTTCCAAAAAATAAATGAAAAACCAATCTCTTTGAGCTAATTTTACAGATTAACTGTTCATCTTAATCTACTTTATTTTTCCCTTCGATTTATTTAATCCTGCAGAGGAATCTGAAGAAAATAATGTTATTTAAATCGGTTTTACTTTCCCGAAATAAAAAACTTATTCAAGCGAACAGAAGAACACATGTCAATGCTGTAAGTGAGTTATTGTCAAAATATACAATCAACACAACAAATTGACTAGATAGAATTAAAACTTAAAATTGACCTAATAAAATCCATGAATTTTTACAGAGTATTGCTGTTAATTCACATACAAAACGCACAAGGAATAGATGGAACAAATCAAAAGTAAGAAGGAAAATAACACAAACGAAAAGAGATAATGTTAAGAAGAAAAGAAAAATAGAGTTATTCAGATAATCTTAATATGTAAAATCTCTCTGAATAACAACCTTTTGTAGCATCAAAACATTAAATTCTTCTTAATCTTCGTTCTACAAAAAAAAGAAGAAAGGGCAACGACTTTAGCCCTCAAGCGCACTATTAATAGCTCATATATGGGAAACTGTGCACCCTCAAGTCATCCAGATAATGTAACAATTTCTAATGCACTCACTACTGGAAAACCAATATCCTAACAACATCGACAAGAAATGCAAGGAGAAGATGATTTTTCATAAATTCAAAAGATGATCGATCTTATCCAGTAAACTGAGATTATCACAAACAACTTGTTGATCACTGAACCTTGTGAAGACATAGCTACTCTTGTTGTTGATACTCTTAGCTCTTCATAGTAGTAGGACTCTTTCTACAACGAGATTCTTTCAAAACAATCTGCATCTGAGATAAAAATTATGCCTGTTCTACTGGATAACAGCAGAGTCCCTTAGAAATTGCTGAGCACACAAGAACTAGTGCATTCTGATAAGAAACATTACCAAGCGAATCTCGATAGACTCAGGAATTGCTCGCCTTTTCCATCACCTTCATCGTTGAACTCGAAAAGGTTCTTTCTCACATTTGGTATGATCTATTTGTGAATAAAAAGGAGACACGCACACATATGTATATTCCTTACGATTTAATTGCTTTTTGAAATTAGGGGATTGTGGAGAATCACAAAGAGAACAGAAATCAAGAGATATTCGTGTGTTTGGTAGGAAAATAGACCAAGAAAAGGAACTAAAAAATGGGAATAATGGATAAGGTAAATAAAAGAGAGAATCAGGAATCAAACCAAAGAATTTAGCGTAGAATCCTCCGAAAAACAACACAGAAGCGATCGATGAACTAGTTCAAGAAGACACGCAAGAAGAAAGTGATGGTAATTATGAAGGATCAGATGAAGAAGATCAAAAAATAAAAGAAAAATTAATTGATAATCTCTTCTCCGATCGAAATAATCATTGTAACACTCCTCGAAATCAGCCATGCTACACAGTCATTGAAGATTCCAATGAAACCACTCACTCTAACTCACTTTTTAACACCTAGACAATCCTGAATAATTAGAATAATAATTCCGTTGATAACTCACCTACTTAACCCTCTTTTATGCATCCTCCAAATATGCAGCGATCGTGGAATAAATCAAGCTCTTCGGATAAACACAAAGTAGAAGATCTTAGGGATTAACTGTCAAATAATAGTAGATTCAATGCACCTTCTATTCAAATCCAAGGAGGGTTATTCCAAGGTGATATCAAAGATAAAAAACGTAATGGAATCGGAAGATAAACGTTCATAGATGGTACGATTTTCATGGGTGAATGGATGGATGATAAACGATGCGGAAAAGGAATATAAATATGGCCAGATAACACGCTGTAAGGCATCAATTGACATACGGGAAATCTCCCAAATATTTAAACTCTTTTTTATGTTTATTGTTATTGTTGTTCGTTACAGCTACGAAGGCTAATGGGAGAACGATTGCATTTAAGGAATCGGGAAGATTGAATACAACAATAGAAGTTATTACATCGGCGAATGGAAACAAAATAAATTCTCCGGAAAAGGACGATTCTAACATTTTTCAGGTTCATTCTACGATGGATTCTGGGAATATGATAGACAACATGGGAAAGGTATTGAAGTGCAGTTATTCCCTCATTATTCAAGATATGAAGGATAATTTATAGATGGGAAGAAAACAGGTAAAGGTAGACTTATCATGGGGAATAACTAATCATACAAGGGTGATTTCTTGAACAATAATGTCAATGGCATGGGGATCTACACATGGTCGAATGGGATTGTCTATGAAGGTCATTGGGAGAATAATAAAATGTGCGGAAGTGGAAAGATGGCATGGCCTTCTGGAGTGACATATCAAGGAGAGTTTAGGAATGATCAAAAATAAGGTTTAGGATTGATTGAGTATGTTGATGGAAGTAAATATATTGGAAATTGGAATAAAGACAAATAAGATGGGAATGGGACATTCTATTTTGCGAGAAATCATGCGTAGGTTAAAGGAATCTGGAGATAAGGGAAGATTTCATAAATTTTAGGATATTTCATACCGAAAAGTTAGAATCATATGAAAGAGTAATAATAACAATAGCAATAACCTTCTACTTCCAATGGTGATGCAACTTAAATGCTTAGATCGATCAATACTGAAATGCAGGTACCTGAATAGCCGTTTAGAAGAATGCTGTCAAATGAATCAAGAACGAGTAATAAAAATAATACATAAATTAATGTGACACCGACGAAGAGTGCTAAATAATATTAAAAATCTAAGACTTTAGCGTATAAGCATGTTCTCACCTTGATGTCAGATAAAAATATCTGAAGGACCAAGGAGGAGTAGGAGCAGGAGGAGATTCTACTAAAGGGATTCTCCTAATGATTCTTTAATATTCAAAATATATCTTTTCATTCTTTTATTTCTTCAATAATCTTAATAAAAATAATTAGTAAAAATGAATATGTGGTATTGTGCGTATTACAAGTTCTAAATTCACTCTATTTGATCATATTCCCTTAATCATTATCCAAATAATCTACATTTTATATATTTAAATTCTTGACATTTGTGCTCTCTCATAGTTGCACTTCTTTTATCTATTTTCTTCAAAGAATGTGTTTTATTTATCTCAATTTTATTTTTTGTATTATTTTTACCATAAGAATATTCTAAGAATAATACCTTATGAATCAGGCATTCAACATTGTCCAATATTCTACAAAATTCATTTATTTTTTTAGTTAGCATTATGTGGATTCAATCAAATGGAGTGTTGATAGAAAGACTGATTGTGAGTCAAAAGAGATAGAAAAGTACATATTTCTAAGAATGTAGCGAGACAGTGCTTTAGATAAAAATACAAAAGACAACAATATCAATATCAAGCATGCTACTCACAAGGATAATGAATATGACGAAGATGACGATGACGAAGATTAAGAAACAAAATAACTCCGATCTCGCAAAACAAAACTGAATGGATTCTATACTCCATTTTCATCTTTTTAGATTCTCTCTTGGCTGCTGTTATTCCTTGAAACCCTGTGGGCGTTCTCAGTCCTTCGAGCGTTCATGAGCACTGATACAGCTGAGCATGTGTTAATTAACTTCATTGATTTCTTAAAAATAACTTTTCTTTCTTGGATTTCTTTTTATTGAAAATAAAATGTAATCTTTGATATTCTCCTAAAGGTTATCTTCTTGATTCTGCATTGCGTTTCATTCGGTATGATGTTTATCTTTGGATTTCTGGCATGCTTTACTAATCCATCTGATCCACTTGTAGCTCTACAAAAATCTGGTATAGAGTAACAAAATATTTATGAAAGAATGAAGGGTTTGAGATGAAAATATATTTTTACACACAAGAATTACTAGAATTGAAGGGTTGATACTTCTGGCATAAGTAAAATAATATTTTTTATTAAATATTTAGATTACCAGATTGCTAGAGGACGCATCTATGCAATGTGTGCAAGGTGTTTGTGGGATCAAAGACAAAGCATTGTGGGGTCTGTAACAGATGTGTCTCAGATTTCGATCATCACTGGTATCAAGCAGAATTTTAAAATGATAATTTTACCACACATAAATCAATAATCTTTCTCTTTTAGTTCTAATCTTCTTCTTGTATGCTTGCAGTTAGTGGTTGAACAATTGCGTTGGCAAAGCAAATTACAGGTATGAATATCTTTGTGTGCACACTATTGCTAAGAAGTATCTAACTTAATCTCTTCTCTTGCTGTTTTTGAATTAGATTCTTCATAGCGTTCACATCTTGGATTTTGATTGCACTGCTGATAAATATTGCATTCACAGCATACTCACTGAGTCTCCGAAACACTGATTATCAAAGTTATGTCTTTCGAACACAACACCAAAGTATCTTAAATTCCTCGAAAAATGCATTCTTCAGCTTAGCAGTGACTGCGCTAGTTTTCAATATTATTGCGAGTATTCTCAGTGCCGAGCTGCTGATTTATCATATCTGGCTCAAATGCACTGGCAAAACTACATATGAGCATATCCTCGAAAGAAGAAAAAGAGCTGAAGAAGTAAAATATAATATTCCGCTAGAGAATATAAATGTGTTGTTTCCTGATGTTTTATAAGTTGAAAAGGATCAAGCAGACGAGAGATCATTAGGAGAATAGTAGCATCCCTTAAGTTTCCTAAAAATCTAGTAAAATAACTATTGAATCTGGGAATAAAACAGCACTAGCGATTAAAGCTCTTTAGCTGTAATAATTGCAGCCTCCGGAGGGTTAGCTTATTTAAGGAATGAATAGAACGGAATAAATGAAGGATCAGATGAAAAAAACAGGATTTACAACTCCAAAGAATCGAGATATCAATATTCATATTCAAAATGCAAGTCCAGTAGATAATAACAATCAAGGTAAATACTAGAATATTTATATCTCTCTCTCACACATTTTCTTCCTTTTTGTGATTTATAATGTCTTTCTCTTGTGTAGACTTAACGCAATAGCCCTTGCATCTCGCTTCAACAAACATGCATGCAGATTCATCTATGGAAATCGAGTAGTAGTAATTGTTTCTGAATTAAAATTTTAACTCTGACAAGAAGGATACACCTGGAAGGCAATACGAGAAACACAACAACAATATGTATCTCGATAATGGTTTAACGTAAAATCAAACAGAAGACAAGAATTCTGTTCTTCTTTCAGTCAGAACCAAAGGCTCCAGGGCTATTATAGATATGTATGAACAAAGAATATGAGAATTATGTATGTGTGTGCTTTGAGGAATAATATGGTTAATTTGATGGGATTATTAGAGAAAAGGTTGAGGAAGTTGTTCAGATTGAAGAGAAGATACTGAAGGATACTGGGAAAGGACTAATAAAAGATAATGGAAGTAAGTTAAGTTTAGGTTCTTAGACTGCAGTGATTTCTTAGAAACAGATCATAAGTCAGTAGGTAAATAGAGGAAATGAACTAGAAATGCTTAATAATTAAGAAACCCAATCTGAAAAGAAACGAAATGGAGATGCGATTAGAGCAGAAACACCCTAAATTGCATCTTCCGTTCTGGGATAAAAATAATAATAAACAAAGAATTCGAAAAATAAAATTATGCCTGCACGAGCATGAATGAGTGTGCGTGTGTGCTTGGAAGAGTGGAAGGGGCTGTAAAGCTTGCAAATATGATAGAGCTTAACAAATCAAATGTACACTGCTAAGTCTTTACTACCAACACATACAGCGAGTAAACAAAAATAAACAAAGAGCCAGTTAAAATAATATCTTAAAGTCCCTTTGTTTGGACTAAAAACCAAGCAGTTTTTTCTTCTTTATCTCTTTCAAAAGATCTTTTTTTGTTGTTGTGTATCCAAAAATATTTTAGTTTATTTTTTTATTTGAATCTCCCTTGTATTTCATATATTTCACCTTGTCATCATCAGCAAGTTTTAGAATTATCTTAAATGGCTATTGTTTTGAATATTTCTGAGTGTTTGTGTATCTGAACGTACTGGTAGATCATTTCTCTTAAACAAAATAAGAACCTTCTTTATGTGTTTTTCAATTTCAAAAATCTCTTTTGCATTTCGTGTGTGTTTCTTTGTAAGAATACTAGTATTTTAGAAATGAAATCTCTTGTTAGTATGATTACAAACAGCTCAATAAGGAAATAGAAGTAAAAATGCCTTGTGATTTAATGAAAATAAGCAATGAAGGATCCACACAATACTCAATGAAATATATTTGTTCGAGGAAATATGTAAAATGAATAAGAGTTTGAAATAAAAACAATTTTATTCTACTTAAAGGAGGGAATAAAAATGATAGTGTGTATGATTATATAATCTTCGTGTCCTTCTCTCTCTCTTGGTAAATGTGAAGCAGCTTGAAAAGTTGCATATGATTAGATAGATTTTAAGAATATACTTGGACTGCTTGCAAGTAGATCTTGCATGCAGAGAAAAACCAAGCCATTTTGGTGAAAAGAAGAAGAAGAGAAGACACAAAGGTGGGTGTTATAATTGAGGTGTTAGGTGTGAATTATTCATTTAATAGCTTCAAAGCTTCATAATTTAGAGGGGGGAATTAGTTCTTTATCTCCTTTATGTTTTTTGATTTTGACTAAAAAATTTTTTTTTCTCTCATTGTCTCACAGTATTCTTGCTGCTTGTGAGTTATTGTTCCGAAACGAGGAGTGAGTGGAATAGGCTAGAGTATCTATTTACATCAGCTTATGTAATGCTAGGGAACATCTCCCTTAAGAATGCTCCAAACTTCGGAGAATTACTACTTGGATCTTAAGATAGATCCATAAGAGCTGAGGCAGTTTTATGGACTTTGGAGAAATGAAATGTGCCGATTTCTTTCTCAAGGAGGTCGCGTAAAGCACTCACGTTTGCTTGGGAAAGTTTATCAAAACCATTAGTATTGTTGTTGTTATTATTGTACAGTGGCTGTATGGTGCTGATATCAGGATTGGAGTCAATAGATAAACTACTGAAAAACGGTTCAAGATTATGATTTTTATTATTCTTATTATTAGAGTTATTGCTATTATTGAAAATATCCTTTGAAGGTGACTTATGATTATTATGGGCTGGGTGACTATATTCCTCTCTATTCCCTTCCTCTTCTTCTCCTAGATCGAAAGCTAATGTGTTTTTGCCACCATAAAACTCTCCTCCTTTCAATTGATTCTCATAATTCCCTGTTACCTGCATTCAAGATAAATCCAAAAAACAGTTAGAAATTTTTTAAATTTGCCAATACCTCCTCTATTTTTATCTCTCTTACCATAAGATCGAATTCCTTGAGCATTTTCTCCAGATCGTAATCACCTAGCAGCTCTTGTCTGTCATTTCCCACAGTATTTACATGTTTTACTACTTTGTCTGCCTGTTCTGTCATCATTTTCGTATTCTTCTGAATCTGCCTATTATTATTCTGCATGGATGGTTCTTAGAATGGTAATTTGTAAATAATTTTTCTCTTCCCTTTTGACTCCTTTTCTTTGACTGCATCTGTCTTATGGCTATTGCTGCTATTCCCACCAGAAGAAGAGCTTAACCCTATCGTAGGTCTAGGTATCGATGAACTTGTATTATTCCTATTCGATCCATTACTAGCACCGAGCATAAACTATGAATGACCATGAATGATCTAACTAGGTGATTTAGCACTTTTTAACGAATCAGTACTGTCAAATACTCGCAGATCATCGTCGGAAGCTGATTCTCTAGTTTACTACTTATGATCAGATTACTATTGAATTGAATTCGATTCACTTGTACTGAATAGCTATTATTATTACTGTTATGATTTGACTGTGATATCTCCTTTCTTGGCTGTCTTGAACTCCTCTAAGATACTCGAAGGGTTGTTGATTTTAATCTATTATGTAGCCTCACAAGAAGACGTATATTACTAGTATTCTTTTTAAGATTGATACTATTCCTCCTATTTATCCATAATTGATTCCTTCTGCAATATACCATTAAGGATAGGTTTGACTATCCCAGCGACACCATAGGGTTGCTGAAAACTAGAGTGACTGTGCTAATTCGGATGGGTAGGTTCATTCGGCTAAGAATGCATTCTGATACCTACAAAGTTATTCTATTTCAGGAATTATTATTATTACTGCTCAGAAGATGACTATTGCTACTATCCTTTCTTGATCACAAACTTCTTTTGTGATGATGACTCTGGCTACTGCTGAGAAGTTTATTGGATGCCTGCAGATTATTCCAGTTAGTACTACTACTATTGCAGTGCATTCTGTTGTTGTTAGTCTTCCCCGAAGGACTATTCAGAAGAGCTGTTAGAATCACTCTTTTAAGTATCTTTCGTTGACAGCATCTACGATTGCTTCTTCGAAACCAGCTATGCATCATGATGATGATCATTAGCATTCAATCTATCTTTTATGTCTCTTTCCAACGATTCTCCATCGAGCTATCCACCTTAACTCTTCTCTTATTTAATACCATCAACATAACGATTCAATACTTCCTAGCCTTTTTTATCGCCTTCTACTTATTACACTGACTGTCTACTAATCACCGCAGCCTTACTACCTAGATTTGAATTCTATGGACGGAAAGCAGTTGGCGAATTAGGAGCTTTCTCAAGATTCAAGGGAGGATTCTTAGTATTTCTAGCAAACGGATTATTATTATTATTACTATTCCCTACTAGCGCACTAGGTGGACGCTGATTGTACTTCGGAGAGGCACATGATTCTTAGTTTGATCTTTTATCATTATTCCCTGTGATTTGAGGGTTTACTTGGATGCTAAGACATCCATTAGGTTTGTTTTTACTTATCTATGGTGGCTGCTGCATGTTGAGTTAAGGAAGTCTAGTACCTGGGCTACTTATCCTAGGAACCTGCTAACCTGATTATATCTTGTTCTCTTGGAGGTTGTTTTCCTTGATATTATTCTAGCTGACTTTATTATTATTGCTGTTTTGATTGAAGATATTTTCCGCTGATGTTGGTTTAGCAGAGGGTTGCTGCTCGTTGTTGTTGCTGCTTTATTGAGATTGCTATGGTTTTTGTTGCTAAGAGGCGGCGGGTGTCTGTTTTGATTCGAATCTGCTCGATGGTGAGGGTATTTTAGTAGCTGTTGGTGGAGAATGTACTCTAAATTGCTTCTTCCCTATGCCTGCTGCTAAGTTGGAACTGACATTATTCGTATTATTCTCCTGAGATTTATCTTCATTTTGATTTTTCTTCGAGTTATCATTGATAGAATCGACTCTGTGAAGAAGGTTTCTTCTTGTGACATCTGCAGCACTAGTAGGTGCAGGTTATTAACTATTTAGCTTATTGTTATTGCTAGGATCATCAATTATTGCCTTTGATTTCCCTTCTGTATCAATATTCTTCCCATTACCATTCATCATCTTCTATTCCATGTTATGCTGCGGTGAGAAGAACCTAGCTCCAGGATAAGCATTCGATTTAGGTCTTGATGGTATCCCTAAATTCTAAGGGCTTGAAAGTCTCTGTTGTTTCTTGTTATGAGACGAAGTTGATGATTCATGCCCAGAGACTTGAAGAAAATGGCTTAAAAGTGGTTTATCTGATGGATTTGTTAAAATACAAAAAAATCTTAATAAATCCATTATGAATCACTGTATTTACTTAGTATCTCCTTCGCTGATGGCCTAGTATTCGGATCGGTTGTGAGCATCTCCGCTATTAAATTCCTTAATTCTTTTGAATACCCTGATGATGCTGGTAATGGCTGGTATGCTCCCCTTGTGATTTTCAGCATCAACGCTGGCATTGATTCTGCTTCGAATGGCTGTTTCTGCATGCACAGGGAATATACTAGTACTCCCAGACTCCAAATATCAGCTTTAGTTGTGTATTGCCTTCCATCTACTAGTTCAGGTGCTAGGGAATAAGGTGTCCCAATAAATGTATTTGCTTTGTCCTTTGTTGAGCTTAATACTTTAGATATCCCAAAATCAGCTAGTTTTACAGATTTTTCTTTGGATAAGAAGACATTCTGAGCTTTGATGTCTCTGTGGATTATGTTCTTGCTATGGATGTATGCTAATCCAGAAGCTAATTAGGATAACCATAGGAGGATTTAGTCTTCTGGTATGCTGCCACTGGATTTACCGAGGAATTGTTGGAGATCACCACCTTGAGGGAAGAAACAAACAAAAATGAGTCAAAGAAATAAGAGATTTTGACAGATATTTTTAGAAATATTGTAAAAAAGAGGGAGGTGAAGAAATAATAAGCTAAAATTTAATTAAAACTAACATTTGCAGGAAGCTCAGTAATCCAGAGTAATAACCATGCACAAAGACAAAAGGAAAAATCAAGGAAAAAATTAACTACAATACAAGAGTGTCCCCCCAGCCTCATTTTAAGCATTATTTTATGGGGAAGAATTTGTGCAATTAATTAAATCTTAAGCTTTTAATAAATTATCTTGATTTGAAAATTCCAATGTAATCTATGTGAAAAACCACGAGAAATACAATAATCCTAGCTTGATAAGTAACCAAAAGGGTTTAAAAACGAATTAAAAAAGCATAAAAAGCCATAAAATCGTGAATCGAACTGCTAGCTATTAATAAAGAGCATAACTTGAAACCTCCAAATGCAGGGAAATTTCAAAGGAAAAGTCATATCTAAGTTGGTATGAGAACAAAATCCAAAAAACAACTGATAAGCTCATTTCGGGGGGGAAGTGAAGACCAATTAATAATTTGGACAAGGAGAATCAGAAGAAATTGATTCTTTGGGTGATTCACTCTCTCTTTCTCATTCTCAAAAAATTAAAAAATTTCCTAGTTTTAATCTGTGTATTCCTTTGGAGAAATCAAACTTTTGCAAGAAGCTTGTGGGGCAGGGGGATAAGTGTAAGGAAAATATTAATATCAGAGGGAGATAGTATTTTTAGGAAAATATTATACCCAAGCAAATAGCATAATTCTTGTGGTG
>Ga0302271_10002978_pt1 | contig 14738 bp, 9 predicted proteins | sample III_Bog_N1_1_FD_198767 | JGI IMG/M metagenome (GOLD analysis project Ga0302271, IMG submission 198767) | Peat permafrost microbial communities from Stordalen Mire near Abisko, Sweden - III_Bog_N1_1 | ecosystem: Environmental > Terrestrial > Soil > Wetlands > Peat | place: Sweden: Abisko... | reverse complement strand
TTGGGATCTATGAAAGATATGAAAGAAGAAAAAGAAGAAGAAAACATCACTTTCTTTTCTATAAATTCTCTTTTTCTCAATGTAATTCTTTTAGTAAAATTCTGAAAAACAAAAGGAGGGGGGGGGTGGGAGGGGGGTATCTATGAGTTCAAAATAGGATAGGATATGATCAGCTCCTCTCTAATAATCCATGGAGCAAGCAAGTTCTTTGAATATTGTGTGAAAATTTACAATATGTTTTTTTATTGTAAGTAAAATATTCATTTTAAAGAGAAAAGAATGATGAACTGAGACTCTTCAGAAGCTAATGCAAGATTACAGTTGTTTTGTGTTATGAGAATGTTTTAATAATTTTATTCTAGCTTCTCATCTTGCAGTTTCTCCCAAGTTATTAATAGAAAACTGCAGAGACATTTTTAAAAGCTATTTTAAGATTACAGTTGGAGTTATGACATTTTTTATGAATAACTGCGAGACTTTTCAGCAGCCGTTTAAACGAGATGAGAAACTTTAGAACATCAGCGTTTTAGTAGTGGTTGTAAACTAAAATGGTAATATAAAATATTGTAAATTCTATTCAAATTTTCTTAAAAAATACTATTTAATTGCTTTTATTACTATCTGAAAAGTAGTGAGATAGCAAAAATGCCATTTCGATATTTTGATTTGGATGGCTCTAAGAACTAGAGAGACAGACTCTGCTTTCATTCGAGTAGCAACAAGCCTACCTTACAGATCATCCAGTTTTATAGAGGAGGGGGTTAATATTATTCAACAAGAGGAAAATCAGATATGAAATTAAATTTTATTTAAATTTTCCTATTTATTTAGAATTATGTCAATATATTATCATCTTAAATCTCTCATTCATTGTTTAAGCTTTGCAAAACCTAACGACAATATTATTTTATTAGCGTTTCTTTGAACTTTGGGATCTATGAAAGATATGAAAGAGGAATAAAACATCACTTTTCGATGAATTCTCTTTTTCTAGCAAATGTTATTTTTTCATGCAAAATAGCATACCTCTAAGTTATTCAATTTAAATACAAAAAGAATAATTTCCTTCTGAGTTCCAAGTAATTCATTGTAAGTTATTATTTGTAAGAAAAATATTCATTTTAAAGGAAAAAGAATGACGAACTGAGGCTCTTCAGAAGCTAATTAAAGATTACAGTTTATGTTATGAGAATGTTTTAATAATTCCATTCTAGCTTCTCATCTTGCGTTTCTCCCAAGTTATTAATAGAAAACTGCAGAGACATTTTTTAAAAACTCATTTAAGATTACATATGTTGGTGTTATGAGACTTTTTTAATAGAGAGACTTTTTGCAGCCCTTTAAATGAGATGAGGGACCTTAGAAGCATCAGTGTTTTAGTAGTGGTTGTAAATTAAAATGATCAAATAAAATATTGTAAATTCTATTCACATTTTCTTAAAAAATACAACTTAATTGCTTTGTTCTTATTTGAAAAGTAGTGAAAATAAACAAAATGCCATTTTTATTTTTTGATTTGGATGGTTCTAAGAACTGAGAGGCAGACTCTGCTTTCATTCGAGTAGCAGCGAGTCCTCCTTACAGATCATCCAGTTTTATTGGATAAGGAGGGGGTTAGTTTTATTCATCACGAGGAAAATCAGATATGAAATTAAATAATATTTTTTTTCTATTTTCCAAGATCAAACTCTTATTTATTTAGAATAATGTCAATTTATTATCATCTTAAATCTCTCATTCATTGTTTAAGCTTTGCAAAACCTAACGACAATATTATTTTATTAGCGTTTATTTGAACTTTTGGATCTATGAAAGATATGAAAGAGTTAGAAAACATCACTTTTCGATAAATTCTCTTTTTTCAATGAAACTCTATTTTTAAACTTCTTAAAAGGAATTTTACTTAAGAGGAAAAAGGGGTATCTATGAGTTCAAAATAGGGTAGGATCAGCTCCTCTCTAACAATTCTAACAAGCAAATTCTTAGACTATTGTGTGAAAATGTTAAAAATTTTTATTTGAAGAAGTATTGTAAACATGAATTTTCTCTGTCCATTCTCTCCACATAACTAATGATCTCTTTTATTTGCACAATTGCATACCTCTAAGTTATTCAAGTTAGTTGATTCAGATCTCGGTGGAGCCAGACTAATGGGATCCATTTTGAAAAGCCAGTATCACCACATTATAAAAGCAAGATCGACCTCAAAATTGGAGAAACACGAGAAAAAACTAACAAAAATATAAGAGTGTTGTATAAAAAATTATGCTAGAAGCAGAAAAGGCTACACCCGTTTAAGCAACGAAGAAACATCTCTACGAGCTGGACTAACCCTAATAGAACAAACAGCAGAATGACTAAAACAAAATACAATAAAATCAGCAAAGGACTCCTACAAGAATAAAATAGGTGCTGATAACAAGAATCATAGCAACAAATAATCGATTTAAAAATTAACACTTCGAAGCAATCAACAGCTGCACCAGAGAAGAATCTAAGATAACAGCAGACCAATGGTACATGGATTAAAAAGAAAGAAGGTAACAGTGAAAACAAAGCAGAGGAAGATGAAGGCAAGTCATCGAACAACACTAAAGACAATGAACAAGAAGAAAAAGAAAAAGAAAAACAACACGCAATACACAATACAAAAAATAACCCGAAAGGCAGAATTGAAAAAGATTAATGAAAGTAAACAAGTACGTAAAGTCTATCTGAACGAGCTCCCATATGAGTAGAAATATGCTTCATAGTCAATGATCACGAGCGATATTGAACTGTATGATTTATCACCCTTCTCAACATAGTTCAAATCGTTTGATGGTTTGTTTTGGAAAATAATTTTAAGATGTTGTTGTGATATTCTTGCTTCTTTTCTCACAGTGATCATGGTATCACCTCGATAGGAGCAGGAGAAATGGAGTGTAATTGTTCATAGACTGCAGAGTGGATGAGTTGTTTAAAGATGAATTTATGTTTTTCTGGATAGGAAGTTTAAGTCGATCAAGCAGCTACACTGTCATGACTCACTGGTGATATGATATCATAGAGTTAATCATCGAGCGAGCCAATCCCTAGTAAGCATCTCCCTTAGCATGGACTCTCCCTTGCCACAATAAATAGCCTTTCTACTAAAACTACAGTAACAAAAGGAAAGAATTATTTTATTTTCAAGAAGTTTGAGTAAAAAGAAGGAGAATAAGAAGAAATCAGACTGGGGGAGAGGAGGGATATGTTTATTTTTTTAGATTTTTAAATTATTAATTTGTTATTTTTTGCAGATTGAATGTTTCAACACTTCTTGTATGACTTCACCAGCTAACGAATAAGCGATAAGGGAATGCACTACTTGCTTTGAGGTTTATCTCTGCCATAGATGTATTTCTGAACCTGATAAACTCAAATTCCCTCCTGCACTTTCAAGAACTCATAAAGTTTTCCATGAATGTATTGCACTCTAGCAAGGATCATATATGTCCTTTGAGAATAAATGAGCAGAAGATTCTATTAGGGCGATAGGAAGTATTAAATGAGCTTGTAAAGAATAATAAAGAAAGTTAACTCGCTTCAAAAAAAAAGATTTTTAAAATATGTTGTATTTTTGTGTGGAAGAAAGTAAATGATAGTGTAATTTTCTAAAGAATGGTCAGAAATTCAAAATAATCCAAATATTTATTCGCTCGAGGCAATTTTATTGAGTAGAACACATTTACGATTTATATTCCTGATCTCTTTTGAATTTACGATTGAGTAGTATTTGGTTTGGTTAGGTTTGATATTAATAATCGATAATTCCTTAAAACAGTAAATTCAATTAAAATCTCAAATACAAAATAGGCAAAACATAAATAGCTTTGCGATAAAAAAAAATCAGGAAATTAATCCCTCTAGTTACTTCTACTCTTATTCAGATGCATATTCCATTATCAGTTCACATTTTTGGAGTGATTGCTTCGATTGGTTCACTGTCAAATCTCTTTGCATCCTCCAATTGCAATCCCTATTCTTCAGTCACGACGATTATTTCTCTAGTTGGCAGTTGGGTTGCATTTCTCGCTTGCTTTTTCAGTCGTCTGATGTAGAAAACCAAAAATCCTCCTAATAATGCCACAACTACACCAACACCTACACCAATTCCAATATAAGTTCCTATCTTCGATTCATCATTGGAAGGTGTCACGACGTTAATCTAGAAATGCATTTGCGGGTAATTTACTGTATCCGAAGAAGTTGTCAGCATTCTGCCTCCTGGAGTTATCGTATTCTTGAAATACGATGTAATTACAACTTGAATCTTCGGAAACGAGATCGCATTAAAGAAATATGTGATTTGTCCAAGTATAGAATTGTCAAACGTGTATTCCTTGATCTAGTAAGTGAAGAAATTTCCACTCAAATTATCAGGGTCCTAATATCCAGTCAAAACAAGCGAGTGAGGCAGAAGTTTATTCGTATTCAATGCGCTGTCACTCACCATTTAAGTCACCTAGATCAAGCTACCAGATGATACTTGCATGGAATCTCCAGAGCAAACTTATCCTGTCTGGCAGTTAATGGACAGGACTGAAGGTGCCTTAAGCTCATTGGGGATTTCGCATGTTGCACAGACCACATCGATCTAATCAGGAGAACTTGTGTAAGTCAGAGTGTTGCTCAGAACGTAGTTCAAGGATAGGTTTAAGTTGATTGCATAGATCAATTAAGTCTGTCCGTTCCATCTGACATTCAAATTAATTTTGCAACTATCTTTAGTGCAAGAGACTTTCTCCGGATCCAATAAATCGGTTTTCCTAACAAATACTGAAGGAGAAAAGTTATTTGGAGAGTATTCATAACCTAGGGTTGGCCAATTTTAAATGTAATAGGAATCAAGCACAGTTCCTGATAACCCAGTCATCTAGAACTCATAGCATCCAGATGGAGTTTCGATCATTTTCAGATTAAATTACAAATTGTCTGGATTAGTCTAAGTAGGCATTTCAAAAGAAATTATCTGTTTTAGCACAGATAGATGACCAATGCAGTACTTGTTCTCAAAATTGAAGATACTAGTGCATAGTATGCTTCCATCGTCCTAGTTTAAGGGAAAGAAACCATCCAGACAGAGTCTCTAGTATTACCCATTGATCAGGATGTGGTTGAGTGGAGTTTCATTTACACATTCATGATTAAAGTAATACGACCCAGATGGACACTAGCATGAAGGAGCAGGGGAGGAGAGGGATACTTCGTTGCAAGAAGTACACACTGTGTCAGAAGTGCATTCTTTGCAAAATGAAGGGCATCTCACACATTCTTTATTGGAGTTAGCATAGAAACCAGATCCACATTATTTGACGCAAAAAGGGTTTATTGGAATGTAATACTATGGTTCGTGTTTAAGGTAATATCCATCAGCACAAGATTTACAGATACTGCCATCATTTGATTAGCACTTATTACAATTGTTCAAAGTCGTCAAGGGAATACAAGTGCTGTAGCAATCATTTGGGTCAGTTACATAAGAATCTGTAGAGGAGCAATAGAACTAGCATTATTGAAATCCTTATTCAGAAGTTCTCAGTGAGCTCATATATGGGCAACTGTTACAAGTGCGGATACCTGTGGTGTCAACAATTTCATACAAGCAAAAAGGGATAGCACATTGAGATCCATCTGATGTGCTGCATTGACTTGAGTCGAAGACACATTTATCGTCCTAAAGGGCATACCCATAGTAACAGCTCAAGCAAATTTCGTTATTAAGATAGTCATTTCTGCACATTGTGCATAGGGGAGAATATCTACAAATAAATCCCTAAGAATCATAAGTTATGACAGGCATGGTATCACAACAGCAACAACCGAGCCACAACAGCAAGAGGAAGCTTGTTGACAGCTTGGAGGACATAATCATTTCTTGTTTAGAGTGAAGGAGGGATGTCGAGTGTGTTTTTTATTTTTTTTATTATTTAATTGTTTATGGAGTTTGATGAGGACAAGGGCTAGTATTTATGCTGATTTTTATTGTAAGTAGACGTATCATTTTATAGAGAAAGAATTGCTGAATGAAGACTTTTCAGAAGCTAATTTAAGATTACAGCTGATTTTGAGACTTTTTAACTATTTAAATGTTGCATCTTATCTTGCGATTTCTTCCCAAGTTATTATTAGAAAACTGCTTGTAATTTGATAGCGCATTCATGGAGACTTTTCAACAGCCACATAAAATCGATAAGGGATTCTAGAAACATCAGCTTGTTTTATGCAATGGTTGTAAACCAAAACGGTGACATTTAAACTATATAGTACATAATATATAAATGATCTCAAAGAAATATGATTTAATATCTAAGTTTTTATCTGAAAAATATCTGAGAAATAATTAAAAAAAATGTCATTTTGATATTTTTTGATTTTGACAATGAGAAGAAAAAGGAGAGTCTGCTTTCATTCTAATAGTAATGAACTTGCCTTACAGATCATCTAGTTTTAAGGGATAATTAGAGTGGTTAATTTATTTGAGCGAGAGGGGGGAATCATATGATATTAAATTTTATTTAATCTATCCAAGAAGCAAACAAGAAACAAACTGTTGTTTTTTGAGATTGATGTCAATTTATTAGTATCAATAATCTCTCATGTCTTGCTTTAGCTTTGAAAAATTTAGGGATAATATTATTTTACTAGCGTTTCTTTGCGCTTTGGGGATCTATGAAAGAAAGAAAATTTAAATTTTCTTCAATTCTTCATTTTTTGTCTCCATGAAATTCTTTTATTAAACTTCTCGAAAGAAAAAAACAACTTTTCTTTAAGAGGAAAAAGGATATTTATTTGTGCAAAATATGATAGAATCAGCTCATATCAATAAATCCATGGAGCAGACAAATTCTTGAAAAATTATGTGAAAATAATTCTAATCAAGATTTATTTGAAGAATTATTTTAATGAATATTTTTTCTGCCCACTCTTTCTACATAATTATTGCTCGCTTTTTCATGTGATAGTTCTCTTTTCATACTTCTTTTTCATTCAAAATTCCATGCCTCTAAGCTATTCAAATTAAATACAAAATGAATAATAATAATCACCTTCGAAGTTTCCAGAGACAATTTAATTATTGCAATTTAATCTTCCACAAAACTAACTCATAGCATCCGTTTTATCTTAAAGGATAAACAATTTCACTGGCAGCATTTAGAATTGCAGCTTCAGATTGATTTTTTTATTTATCTTTGGGGTTGATTGATTCTTTATCGATTATTTGATTGAAAGGAATGATAATGAGCACAGATAATAACAATAATAAACCTATGACTGACTAACCACCAATTTATCAAGAAGGTGTCCTTCATTATGACATCAACGGTATCCAAAACCATGAAGAGAATCATTAGCAGCATGTCTCACAACAAGAATAGCTTAACCAAAACTAAAATATGCATAATAGCAGCACTAAAGATAATCAAAATACAAGTAATTATGAAGCTGATGATCATATTCGTCCTTAATCACAACAATAATCATATGGTAAATCTGAAATTCAATAGCAGAACCATCACCCGCAACGACAGTAGTTCTATGCTCCTTAATCTTATTAAGGGTCTCTACGGCAGATCCCAAGTTAAAGCTAATTTGAGTAAGATCGACATAAAATCTAATCTGCTCATTAACTCAAAGACAACAATAGGGAAATCTACAGTGCCTCCACGATGAATTCCTCCGTGAGAGTCAAAACAATCTTAGATATTGACAGCTAACATGAACTCAACGAGCCTTTAATGAACTCTCCAAGATCCCTCCAAGCTTGTTAGATTGCGGGGTTCCCAGTAACTTCCCTCCTCAAAAAAGACAAAGGTTATCTTGAGAGAAAACTCAAAGGAGAATTGCCTTCTGAAGGTGTCCAAATGCTCGCAGAAAACTAAGAAAAAAGAAGATAAGAAAAAATTGCCAAAGTTATTCAGGTAAATTTTAAGTTAGATTCTATTTTGAGACACGAATTGTCTTTTGTATGTCTTTACACATTATGACCTATCCCTTTTTTCTTGCAGCTTCGATAGAAAATCATGGAAGGCTCTCTGTCTAAAGAGGAAAAAAAACTATTGTAAGGATAGTGTTTCTTTAAACCAGCAAATGAAAGCATGCTGTTCTACACCCCGCAGAGACCTTCTTCTAACAAATCGTATCAAGAGGTTAGGCTTATGATATTTTAAAATGGTTATTGATGAAGAAAATATGAGCAAAGAGGGGATTAACTTTGAAAAAATACATTAATAAATATGGATTTTTATTTATTTTTGTTATTCGATATCTACAGACCAGTTCTGTTGGGAAATCAGAAACTCATTTCAGTTAGATCAGCCCAGAAGCATCTTCCAAGCTCGAAAGGACTAAGCAAAATCAAGTATTTTTGATGAAAGTTTGTTTAAATACATACAAGGACAATCTTTTTGCTTACTTTGTTCTGCGAACTTAGATCAAAGAAATCGAAACATTGATCGAAGAGGAACTGAAAATGAACATTCTGTACAACTCAGTTGAAGAAAAGAATAGACGTTTGGAGGAAATCGCTGTGCATAAATCATGGCTGATGGAAAAAAGAAGAAGAGAAGTAATCAATAGGATTTAAATGCAAAATTTTAAAGCAAAACTAGTTAAGAGATAAAATAATATGATTAATCATGATATTTTTGAATGATTTGCAGATTGAAGAGATCTAAAAATAGAAGAAAGATCGATAATAACAGCACCTACAAAAAGAGCAACAAACAATCAGACAAAAAGAGCAAAATATATTCTTGAAATAATCTCTAAGCACTCAAAAACTTAGTGTAATCAAATAACTTAGAGACAAAGCACTCGAGGAAGAATCTCAAAGAGAAGTAAAGAAACTATGGATTGTTACAAAATAAAATAAAAAGGAGATAATTGCTTCACTAACACTGATTACTTTTTTATGTAGAACGAGAGAATCGAATAAGCTAAGTTGTCTGTTGCAGAACAAAAGTAGAAACAACATGAGATTGCGGAGCGTTAGTATTTTGAAAATCATGAAAGGTTTCTCAGGTATTAAGAAGAGCAACAACTTCTCTTAGCACAATCGTAAGACAGCAAAAAAGGATTGTATTTATCAAAATGTTAAATGATCAGACATTACCAATTAATTGAAGCATTCATTTAATTGTCTTGAAATCAAAAAAAGGTTAAAAGATAAGAACGAATAAGAAAAAGCAGCTTTGGAGAGAAAACAAAAGAGAGACATCCAAATCTACAGCAAGATAGAATCTGTTAGGGCAGTAATTCAATTTATCATCACAGCTTTTAAATGAAAAACACTATACACAAGCTAACATTCTGCCTGTTTTTTTACTACTTTTTTGTCTGCAATTTTCCTCAGAAACTTCAGAGAAAGCACGCTCAGACTGAAGAAAAATAACGACTGATTTAAGAAGTTAGAAAAGGAAATCTGTCTTCAAAACCATCACGAATTTAAAGCGCTACAGTAAAATAAAATAAACAAGGATAAACTGTAGACAAATGGAAATGTTCTTTAAAAATACCTAAATATTTTATGTGATTGATTGTGATGTTTTTTTGTATCCAGACTCTTGGCTATTCCCATAATGCAAGTCGAGAGCAATTACCAGATGATGTCACTAAGGAATTGGAGGCCTAAGAGAAACTAAATGAGCATCGATAGCGTGAGGTTCAAGTTTTCAGCAGAAAACAAATGTTAGTTGCAGCTGAGCAAAGAAGAATAGAAGAAGAGTTCATGAAAAGGCAATAATCTGCAGATAATAAGCTTGAAGTAAGAATTATGTTAGGCACAAAAAAAACTTAGGCTTATTTTTGGATTGTTCTTGAAAACAAAGGTATTTTAAAAGGGTAAGTAATAGCAGGTGTTTTCACTGAAAAGTTAAAATTTAATGAAGACCCTAAACGCACAAGATAATACAAAACGACTTGAATATATGGCGGCAAACAAGAACCTTATCATCAATGAAAAATAAGCTGCTAGGAATTTCCAAGATCTTCTGAAGGAGTAAACTAATAAAGATACAATAATTTGCTCATTTTGGGGATTCACCATTTAACTATCTTTTCTTACCTAAATTCTTAAATCTTTTCCTCAGATAAGAAGCGGTGCTACAGAATAAAGAAAGAGAATATGCTTACACAAAATTAAGCATCGAAAGGTAGCGAATTAAAGAAGAACTTGGCAAGACTTTTTAGAAAAATCGTAAAGTTAATATATCACTGATCTCCTAGAAATTCGGATTGCCTTTAGGTAGCATAAACGAATCAAATTTTTTATTTCTACAAAGCGAGCATTTTGATAATGTATCTTTTTGGTTTTTTACCTTCTTCAGATACTGAGGAGAATCTAATGTCTCGTTCGATGGCAGATTTAGGTAAATCTCGATCACAAACTAAGATCGTTTCCTCTCAAGAACTAATCACCTCCAAATATTCCAACACCCCTTACTCTTAGACACCTTATTTCTCTCAAATTCAACCTAGAAATATTTACTCAGCCAAGAAGCAACAGTATTGATTAAAATTGGGTTGTAATTTCTCAATTTATTGTGGTATGTTTTTATTATTCGCTTTTTTACATACTTTTCGTGTAGTAGAAGTGATATTTTACAAATTATCTCAAAAATAAAGAAGAAACTAAGATTTGGAGTGCTTTTGGTGAAATTATTTTCAACAAAAATGCAGATTATTTTTCAAAAAGAGAAATATTATTTATTGTATTAGTTTTCTGAGAATTAATGTCAGTGGCAAATATGAGGGACTAAGACGAACAATTATTGTTAAATTGATGTCTAGATTCTTATTTCCTTGGAGAGAGTGTTTTGATCATCTGATTTGATTGGAAAGAACTGCTTGAATTTTAATCAAAAAATTCTTTGAAATGACAAGTATTCAAGAGGAATTAAATAAGCCTTATTGGCTACGATTACTGTCAGATCCAATCAGCTAAGAGCCAAATGGAAACTTATCGGGTTCCACTATTGGAAATCCTTCATAGTAGTTTGAATCCCTGTTGATTCATATGTAAAATAAAGCAGAAGCTAATGAATTACTATTCGCCAAAGATCTGATTCGATTTATGTACTCTTTGTGCTTTTCAAAATAGAAACGATCAGCTGATTATGGAGGAAAAAATTGACTTTCTAATGGGATTATTATAACAGCAGACACAACTCAAAGCAATCTCCTTCAATTTTGATATGTGCGAAAATAATAATCTCACTACGATGGTCACATTCAACACTTTTTATGATATTAATGCTCAAAATTAACGCAATTCTTATTCTCCTATTTGGAATAATACAGGTCATTTCCTAATGAATTTAGTAATGCAAATATCAAGAAATCCACAAAGCTTGTCTGTAAAATCTTGAGTAAGCTTACAACAACAGCTAAACATACCAAATCTCTTCATCTCTCCTTTTAAAAGTAAAAATGACAAATTCCGATCAAAATCTTGGGAAACTAAAAGATTTGCATACTTGTGGAGGGTTAAATATTACCCTAATCAAAGAAACCAAACAACGGCCTAAAGATTATGAATTAATGAATCTCAGCAAAGGACACTACGCACTTTGCAATATCAGTAATATTTCTTTTTGGGAGATAGATGGGTTCAGTGCGGAGAGTTCGAAGCAAGTGATTTGATGGATGGCATCCTTAATCTTATCAGAAACACTCAAATTGAAGTCTTCATTCTCAATTTATTAGGGTAATCGCTTTAGGACTACAACTTCATTAACTCCTTCTTCTATTTTAGCTGGGACGAATCATCTGAGGTGTTGATCTAAGGATCGAATAAGATTCTAGGAGAGCTAGCAAAACAGAGAAAATTAACCCATTTAGATTTAAACTTTTCAAATTGGGGGAAAATGGAAGAGATAGATGTCATACAGCTAGGCGATTCTCTCATAACTCTCATATTAGCTTGCCCAATATCCACATTTGTAATCAATCTTACCTGGTGAGAAAGAAACATGCGTTTTTCATCTTTTCTAAACAAAATGTTATTGTCTTATCGGTTATTTTGAAACTGTTCCCTCCTTACAGGTGGTGGCATCTTTACCAAACTGGACTTAATTTTATCGGTAAAGCGATTGATAAGCTTGGACTCAAAGTTAATCTACTCAATAAATTTGTTGTTAATCTCTCCCAGTAAATCAACAACATTTTCATGCAAACAATCATCATTCCTTTCTTGTAATTATTTCTCAAAAAAATATTAGCATCCACAAGGTACTTCGGGATGGATTTTAGAGACTATTCAAATCCTTTGGTGGAATCAAAGCAAAGTCCATCACCATCGATCTATCTTAGTATGGAATTTTCATTCGAAAGATTTGAATAATTTAATGAAATTTAAGCCGTTCAATTCTGCTTTTTGATTGTGTTTCTCCCAAAATAATAACCAAATTGTTCTAAAATAGTTTTCCTTTCCAATATGTTTGAAAAGTTGGTAGTAGCTCGAAGATAGAGACATAATATTTCTTTCTGAGTAGCTTAACCGATTAGCAGCTCTAAATAAAGATAATCTTTAGCATTTCACCTTCATAGGACAGAAGTAAAATAGATCATATTAGATTTTATTATTTTGAAATACTTGTTTTTATGATTGATACCATTAGTTGGTCAAATTCCAGTAGCTAAGGTATCCTTCAAATTCTCTTAGCAATTCAAAGCATCATGCTAAACAACCTTAAAATCTTAGAGTCCTTAACTTTAGACCTAGCTGGGTAAAAATTAGCTAATTATCTTTTTTGAAAATTTCTTAAAATTCAATGAAAAATTTACACTTTCATTCCTCTAATCAATGCGTTTTTTCCCAATAGATGCTTCTGCTAAGACATTTAGACGTTCAAGGTCTTTGGAGAAATACTAAAAATCGCAAATGAGAAGATTATCCCCTTGAAGTTTCTTACAATTAAAATGTTTCAGTAAGAATGAAATTTTAATATTCTTGAGTGATATTTGTCTGATATTTTTCCAACAAAAAAATAAACAGCTGGAAAGAATAACTACAAAATTAGCCGATTTTCAAGGATGTGTTATCATAAATAGCGATTGCTTTCTAGAGAAACAAATATTTACTTGATATACAATGCTTTAGTTCAGGAAGCTTAGCGGATAATTTCCAACACTGCTCTTAGCTGAAAAAGAGGTTAATTCTATTAACCTATGTAATGCAGCCGAGAATAACTGGGCTAAGGACGGAAATTCTATGGGATGTATTGAAGTAGATATCTTGAAAGTAGATTTGAAGTGTTAATTATTCAGAGCATCCATAAGATTTCAATAAGACACATAAAATTAGAATTGACTTGGTTTTTGATGCAAAATAAAAGTTCATTTAATGTTTGTGATGTTACAGAGTACTACTTGATAAAAAGGATCTCTTTTTCTTTTAGATTTACTTGCCAAAACTGAAAAATAATCAAATCCAAAGCAAAAATAAACAAAATATCAAACATCCCCAAATAATTATCTCTTATTTATTCGAAACAAGCATACAGGTAAACTTATTGATAATAAAATAAGAAAGAGAACAACGAAATGCTCAGACTTAGAATCTTTGATGCTTACGAAAAGCTGTCAGTCAATGTGCTAGGCCCATTATACCGTCAAATAGGCAAGACTCTTGCGATGAATGGGCTCGCAATCTAACAGCCATATACAAGTGATGACCGCCTAGTCCCTTCTCTTCGTAATCTCGCCGTTGCTTAGAAATCGCCAAATCTGATTTAGGTATGTAGCAAAAGTAGTTTTAATATGGTGATCAAATGAAAAAACTAAGGGAAAATGAAGGAGGGTTTAAACAAAAGAAAAAAGGGATAAAATTTAGTGCAATTCTTGATTTCTTTCATGCAATGATGATCATGATTGAAAAATTGCGTTGAAATTTCAAAACACAGAAAGATTCATAATTTCTACAAGCGAGTTCATGAAATATGTTTAGGAACTTTTCGTTGATTTATTATTATTTTTTAAACAGAGTGAGTTTCTAGCGCCTAACAGCGTAGTAATAGGCGACGTTACAGCTAAGGAAGGGTCTTCAATTTGGTATGGAGCAACACTTAGAGGAGAAATTGGCCCAATTTCAATTGGAAAATAGACTGTGATTCAAGATTTAACGAATATTCAAGCAGCACGCTCAAATCAAAAGACTGTCCTTGGTGATTCTGTGCTCATTGGACCAAATGCGTATATTCAATCAGCGCTGATTGGGGATAATGCGTTTGTAGGTATGGGAGCCACTGTATCCACGGGCAGCAATGTAGCTGCAAATGCAGTAGTTACTGCTGGAGCTGTCCTTCCTGAAGGCACATCTGTTCCCTCGAACTAAGTAGGATTTTTTAAAAGAAGCTAAATATAATAGGGATTTTCTAATCTCTGAGAAAAACCGACGCTTCCAATTTTATTTAGTTATTTCTGTTCTTTTAACTGGTATTGGTTTGGTTTAGATATGGGCAGGGAATCCAGCCAAGTATCTCAGAGATATCACCCCTGAAGAAAGGCAGGTTTTGCAAGAACACCACTAAGAATCAGTTTAGCTTGCAAGGATCCACGCTGAAGGTAGACAACTCACTAACTCCCTAAATACCTTTACTACATTTCAATAATAATTAACAGAGTGTTTTTTACACAGAGACTGAGAAGGGATTCAGAGAGGTTCTCAATGACTTTGACAGAATCGTAATTAAATATCTGGGGACCTTAATCACCAA
>Ga0302271_10002977_pt1 | contig 14738 bp, 24 predicted proteins | sample III_Bog_N1_1_FD_198767 | JGI IMG/M metagenome (GOLD analysis project Ga0302271, IMG submission 198767) | Peat permafrost microbial communities from Stordalen Mire near Abisko, Sweden - III_Bog_N1_1 | ecosystem: Environmental > Terrestrial > Soil > Wetlands > Peat | place: Sweden: Abisko... | reverse complement strand
GTACTCTACCTTGATAACATACTTTTCTGTCAAATGTTGAAGCGTCCAAACAGTGTTCCGTATAAAGCATATTATAGAAAACCACTTCAAATTTACTGATATCAAATTTCATTTTTTGCCTACCTTTGAACGATTTACAGTGTAAAGGGTTTTCCCTTTACTGATAATAACGTCATTTGAATGAACGTAACGTGCGTTATACTTTGCAAGATTAGCCTTGAAGTTGTCTACGGCTACGTTCATTGACTCTTTATACATGCTGTTTGCTGTTGTCATATCAATTACCTCTTGATATAAATATACCATAGTACATAAAGGATTGCAAGGAAAATATGCATTATTTTGTACGAATTTTAATAAAAAAAGCCAGTATTTTTATATACTGGCTATCCGGTTTATTTTCTCTTTTTGTATCTTTTTTCGTCAAGACGTTTCAAGCTGATAGGCTTGCTAGACTTTTTTGGCATTTTTTCAAAAGTGTTATCTTGTTTATTCGTCATTTTTTACCGTCCTTTTATAAGCTACAAATTCAACGCCGAATTGTTCGCAACTATCAATACAGAATAGAATTTCATGGTTTGGATGCTTTGCCTTTAGTTCCTTGTAAACTGTTTGCGGATTCTCCGATATTTCCAGAATTCCGATGTGCCATTTTTCATCTATTAACACAAATTCGGCATTATCAAGATATTTTGTGTCGAAATACCATGCCTTATTTGGATTGTCTATATACTCTGTTAATAGTTCGTCATAATCAATACAGTCAAGGCATAATAGCTCACAACCGTTGACAATAACATATTCTGGAGACCATGAATAACTATCCGGGGAAATACGGATAAATTTTCCGCATCTGTGGCACGACGTCCATTCGTCACCCCATTCTAGTTCAAATTCGGCATCGAAAAAATCTAGTACAGTTTTTTCGTTGCTAGTATTAATGTCAAGAGCTTTACAGAATTCTATACCAGAATTCCCTTTGTTCCAATCACCAAACAGCACGGCAAATTTTCCTTTGCCTAAAGTATAACCGTGTTCGCCATATTCAAAAGCATATTGTATATTTGTGTTACATAATACTTCAAATATGTCAAATTCTGTACCGTCCATAAAAAACGTGTCGTCAATTCTTGTAAATTCCATATCAAAATTCCCCTTTATTGTTAAACACAGTATCGATAAATTCCTTGATAATACTGTAAAATTCTGTTTCGTCAATATTCATACCTTCTAAAGTACTATTGACCGGAGATTTTCTATATACTATCTGAGCATAATAAATAATAACCCATAAACTACGTGACGGTATAGTATAGGAATTTGTATATAGGTCAATATCAAGGCGAGTAAATTTCTTTTTTGCCTTGCTATTCTTGTTTAGTACTTTTTTGACAAATTTGTCTATATTCTTTCCTTTATCAATAAAGCTTGACGGAAAAAAAGACTGTTCGTGTGTTTCATACCAGAAGTCTGCCTTCATAGGATTCTGATAATCTGCCGATACCCTGATAAAATTTTCCATGTTTGTTTCCTTGCTATAAAGTTAATAGGTAAAAAAACCTATTGAATCCAGAAAATAGATTTTAGTTCATTATATACTTTTTGAGCGTCCACTATATCATGATAGAGTATTATATCAGTCGGCAAGTGAAATTCAGTATCGTCAAAATTGCCAGAATTAATGCTAATGATATTTTGACCGTTAGTACATTCTTTCAATTCGGTACTATGAATTTCAGAAAAATTCCCGAATTCGTCAACATAATACAAGATACCGTGTTTTCGTTCAACGGCAATCTGTTTACCTCGCACTAGAAATTTTCTCATTTTGTCCACCTTTTACCATTCATAAAGTCGGCAAGATGTTTACCTTGAATTTCTGACTTACAATGCCCGTATACTTCTTTTTTAGTATCATTGTATACCATAGTGGCATAATCGGGAATAGCACTTGCTTGAGTACTAAAATGGTCAAATTGTATAGTATTATCAATATACACGGTAACAATATTACCATTACTACATTTTGTATCTATTCTAACAATACGATCATCCATAATAGCGCCCCCGCCATATGAACGTGCGGACTTTATCAATAGTGGGATTTTAGTAGTTCCCGTTGAGCGGTCAACATGACCAATAACATCGAATTCTTCATTCCAACATTTATTATCTTTACCATAAAAAATGCGAATTCGCTGTTTTCTTTCTTTTGACGTTTCAAGCCAGTCAATCACTTTATCTGGTGTATCTTCATGGAAAAATGTACCGTTTTTTACTTTATACCGTTTTCCGTTTACTTCGGTCAACTCTGGTTTTGTTGCTATACTCATAATAATCCCCTTATAACTCAAAATCTAGTCTACTAGGTAGACTTTAGAACGCTTGCATATAGTCAAAATAAAGAGAAAAAGCTTCCTCCGTGTTACCGGCGCCAGAATAAATGGGTATGATTTTTTTTGCTATTAATCTTTCCGCCTCTTGTTTTTTTGCGTTCCGCTCTTCAGGCGTGTTACAGAATACGAACGATTTTATGGTCTCATGATCGCCGATATTGATAGGGTGTTTCACTTCTTTATAGTTGTTATTTTCAAATATATCAGTGTAACACTTTCGGCATGCATCGGCAACGGCAGAACTAAACTTGTCATATCCGTATCCACCGGCATAACCTTCACCAGCAACATAAATTCCATTGTACGAATTTCCGCTATACAACTGGACAAGCGCACGGCACATTCCCGAGTCCGTCCAACGTGCTAAAATCCGGCCTTCCTTTTCTTTTGTTACCTTATTAAGTAACAAAATTACGGTATCCATTGGATAATCAACAAAGTGTTTTCCCATTTTTTCCCTTTCCGGTTTATAGGCTTTCCGGTTGCCTTGATATACTAGATAATAATGATATGAGCATTGAGAGTCAATACATTTATAGGTTTATTTTAAGCGAATTTATACGATTTTTATTGTCTTCTATATATACACTGATTTTATGTTTCTTATAAAGTTATACACAATATGGAATTCTTAAAATTCAGTACTTTAGGCGAATTCTCTATGGTTCAACGTACGGAGAAAACCGACGAGCCGATATAGTTTCTACAAATGCCCAAATTTTGCGTTATACGGAGAATTTCAAAATATGTGAATTTTTCCGGTCAAAGTTATTCGCAAGTTATCCACAATCGGTTGTCCACAAGTTATCCACAGCCCTTGACTTTTTTGTCTTATTATGATACTATACAATAAGTTATGCACAATTTGTCAACAAGTTATACACAAGCTGCGTTATATCCTATCAATTCGCTTCAATTCTGATATTTCCTAGTAGGATAGTAGTATATAGCTGGCTTACATTTCTTCTTATTTACTTTGAAAAACAACAAGAACTTCAGTCGTATATACATTATATACATGTATAGTATAATTATAGAGAAAAATTTCAAAAACTTTTTGGTCTCAGATTTTTATCAGGGAAATATTGTTTTTAAGGCTACTTTTTATTGAATTTTATCGTTTTATAATTAGTTATATAAATTAAATAAAAATAATCCCGTTTTTTCCTGTAAAAATACTTTTTGCTGATTTTAGTGTTATATTTGTTGTCTTTTTATCTTTATCAGCAGTCTTTTTGTTGTTTTTACCTTGTAAATTAATATTTTCTTTCTTACTATCTGTTTTATTTATTATTTTTTAGTTTGTTATTTTATTCATTTTCTGGATTTATTATATTGTTTTTCTTATATTGTTTTTCTTAACTTTATCTTAACTTTAATCAAACTTATCTGTCATTTTTATCTTTAATTTCAGGTATATTTACCTTTGTTTCTTTGTTTCTTTTTGTATTAATTTTCGTCAGATTGAATCAAATATATTTTCTTTGTTATGTTTTTTATTTGTTTTTGTTACTTTATTTTTTATCTATTTTGTATAATTAATTTTCGTCTTTTTAAATTGAATATTTATTTCTATATTCCCGTGTATTAATCGAAAAAAGCCAAAATGAAACGAACATTTTTAATAGGCATTTCTATAGCCATCCTTAATCTGCTGAATACTTTCGTCATTCTCTTCCACAGATTGTGTCTCGTTGCCACACACACTACATACTCTTCCTGTCTCTGAGTACGTCACTGGCTTACCATGCCACATAATCTCTCTATCCTCACAGTAGGGTATATGCGAGGTGAACTTCCCGCACTCTATACAAAAATCATTTATCATCTTCTTCATGTGAGTACCTTTGCAGGTGCTTTGCTGAATATACTATCTATCATCTCTCGTGTTTCCATATCGTTTATATTACCTTCTTTATCTTTAGTAGTCTCGCTGCGGAGCTTTATTATCTCTAGCATAGTGCTCGTAGTCTTTCTCTTGTCTGGTAAGTCGTATGTTATATGAACTCCACCATCTCTGTCAAGCATCATGTTGACATTATTTATCATTTTTCTTTTTGCGGGGGATATGCTGTCTAGTGGTCTAGGGGATCCATCAGAGAAGTAATAGTCAAATATGTCCAGATTACGTAACTCATTTAAGTCTTGTAATAGCTGGACAGGAAGGACACTACATGCCTCATCCCATATCATATCTAAGAGCTTATCTATCCCTGATTTTATCTTCTCATTACTCAGGAGTTTCTTATAGCGGGGGAGAGCCTGTTTCTGATCTACACCATACACTTCTTTATAGGCAGCAAGGCCGTCAAAATTATTACTTACATACTTATATACAAATAGAATCTCAAGGGGTTCTAGCTTTAGTTCTGTTAAGAGGTCGTCGTCATAGTCAGGTAGGATAGTCTTAATCTCGGACTCTACATACTCTTGAAGTTCATTCTTCATTCTTGCGCTTTTCCTTTGGTATTGCTCGTGTCTTCTTTACAAAGTCGTTGGTCATATCTATCATAGTTTGTATAGGCCATTGTCGTGTTCTACTTTCTGCTCGAGCACGGAGGGATGTGAGGTCAAGAGAGCTATAGTGATCTATAAACCAGTCAAGATATATGAATGGATTGCTTTCATGGTAGTGGGTATACTGGACGTTGGATAAAAGATGGGCGTTCATAGGATCCCACCGGACATTAGGATAGTCTTTGGGGTTAAATATATATCCTATATGTAATCCTCGCTGCTCTCCACCCATAACACACTCATACTTATCGCGCCGCTTGATATAGGCGATAAACACCTTGTCTAAGTTGCTTTCCAGAAGAGACTTACGTTCTTCAAGAGGTTTTCTGAGTGCTACTTCCACTAAAGGTCTTTTCGGCATATATTGCTCTCCGTACAGCAACCCTACTACAGGAGAACTGTGCGGTCAAGTGCTACCCTTCTGTACCTTTTCAAACATCTTCTTTGCCAAATTCGGTGCATCACGGGCATGTAAGGTAGGGGTGAACACGGGAGTGGATGCACCTTTCTGCCCCGGAGAGATACGCCCCAAGTTCGGCACCAGTATTTCCTGCTTTTTCAGATGAAGGGTGTATTTTAACAGGTAATTATATGCCAGCCATAAGTTCTTTATGGTGCTAACAGGTGCCGTAGGCACAAGAATAGCTAACATATCTCCAAACTGGGCAAAACTTATAGGTTTTTCTCCAGAGACATAATCTTCTAGATATTTATCTATCAGAGGTAGATATTGGTCAAATTTACTTGTCTGTGACATACAGATGTATCTCCTTTTATTTACTTCTGTATAATAACACGAAATCCAAATATTGTCAAGAATTCCACTGAATTCTAATATAGTACTCTATATTTCTTAATTATATACCTTATCCTATTATATATATTATATGTTATAGTACGAGAAAAACCTATCTACCTTGTAGAGAAAAACCTATCTACCTTGTAGAGAAAAACCTATCTACCTTGTAGAGAAAAACCTATCTACCTTGTATACAAATTTATCCGTAAGTATACCCTTGTAAAAACACTTGACAAGTAATTATACCTGTGATACACTCTCTTTTTAGAGGAGATAATATATGTCTGAACTACAAAAAGAAAAACGGGGGTATGAGTTTTTCACTATACCCCGATTAAATATAGATGCCTGTAAGGAATATACAGATATAGGTGCTATGGGATTTATGATGGTATCTTGGCTATCTGAATTTTATGAGCCTGTACGATTGGCTCTGTCAGATGGATCTGATCCTCTTGCAGTGAGTAAACATCGTACATATTCATATGAGGGAAGAATTTACCTACAAATATCCTCATCTCTGGCTATTAACCAGTTTAGTGCGTTTGGATTAGATACGCCATATAAAGTACATTATCTTCTGGATAAATTGGCAAATCCCTCATGTGGAAAGCCACTTATCAAAATACATTTATTTGGGGATAAAGTGGCTAGATGCTCTCTAAGGGCTATATATCCTACAGAACATCTTACTAGATTAGTAGTAAATAATACTCATATAGAGAAAAATGAGCAATATGATAATGATGAAGAACCTCCTACTCCACCTGAACCAGAGGAAGAATATGCTCCTAGTAAGGAATTCTTACAATTTGTAGAGGATACCAAGGATATTCCTGCCTTAGCTAAATGTAACGTAAAGAAGCTGCGCGGAGATGGGTATACTAAAGATGCTATGAACGCAGACAAGATACTAAAAACCTTCCTAGAAGGGTCTGTAATAGCACACTATGGCACGAATTTCACACGCAAAGTGACTCAGGCACAGTTGGACACCATGACATACGAGGACATCGTGAAATGCGTCCATAATTACACTTATGCCCAAGCCCCCAGTTTTGCTACAGCGCTTATGCATTTTGATAGAAAGTACTCCCCTGTTATTAACCAATATCTGAAAGAAGTGCCAAAAGATAAAACCGTACCTTCTAAGAAAGTTGACCCTACGAAACTACCTGCGGAACTACGTATCTTCTACGGTGGAACGTATTCGGAAGGTACGCGGATTGGTATAAATGACAGGATAATGAACAAAGCGGGGCAGGAGAAATTCTACACTCACTTCAAACCTTATGATGAACGGTTTTTTAACCTTTATGGTAAGTTTGCCGAATATATAGATGATATGGGAGAAGCACTCAAGAAGATAAACACCAAGAGAGTTACCCCCTTGACACTTCTGAATAGCTATGTTAAGATGTTGAAGTCTCAGACAGATCCTTATGTAGAGACAACTCTTGAGAATGATTTAGAGTATATGGCTATGGGAAACAGTAAGAACGATAATTTTAAGCGTTTTGCTATTTATGCCTGTATGCAAGAAGGTATATATATTTCCTTTAACGAGGGGTTAAATAGTTGGTTAAGGAAACAAATGAGGGGTAAAGAGGTTGCATCTATGGGAGATGTTATAAAGGCATCTATGTCCGTTAGAGATTTAGAGTATTAGGAGGGGGTGTTATGAAAATACTACTTAAATGGCTGATGGCTTTGAAAAAATGGGCATCGGATAACAAGCGTAAACAGGAATGCGAACGACAGCTAAACAATATGTCGAATGATCTTTGGGTTTAATAATAGGAGTTATAAATGACAGATATGATACTTAATGTCGATTTGAATATGCCTATAGATGTGTTTATGGAAGCTATAGAGGAAAAATGTGATGACGACGATATAGAACTCATTGCTGTAGGCTTGGCTAAATTGTGTAAAAAGAAAGATACCATAGAGGCCATCCGTGATTTCTACACTAAGGTAGCCAATATCTATACTGAGCATGCTCTTACAGAAGTACCTACTCCTACAACAAAATATCAAGGAAGGGATTGACAAATCTATTTATATGTGCTACAGTAAATGCAGCAAAAGGTGGTTCAACAGATGTTTTCCGTGAATGATAAAGTTTATTGGGTAATAAAACCCCGTGCAGATAAGCTATTAGAACGTGCGGGGGTTATTATTGCTGTAGTGGAAGCCGAGAGACATCCTAATTCGTGTGGATTCGGGATGGTGGTGGCACAAAATGTGTATGTCCGTAATGAAACATCTTACTTGGTAAGGATACCGGGGACGAAAAGTATTTTCTGGTTATCTGATAGAATACTTCTCCCGCTGCCTATAGAGAAGGATTCTTTGCTTACTACACAGAAACCAGCACAACAAAAGGCGTTGTTCGTGGATAAATCTGATAGGATCAAGATTAAGAAGTTGTGTCGACAACTGGATTTGGACTTTACGGAGTCGAGGGATTTTGTACATGTGCCGGGGATGCATAAGCGGTTTGTGTTTCATACTATGTGCGGTGTGGAATTTATTTGTGCTATAGAATATATAAAGGATCTCTGATGACAGAACAAGAAGAATTTATCAGAGAACATAGGCGAGTTGGGGATTGGTACAATGACAATCCTGTGGGAGTTAAGAAGGTGGCTGAGTGGATATCTCCGTTCAGTCAATATGATTATTCTATATATGAGGAAGATGAAGATTAAGGGGGTTTGTTATGAAGATGGAGGACATTGGGTTTTATACTTTATCTGATAAAAGAGCAAAAGAGGTTTCTTGGAAAAGTGATCTTCAAAGATGTGAATTAATTGTTACAAACAGGTGTAATTTCAGATGCCCTTATTGTAGGGGCATCGTCCCTGAACTACAGGGGGATATGACCCTTGATCAGGCAAAAGAGGTTATTGATATTTGGGCGAGTGGTAACATCCAGAACGTTAGGTTCTCTGGTGGTGAACCCACTGTTTGGAAACCGTTGCTTGAATTAGTTCATTATACTAAATCAAAGCCTTCTATAAAGCATATTGCACTATCGACTAATGGAAGTGCAGACTTTGCGACATACTTAGAGTTGTTTAAGGTGGGGGTAAATGATTTTTCAATCTCGCTTGATGCATGCTGCGCTTCCACTGCTGATACTATGGCTGGTACCACAAGTAGATTCGACCATATCAGTAAAATGATTTTTGAATTAAGTCAGTTAACTTATGTATCAGTGGGTGTAGTTCTCGACCAACAGAACAACGTAGAGTTGAATAAGATTATTGATTATGCAACATCCTTGGGGGTTTCTGACATCAGAATTATCCCTTCTGCTCAGTCAAATCACAGACTGGAAGTAGACGTAAAGACAAACTATAAGATATTGAACTACCGAATTAACAATATTAAGAATGGTATCCATGTGCGAGGAATAAAAGACTCAGATTGTAATAGGTGTCATTTAGTTAAAGATGATATGGTAGTTCTGCATGGGAAACACTTTCCTTGTGTAATTTATATGCGAGAGCGGGGGGCACCTATTGGGGATGTTTATGGTAAAACGCTTGCGCAAATTCGTAAAGAACGAAAAGATTGGTTTGATAACACAGATACAAAGCAGGATAAAATATGCAAACAGAATTGTTTAGACGTTTGTATAGCGCACAATAATAGGGTAGAAGAGTATGAAATCAAAAATTCCTAAAATAGATTCTCAACTTTTCACTTATTTTCTTTGGGAGGGTGGGAGTATTTCTACAATATTCGGATGGCCACACAGATATGAAAGTTTGGTTTCTCATAAAGATGAGCTTTGTTTATATGCAAGAGGATATTGTCTAGGAGAAGAATTATCAGTTAGACCCAAACCGGGTTGGTTTGCTATATTATTCGAATACAATGATTTAACGTGGTGGAATCATTTTACTGAGAGCGAATTCAATGAAATATTTTGTGATACAACAGATAAAGAAGATTAAGGGTATAGGTTGTAATAAAAGGAACCTTCCAATATAATACAAGACGCGATATACTAAGGAGGTATACTTATGGTTAATGATGAGAATCTGGTATTGCTTGAGGGTGTTATTACTGGTAACATCTATAAGTCTGATAATGGTGGAAAAGTGGCACTTAATTTCACCATAGAGAGTAAGAAATATAATAGTGAAGGTGAAGAAAGGAATTACCCACATCCCGTGGTAGTTTTTGATCCCCTATCTACTAAGTATGAATCACGTATTAAGAACGGGACGTATGTGAAAGGTAGAGGACATCTTATGGCGCAGACTATTTCTACGGTGGATGATACAGGAAAGACGAGTTCTAGGGCTATAGATAAAGTAGTTCTAGATTATATCGAAACGGACGAGTAAAGAGATGGGGTAGCGAGTCTACCCCTTGATTATCTAGGAGGTAATTTTATGGTAAAGCAATATAGAAAGAAACCTGTGGTAATTGAAGCCGTTCAGTGGGTTGGAAACAATATACAGGAAATGCATGATTTTATTGGAGTATATCCAAAAATAATTGACAGGCGTATCAGAATTAATACGCTTGAAGGTACCCTTTATGCAGATGAATGTGATTTTATTATCAGGGGGATTGGGGGGGAATTTTATCCCTGCAAACCCGGTATATTTTATAAAACCTATGATTTGGTTTAGTGCTATATGAAATTTGATATGGAAAGTTTCTGTAAAGACCATGGGATAGATTATTCTTACGAAGGTAAGCAGATCTCCCGTGGATGGATGGGGTTACAGGACGTAGTAAATAAACCCTCAGATACAGAATATCATCTCGCATGGAATATAGCCGGAAACTATCTCAATAGCTGGATATCTGGTGGGATGTCTTTACGTTCTTACCTCAAGACGGTATGCCCACAAACACCATATGACACTCTCATGGAGCAATACGGGGATGAGTATCAGTTTATCCACCGTCTTGAGAAACGGCAGAACGCCACACAGCTAGATTTTAACTTTGAACCTCTATCTGAGGTAGCTAAACAGTATTTAAGACGTCGTAACTTTGATCCTGATATGCTTGCATCAAAGTACGGATTACGTTGGGGAGGAATCTTTGGGGATTGGGCTTTCCGTATTATTATACCTATTTATTTTGACGGGCGTGTGGTGTCATGGCAAGGACGTATAATAAGAGACTCTCCTGATATACCTCGATATCTTACCTTATCTATAGAAAAATCGCTTGTAGATCCCAAGAGTGTTTTGTTTAACGAGCAGAATGTTAAGGGAGATACTGCGGTGGTTGTAGAAGGGCCTATGAATACATTTAGGTGGGGAGATGGCGCGGTAGCATCTTTAGGGACTTCTTTTACTGAGGAACAGGTAAGGAGACTTGCTACATATAAGAGAGTATTGATTTTATTTGACTGTGAAAAGACAGCACAGGTAAAGGCACATAGGTTAGCTACAAGGCTTGCTGCTTTAGGTGTCCCTGATGTACAAGTTGTGGATATGGAGTTTTCTGGAGATAAAGATATAGCAGAATGTAATGATGAAGAGATAAAAGAAATAAAGAAAAAACTTGACATTGTATAATATTTATAGTAGTATAGGTGTATCAGTGGAATAGAACACCAATAGAAGTTAGACTGAACGGTCTAATATATGTTCTACGGACGAGACGGCCCAGAAAGAATATACGCGCGCGCCATCCTTGGCGCGGGGCTTTATTGAGATAAAAGCAAGAATAATGTATGATATGTACTTTGGAGAAAACCGTGGAAAAGACCATAATTAATGGGCATTTGCTCATATGTGCAGACGTTTTTGAAGGACTTTCGCTTATTCCTGACGATAGTGTCGATTTAGTATTTGTTGATCCTCCGTATAATATTGGTAAAATATTTCATAATACTCATGATAAATGGAAAAACGATGATGACTACCTGAATTGGTGTTATAAATGGATTGATATTTGTATAAAGAAAATCAAAAAAAATGGGTCTATGTACATTATGACCTCAACACAATTTATGCCATATTTTGATATTTATATCCGTAACAAATTATCAATTTTATCACGAATTGTATGGGCGTATGACAGTTCAGGTGTACAAGCAAAAAAATATTTTGGTTCTATGTATGAGCCAATTCTCTTTTGTGTTAAGGATGAAAAAAATTATTGCTTCAATTCAGATGCTATCTTAGTTGAAGCTAAGACGGGCGCAAAAAGAAAACTTATTGATTATAGAAAACCAATTCCAACCCCGTATAACACCGAAAAGGTTCCCGGTAATGTCTGGGATTTTGCTCGTGTTCGTTATCGTATGGAAGAATATGAAAATCATCCTACTCAAAAACCAACGGCTCTTTTGGAACGAATAATTAAAGCTTCTTCTAATGAAGGAGATACGATTCTAGATCCGTTTTCAGGAAGCTTTACAACATCTTTCGTCGCTAATGAATTGGGTAGGAAATCAATTGGTATTGATATTTCTGATGAATACTACAAAATCGGTTTACGCCGTGTTCTTGGCATTAAGGAGCACAATGGAGAATCCACAGAACGTGAACCAAAAATATACGAAATCAAGAATACTTCAGAGCAAATGTCACTTTTTGAGAGGGCAAAATAATGGTTCAACACGAATTTACTCAAAAAATTATTGATCAAATTGCAAAAGACACTCAAACAAATGGTAAGGATATACTTGTTGCATCACAATTACTTGAATATATAAATATTAAAACGAAATCAGCTAATCGCGGATCAAAATCGCGTGGAAGTTTTGCAAATTTGTATGCAATCTATGTCTTACTTGAAGATTACATTAATGTTGTTTTTAATTCTTCTCGAAATTATTCAGAGCATGAAGGTGCGATATTTAGCGATCTGTTCCGGCGACAGCGTGAATTACCTTTTGGTAACAAATTACAGAATCACGCATTGAACCACAGGCTAAATGAAGAATTTCACAAGTATTTTCCATCAACTAAAGAACAAGTTATTATTAGAGATATTCCTTCAAGTCGTTATTGGATAAATCAAAACTTACTAAAAGTTACCGTTGCAAATAAGGAATATGATATTAGTAGGACTATTGTTTCTATAATAAACCTATATATGAGTGCAAAAAGAGATGCTTTTGAGAGCTTTATTTCCACTTGTGAAGAACTTCAGAAAATAAGTGGGGAAGACCCTGAAACGGTATATAATTTTATTAGCAACCTTCTTGAACCAAATATAGATGCACGCTTATTTGAAATTGTTAGTTTTTCAATACTAAAATATTTCTATCACGATAAAAAGATATTTTGGGGTTTTACTCGTACTGAACTGAATGAAGAAAATATGAAATTGTATAAAACTGGTCGAACCAATGCAAATGACGGTGGTATAGACTTTGTAATGAAACCGCTTGGATACTTCTTTCAAGTAACAGAAACATTAGATGTTAAAAAGTATTTTCTTGATATTGATAAATTAGAACATTATCCAATGAGATTTGTAATTAAAACTAATGAAGAAAAAGCTGATGTTTTATTGAAACTAAGAAATGGTGCAAAGTTACAATTTGGAATTGATAAAATTGTACAAAAATATATGGATGCAATCGAAGAGATTGTGAATATACCAACCTTATTAAATTATTTTAATGAAGCAAATCGAATTGGCTATACAAATAAAATACTGGAAGAAATATTGGTTCAAAGTAAAGTTGAATTTAATTATCAAGATGCTTCTGAATTAAGTGAGGATGCTTCCGAATTAAATGAAGACGATGATGAATAAATCGCCTTCGCCATCCATGGCTCAGTCGATGTTCACGTGGGGCCTCCGTAGAACAACTGCTTCAACTTGCTTCATAGTAGCCGTGGTTAAGGGGGAATTGGAAATATGAACATAATTGAAGAACTTCTATCATTAAAAATAAGGCATCATGGTTGCGAAGATACATGGTATTCCTGTCCTAAACATCCAGATGGCTATGCTAATAAAGGCAGAGGAACAGAATGTGATTGTGGTGCAGATGAACACAATGATAAGGTAGATGCTGTAATAGCTGAACTTGTACTTCTACAGGTGAAAATACATAGAGAAGAGCGTGACTCAGCTCTTAGGGCGTTTTCAGATGCTTTAGAGGAACTAGGGATAGAGGATGAACTTATGCGTAGAAGTGGTATGTGTTTAGTTGGTGGAATGGTTGTATGAGAAAACAAGAAAAGCCAACGCCACGTATTTATACACAGGAAGAAGCACAAGAAATGATTAGCATGATAGACGGCGCATATGAGATAGTAGACCTACATGGATATAGGATGAGAGAAATTTCACCCTACAGTGTAAAGTGGTCTAAAGAATGGTTAGAGAAAGCACGAAAATTTGGTGCTTCACCGGATTGGTAGATGAAACGACAGACTAAGAACAGAGACATAATTGAGCTAGACTTTTATGTCCCACCTAAAGAATTCCTCGCCACTATAAACCAGATTAAATCTATAGAGGGTAAGGTGTGGGATCCTAAAGAAAAGATATGGACTGTCCCGTTTTCTATAGAGAATTCGAGACAGCTAGAGAAGTTTGACTTTTCCCCTTATGGAGAAATAGCAGAACTATTACATCCTCATGTAGCACGAGTAAAAGCACCCACACCACAGGTAGTGGTGGACTTTACTAACCTACCACAGGGATTGCGTCCCTATCAAAAAGAGGCTATACAGTTCCTAGAAGTGGTAAAAGGTAGGGGTATTCTGGCCCTTGCTGCCCGCCTCGGAAAGACACTGGTAGCGTTGTGTTATGCTAAATTACACAAAAGTACGCTACCTATGGTGGTGTGTTGCCCCGCGTCTATAAAGATCAACTGGAGCAGGGAAGTAGAAAAATGGACGGATTTTTCTTATCATATAATCACAGGTACACAGCCATATAAATTACCTAAGAAAGACGTATATATTATTAATTACGACATCCTGCATGATCATATGGATAGTTTTGAATCTATAGGACTACTTTGTGTTGATGAGAGTCATCGCATAAGCAATACAACCCTTTCAAAGAAAGGC
>Ga0302271_10002974_pt1 | contig 14759 bp, 11 predicted proteins | sample III_Bog_N1_1_FD_198767 | JGI IMG/M metagenome (GOLD analysis project Ga0302271, IMG submission 198767) | Peat permafrost microbial communities from Stordalen Mire near Abisko, Sweden - III_Bog_N1_1 | ecosystem: Environmental > Terrestrial > Soil > Wetlands > Peat | place: Sweden: Abisko... | reverse complement strand
GGAATCTCAATTTATTGAAGAATTTAATGTTTTTTGTTAAAAACTCTGCTAATTTTCCTATTTTTGTGATAATCTTTAAGATCATTGTCTCCTTCTCTGTTTCATTTTGCTTTATATGATCAGTTAAGGAGTCTACAATAATTGCTTTGTTGAGTTGAACTATTACAAAAGAAGTTTAAATCTGTATTTTTTCTTTGAATTATGTTCGATTGAGAAATGTTCTCATCACAGACAAATTTTAAAAGTCTTTGTAAAATAATCAAATTAACCCCAATAAAATAGCATTATTGGGGAATCAAGAGGAAAAATTAGTAGTAAAGTAAGGCAAATCATATTATTTGTAGTATCATTTGAGCTTAGTGCTTACAAAAAGGCAAGAAATAACTTGTAATTTAGTTGTAATCTTGATTGTACTTCGACTAATTTTGATCTCTAAAATTTTTCATCTATATAACTTTGCTCAAATTGTTCTCTTTTATCTAGCCTAAGCAATTTTAGTGAAACCTCTAAAATTCTTTCCTGAGACTGAGAGAGTACAAGCAGATACTCTTTTGCTTATTAAATATCTTAATTTTTACTTTTGACACAATAATTAAAATATTTTTGGAATGTAAAATGGCGGCCAACAAGTTTTAAAGCAAAAATCCAAAACATTATGCGTTCCCATTTTCTTTTAAATTCGTTAGTTGAGGCTTCTTACATATCAGCAGTAACTTAAACACAAAAAAGGAATAAAATAGTGTAAAAACTCAATTCTCGAAGTGGAAATTACAAGATGTGAGTAAGCTAGTTTAAAGTGACAGATGTGTGACACGTGAATCTAAATTTAATCTGATGAGGGTGGGAAGTAAGGTTGGTCCTTTTGAGCAAAGAAAATCGATGGGTATCAAGAACGTAAAGAGAAGATATTTAAAAAAAATTAAATTAACCAGAGAAGATTACGATTGCGGGGGGTTTATTAAATCGGAAAGTACAAGAACGAATTAAGTTAATATTATTAGTTTTTTACTATTGAATTTGTATCAAAAATCAGGCAAAAAGCGAGAGGAATAAGAGATCAATCGAAGAAGGGATTTTAAGAAATATGAGTGATTCGATAGAGTCAAATGATTTCAAAGCAATTCTTTGTGAGGAAGCAACTATGAATACTGAATAGACTATGAAAATAGATGAAATATTAGATAAGGATGGTAAAAAGGATGTGATGCTGTTGAGTCAATAAAGAGATAAAGATTCAAAAGAAAATAGTCAATAAATGAGAGAAGCTCAGAATAGATAACAGATGGAAAGGATTTAATAAACAGAGGAATAAACTCAAAGGGAAGCAACCTCAAGGGAAATAATAGTAAATAAAACAGATTTTGTAGGAAATTAGTTAGAATTAGAGAATAATTAGCAGATAGAAATGCTTTAGAAAGATTGTACAGAATCTATTTAAAAGAATTCAATAATTTACAACTAGGAGATTTTAGAGAATAAGAATATTGAGCAATCAGACCAAGATGATACAATATCTGTAATAACTAAATAAAAGGAGATTTAACAAAATGAAGGAGAAAGGAATTTAGGAATAAACGAAGACAAAGTTCCAAATTAAGGAAATAATTAAGAAATGATTAAAAGCTAAGAAATAGTTGTTTATGATGATGGAAGAAAAGAAAATATTATCAGGAAGACAAAAGAAAATGAGATTTAGAATGCAAATAGCAGCCAAAATGAATAAAACTCTAGTGGGAATTAAGAAAAAAAGGAAAGTTTAAGGAAATAAATAGAAGAAGATATAGCCTTTGCAAAGGAATAACATAGCTAAAGAGATAGTTTGAGGGATAAAATACAAATCGAGGAAGAAGAAGAAGAAGATGTTGAAAGTAACTGCGGTTCATAGGGTTAAATTTAAGACATTGCAGTTGAAGATGAAGATAACAGCAATTAATTGATAGAATAGTCTACTTTTTCAGGCAATAATAAGCTCTAAAAAGACAAATAGTTAGCAGAAAACTTTATTTAATTGTCAATGCAGTAGTCAGAGATTTCGTAATAAACTGATATGCAATAAAATATGATTTTATATCAAAAGATAGAATCCTCCTTGTAAGATTCCTTCCCGCTGCAGGAACAAAGATAAGATTAAGAAAGTGAGGGAGATGATGGAGAAGATAAGCAAAGTGAAATAGGAGAAGTTGTTTCTTGTGAGAAATCTCTCTTGCAAGACGATCTCCCTGGGAATGTAAAAAATAACTGTGCTCAGAAGATAATTCACAACCCTGAATTCTTGAGATAATAACAAGTAAAATCTGATATGTTCTATGAGAAACTGCAAAGGCAATCGAAATTAGTGTTTTCTAGCAGAGCACATTCACTCTTCGATTAGGCGAATATTATCAGCTCCATTGAGCAATCGAGTGTGAATTAGCCATTGCAAGGTAGGAAATGGAAAGCTATGAAGAAATGAAACTAAATAGATTTGATTAATTGTTATTTTTTGTTCTTAGACTCCAGCAAATGGGAGTGGATGTCTTGCAATTTCTTGATCAAGTAGAATCTACCTCACAGCACAGTAATCTGGCCACTTGAGCCATCTGTATCCTTTGGAAATCCACAGAATGAAGTAATATTTTTGAAAAATTTATAGGAAATTGAGAAATAACCTTAATAAAGTTGAAAAATTCAGAAGATTCTATTAGTTTTTTTAATTTTTCATGAATAATTTTTAACACATTTTTGCTGATAATTAATTTGCATTTCTCTGTCTCATAGAACCACTTGTAAGTTGCAAAAATGACTCTGACGATGGAGCGAAATTTCACTTACGATGCCGAACTTGGTTGGAACTGGCACAAGAGTTGGATTATTCCAGCGATTTCTCTTCATTTTGAAATGTTCGACCCTGAAACGAAAGAAGCATTCTCCCCGCCGACGAACACATTTGCTTAAATCTATGCTGTGAAAGCGTCAACTAAGGAGATAGCTAAATTTCACATAATTGATATTGGTCTTTAAGGTACTGACCGCATTCCTCTCGAAGAATCTACCTAAGTTGTGTTTTAAGGCTTGAAGTTCACTTCAACTTCCTACAACAATGAAGGAAGTAAGTTTAATCTAGTCGTCGCAGTTATTGTTCAGACAGAAAGTAGTCCACATCCGAGAGTAATCGAAGCAGTCATATCCCCTCTGATTTTCGTAGATTCCAGAAAAAGTGCTAGGGATACACAGATCATCAAGGTAAAAAATAAAATTAAAAGATAAAGATAAAAAAGAAAGTATTTCAGGTTTTGTTTCCTCAGAAAAAATCTCTTAACAAATCTCCTGTTTAATTCATCTTTTGGTTATGTTGTTTGCTTGCCAATTCCATAACAGCACGTGAAACTAACATCCTTCTACGACTTGTTTCCACCTGAGAATTTTTAGAAACGCTTAGTCAAGAGGAAAAAGAAAGAAAATGAACAAAACGAAGAAGAAATCACCAATGACATCAACGGCCTCACAGGCTACTTCACTGCTCCCAATATCAGAAACAAAGTAAATCCTTTTTTGGTTTAAATTTTCCTTTTTGAATCAAAATCCATAACTTTATGCTAAATACACTTTTATGATGCATTCCTAGGTGAAGCATCCGTTGTTTCTTGCTTATAAATTCAGTAAATGCATGGAGATCTACTATAATCGTGAGAAATTCGGTGTGCTCAGCGATTACGAGTAGCTAGTCCAGAGAATAGTTGAAAATCTCCTGGATCAAGGGAGAATTCATTGCTAGAATTCCAAAACAACTAAATCGAAGAAAAAACAAAATGGCATCGATAAAATGAATACCCATGCTTTGCTTACAATCGTCTTGACAGCTTTCATTGCCAAGTCAGAAGGTGATAATAACCCCTTAGATAAGCAGAATAACCATAATCATAACGAGCACCACCATGAATCTACTGATATCTTCACAGCCAACAAGAAGATTGCAGAATTGCTAGGACCAGTTGATAATTCTGTGGTGAATATTATCTTCGATAAGAGCTACTTGCCAGAGAAATACAAGCCCATTAGCAGCATTGAAAAGCTCAGGAAAGCATACGAGGAAGTGTATGAGAAGATACTCCAAAAGTAGCCATAGCTGATGAAAGATAAAGATAAACACGAGGAGGATGAAGAAGATGAAGAATGTAGTGAGAATGAAGAAGAAGATGAGATTCTATCTAAAGAATCTGAAGTTCCCAGAAAGAAATTGAAAGGTAATAGTTTAGAATAGCAACACGAACTCAGCAGCAACAGTAATAGCAGTAATCACATTAACAGAAGCTCAAATAAAGATCCAAAAGAAAACTCAAAGAATTCTCAGCCAAACTCAAAGTTTGACAAGTAAAAATTATCCAAATTACTTGACAAAAACAGTAGCAGCAGTATTAGCGGTGGCCTAAATGGAAAGGATCTGTCAAATTAAATCTTTTAAAATCACAAGAGCGAAGGACCCCTCTAGCTCACACGAGATCCTCCGGAATAAAATCCCAATTAACCTCTCAAAGAAGCTCTTCAGACAAGCTCACCAACCAAGCCGCCCCTCTTTACTTAGCCTCCATAACAAGAGTCATAATAATATCCCCTAAAATCGCCTATTAGTAATGTTCCAGCTTAGCTTAAAGAAGAATTCAAAGCTACTTCTTTTGCTCTCAGCAATACTTCACTCATCAACTCGCTTATTCACAAAGCAGATAAATCATTAAATAATCGCTCAAAGAGAATAAATAATCATAATATTAACAATGCTGATGTAGCTTCTGCCAAGCTAAAGAGTGAAGAAGAGCAGGAACATCTTGCTAGCAGTCCAGCAGTAGCATCTCAGGTTCTACATCAAAACAGCAATAACATTACTGAAAAGTCATCCCCGCTTGTACAAAGCAAGAAATCAATAATCCAACCTTCCCCGCCAGTTCCTGGGCTGATCACTCAGTAGCAGTAGGCGTAGCAGTAGGCATAGAAGAAGGCATAGAAGTAGGCATAGAAGTAAGCATAGAAGTAGGCATAGAAGTAAGCATAGAAGTAGGCATAGAAATAGGGGTAGCAGTAGCAGCAGTAATTGAAAGAGATGCTTCTTATGCAGCAAGAATTCCAACAATCTTAGCAATAAAATAACTCCAATGCATTATTGCAACAATAACAGCAGCAGTACTAATAGCAACTTTAACAGCAGTAAGCATAAGAATAGTAGTAACAATAATAAATCTAAGCAAATTAATTAATGTAACAACTCCTTTCTCAACATAATCAGCAGCAGCAGCAGCAGTAACAATAGTAATTTGAGCAATAACAACAACAATAATAATAACCTTTTTAATCTTAGCTGCAATAACTACTGTTATAACAATACCAATAACAATAGCTGATGTAGTAGCTCTAATAGCAACAGCAATATTATCAGTAGCAACAACCTTAGTAATTAACTCAACTTCTTTAGTGGCCTTTGTAAATAATTTAAGATCAAAACAGTAATATCAATTCTTATAATGTAACAGCAACAGCAATAAATCCAGCACACCAGCAACTTCTTTTGTTCTAATAGCAATAGCAGCAGCAACAGTAGTATTTACAACAATTAGTCCTCAAGGCTATGCAATCCTCAAATCAACCCTCCGCTGATCCTAAACTCTCTTTTCCAGATGCTTTACAGGCAGCATAATAAGCCTAACAGATGAAGCTCCTAGAATAACAGCATATCTAGCAGTAATAACAACAATAGTTAGCTATGCAATAATACTTACAGTAGCAACCAAATCAAGTTACAAATGTAGTTAAAATACAGCAGGCTATGGCTTAAGAATAATAGTAAGCATACCAACAATAGCAGCAGCAGTAGAATGCATCTTAGTTACAATAAGAATCAGTTCTGACACCTTAGTAACAACAGCAGCAGCAGCAGCAGCAGCAGTAGTTATCTTTCTATTAACAGTAAGCTATTCTCCAGCAGTAGTAGTTTGGAGCATTGCTTTCTAAAGATAATAGCAATAATAGTATTGATAACGGCAATAATAGTAATGGTAATGTCTTTTAATAAGCAAACTAGCTTTCGCTGCCTAATTTAGATGCTCTTAGAGAATTGTATGCTAGATCTGCTGGAGGAGCATAGCTTCCTTGAAATTGCAGCTCAAATAATAGGGAAAAGAGAGAAATTTCAGGCGAAGTTGTTAATCTTGTCAAAAGATTAGATGGATAGAAGAGAAAAGAAAAATAAAATGTTTTTGATGATATACTATTACCTTGTAAAGAGGACTTATTTCATTTTTTAGAAGCTGCATTTTGTTTGTATAAAATAGATCACAGTAATGCCATTATATATTTTCACTTACTTTTTTAGCATCACAATAAGATTAAGAGTAGGATATATCCAGAATCAATAAATCATTTGGGATATGTTGTTAGACGCTGAACGAATAATAAGACTCTTGTACTTTAAAAGCCCTCTTATTTGCCCTGGATATTTAATTTAAGGATTTGAAAACGAAAACAGATGAGAGAGAAAGAAATAAAGGACAGAGTGAAAAAGAAGAAGAAGAATCAATTAAAACAAACAAAGCATATTTGATATACTTGCCTTCAAGAAAGATTCACAAGCAACAACAGTAGGATCATCATGTCGAATAGGAGTAAATTCATGTAATGGATTGACTACAGAGTCAGAGTGACTCTCCAAGATGCGAGGATGCTTGTAGGCACATTCATTGCGTTTGATAAGCACCTGAATCTAGTTTTGTCAGAAACTGAAGAGTTCAGACCTATCAAACCTAAGAACAAAGGTAGGCATAACGAAGCCATTATTATGGATGTGATTTAACTATATTTACAAGAGGGGATGAAGAGAAAAATATAGATTTTCAGTTTAATCGCTACTCAAAAGGATCAACTGTTTTGCTTGATTTTTGCTAGGTGAAGGAGAGAGACAAACCAAGAGAATTTTAGGTTTGGTGATTATACGAGGCGAGAATATAGTTTCAATTAACGCTGAAGCACCTCCTAGTTAACAGGTATTATTTGAAAAAATAAATTTCTTTCTTTTTCTTCTGAAATAATATCCCTCTCTTTCTCACTCACTTTCTTTCCTTTCACGTATATCATATTTATATTTCCATTTTCCTTTGAAAAATAGACAAGAAAGATAGATACAAGTGCATCAGGACCTGGTTAAGCTCAGGCAATAACAAGAGTAGGCACCGTACCTCCAATCCCACCTTAGATGCTTGACAGACCACCCATGGGCGGCCCTGGGTAACCTCCTATGGGCATGATGTAACCACCCATGGGTATGCCACCTATGCATCTTGGCATGATTCCACCTAATATGAGACCTCCTGGCACTCTTCCCCCTGGTTATCCTCCTCAGTGAACACGCATAAAATTGGTTTTGTCCATTCAGGAAACATTTACATAAAGAAACACATAATAGAACTGGGCTAGCTGCAAGATCTTATTCCTGAAAAAGTTGCTATTATTTTTATTGTTTTTGCATTCGTATTCTTTTGATGCATTAATGCGAAATCTGAGACAAAGTTAAAAATAACTTTACAAATAAAATATTACCTGTAAAAGGCATGATATTTATGACAATTACTAAATAATAGCATAAATTCATTTGGAGGGTATTAAAAAAACAGGTTGGAATTCTCTTTTTTTAATGCATTGCCTTTTGTATGAGACTCTACAGATTTATATTACTTTAAGCTAGATAGCTAGCCCTTTGGTATTTCAGGAATATCTTTGAATTTCAATCTTCATCCTCATTCTCTTTTCTCTACATATCTTCCTATCTAAGTGGTTTTCAAAACACTCTAAATAATCTTTGAATTAAAACGATTCAGCCAAGGAAAAACGCGATCCTCCCCAATGAAGCATATCGTTAGTGCGATTTAATTTTCTTTAAAGAGGAGATAAAGTACTATATATGGTTATTTTTTAATTGTCCAGCATAACAAAAAAATTGTATCTTATTTACAAACTTTTTTGTTTTGAAGAATTGTTTACTTGTCATTATTCGAAGATTAGTTGATCTTATTAATAAATAAATAAATAATCCAAATACAACTCTCTTTCTTCACTTTGAATACCTTCGATTTCAGATGGTAACCCCAATTCAAATTGAAATTCTTCAATTCAAAACAATTTTGAATTTCAAGTTTTCATATCATTTTAAATTTCCCCAGCATATCTCTCTTGTCTCTCTCCCCCCTTCAAAATCTCATTTTTTTTGTTATTATTTGAATTTAATTTATGAGTTTTGATTTATTTATTTGTTTTTTTTTTGTTTCATTTTTGTTTCATTTGTAATTTATTTTGTATTTATTCTCTCTTTTTCAAAAAGACAATTTTAAAATATTTTCATTCATAATTATCATAATTTTTAAATCGATTCTCATCACATCCATCTCGACATTTTATCATTTCGCCAAGCAGAAAAATTCAATTTGTTAGCTAGCATTATTCAAAGGAATCGTTTTGAATTTTTGAAAATCACACATCAACAAAAGGGATTGTTTAAGTGTGTGTGGGTAATCTATCTGGATTAGATATTCTCTGAACGTTTGCTGACAAGGGGGGATGTCCCGACGATTTTTAAAAACTTTCAAAACTAACTGCTGTTTTTTAATCCAACAGAGAGCTGTATTCTTTCATTTTTTTGTGTAAAGTCCGAGTGACTTTTGAAAAAACTTCCAAACGGTGTGGATATCGATTCTCAAAAAACTTAAAAGCCATAGCTATGGCGGAAAACGAAAAACTTTTAAGTCGTACGCCCAGGGCTACTTCACCAGATATTTTATTGGATAATCCTGCATTGTGTCCCTTTTTAGATTTTGAATTTTGTTTCCTTGTTTTTTTCCCTTTAAATTATTATTTTTATTTTCAAATGAAAAAAGCTCTTTGTGTTTGTGTGTGTTCTCCCAACAAGGTGAAGATTAACAGGAATATTGAGATTTTGTATTGACAAAAAAAAGGAAAGGGTTTCTCAATTAAAATTAGCTTATTTCTAACTGCATGATTCAAAATAATCCTTTTTTTTGGATATTTAGGTTGTAATATTGATTTATTAGATAAAGTATTTTTAATCATTTTTGAGACTATTTTAGCTAGAGAGACGCATAGAAATACCTCATTTACCTCTTAATAATGGATAAATTAGTTAAAGTCGGTCATAAATTCATGAAAGAGTATCACTTACTCAAGAGATCAAAAAAAGAGCTAACAATCTTGAATTCTACTGAGATCTACACAGAACTTAAAAATTCCATCGATTCCTTGGATGTAGACTCCACATTTAAATTCAACGATGCCAAACATTTCCCTCCCTAGTCTTCCCTTGGGTTTACTTCCCTGCATAAAGATGACCATATGCAAATCGGAATATTCTATGTCGCTAAACTTCACAAAATGCCTCTTCACGACCATCCTGACATGTTCGTATTCACCAAAGCTCTCCATGGATCAGCCAAATTGTCATTATTCACACTGCCTCAAAAGATAGATAGACTCAAGTAGTTCTCCTATCCGATTAATTATTATTTTGATGAGCACTTCGATAGGTCAAGAGAAGTGACAGTTTTAGCTTAGTTGAGTGAAAACCACACGGAAATGAAAAAGGGTGATAAATCTCTTGTGATTGAGCCTGTTTAGAATAATCTGCATGAGATGATTGCAACAGAGAATTTTGCTTTTCTCGATGTGATTCTCCCGAAATATGACATGGATAATTTAGATGATTCAGAGCTCAGATTTTGTAACTTTTACAAGACAAAAAGAATCATTGATAAGTAAGCTCGGATGTATGAACTAAATATGCAAACGTTTCCTGAGAAGTATGATATTTAAGAAGTGGATTCTCCACTGAAAGTGCCTTTAGGAGTATGATGGAAGTTAGAGGATACTTCGAGAGGAATTGTAAGAATAGTGAGATGGAAGAAATAAAGGATATTTTTGGAGGAGTGTAAATGGAAGTAAATCCAAAGATAATTATGCAAAAATAAAGTGAAAACTAGTGCAAAAGCCATCTAAATTAGCTTTTGAACTATCTCCCTGAGAAAAAAAGTTTAATTTCTAAGAAACTTCTATTTATCTGAATTATTCTCAGTTGAAAAAATTCCATATGAAATTTCTTATTTTGTATTGGATGAATGGAAAGAATCAAGAGTAATGTCAGAAATTTCGGTTATTCAAATTTGTTTTTTGAATATGCTGAGAGAGAGGGGCAGAATCATGAATTTACATTGGTTAAATTAAGATTATCTTCATGCTAAAACTCCCTTCGTTGAATATAATAAATTAAAATAAAACACTTGCTGATAGGCTAAATAAAATCACACACATTTAAACTCCCCACTGATTTAAATGATTGCTAGAGCATTCTAAGCTTCCAAGTTAGCAGGATCTTTTGCTCCTCGCTTCGCTTTCTCCGTACGGCTTAAAACCAAGCAAATATTTGAGCTTGTTGGAGAGTTTCAATATTTTTATGCGTTGTTTTGTTGAAATATTTTCAGAATTAGAAAGTTGTGCTGTTCCCTGGACACGGTATCGGCCCTGAAATCTCATAGGCAGTCGTTGATATCTTTGCCTCAGTGAAGGCACCCATCGATTGGGAATACCATGAGATCTACACTAAGGCCATCAACGAAGCTGGTGATCTCATCAAGGAAGAGTCACTCAACGCAGTCATCAATTACAAATGGGGACTTAAGGGTAATTTCAGCAGATTCGATTGATTCAAATGAAAAACAGGACATTTTTTAAATAAAATTCTTTGGATGTTTAGCAAAAAATTAAAAAAAATTACTCATTTTGCAATTCTTTCCTTTTCTAAACCTAGGACCCTTCGCTACTCCTATTGGAAAGGGCTACAGATCATTGAACGTGACTATGCGCAAGAAATTGAACTTGTTCGCTAACGTCCGTCCCTGCAGAACTCTCGCAGGTATCAACACCCCCTACAAGGATGTGAATCTTGTCACCATCAGAGAAAACACTGAAGGAGAATACTCCGGTCTTGAGCACACTGTCGTCCCTGGAGTTGTTGAGAATCTCAAGATCATTTCTCAGCCTGCTTGCGAGAACATTGCTAGGTATGCCTTCGAGTACGCTCGTGCTAACAATAGAAAGAAAGTCGTCGCCTGCCACAAGGCCGGTGTCATGAAAAAAGGTGATGGTCTCTTCATCAACACTTGCAAGAAGATCTCCTTAGAATACCCTGACATTATTTATACCGAAGAACAGATCGATACAGTCTGCATGAAGCTAGCCAAGAACCCTGAGACATTCGATGTGATGGTTATGCCTAATTTATACGGAGATATTGTCTCCGATTTGTGTGCTGGTTTGATTGGTGGACTTGGACTCACTGCTTCTGGAAATATCTCTCATACCTGCGCTATCTATGAAGCTGTTCACGGAACTGCACCAGATATTGCTGGATTAAATAAAGCTAACCCAACTGCTCTCATTCTATCATCCGTCATGGTAAAATGTTTATTCTTATGATTGAGTTACTTTAAAATAAGGAGAGAGAAATTAGGAATTTCTGATCTAATTTCATTGATTATTTGAAAACAACAACAGATGCTCAAGGCAATGGGACTGTAGAAAGAAGGTTAGGCTATTGAGGATTCCGTTATTTAGACCTTGAAAGAAGGTAAGTTCCTCACTGGAGATCTTGGTGGTAAGGCTTCCTGCACTGATTACACAAAAGCTGTCATTGGCAATATCATTCTTTGAAGAAATCGACAATGAAAGCAATTTAAATTTAAAGACAACCCGCAAACAAACAGAGAATTGCTTGTCTTTGTTTTTGAAGTTCTCATCTATCCGTTTGATCTTGATTTGTATGTCTCTCTTGTTCATTTATTAGAATCAATTCTTACTCATAAAATCCTAAAATAAACCTCATTATTTCACAAAATATATGCATTTAGATAAGATATTATTTGGGCTGTGAAAAGCAAACTTTTATCATCAAACATATTCTTCAAAGGTGTGAAATCAATAATTTCATTTTTGTTACAGCTAAAGATCACACGCACGAGTTTTATTAAAATTTCTCATATTCTTCCACACGATTTGGATAATAGTATTCTTAATTGCTATTTCTCCTTAGTTAATGAATCGTAATTGAAGACTCCCATTTTTCTTTACCCTTTATGAACTGTGAAAACTAATCCATAGTTTGCATTATTTTTACTCTTCTTTCCTTGTTTCAATCATCCAGCTCCTGATAATACATCTACTTGGTGTACCATTTATCATATTCTTTGAAAATATTTTATTTCATTTGTCGTTCTTCTTCCTCTTTTTGATATTTCGATTTCACAGACTTGAAAAGTCTATTCTTGAAAGGTTAAACACCATCGTCTGCTCCTCCCGATGCTTAAAGGACATATTCTTGTTTATCAGTGAGTTGATTATTCTTCTTCTTCGATCTATTTCAGTAGCAACACACAACAATTGTTACATTAAAACTGCTTAAAAAGCTGTTAAATCTTTACGTGATAAAGCCAGTTTATTTCTGCTAATTCTGTGTATTTTCAAGCTAGTTCTTGTTTTCTCCATTCGTTTAAGTATCTCCGCTGTCTTCTTTTTCATCTTCCCTTTAATCTTGCAGAGTGATAAACTCATTCCTAAAATTGTTAATAACAAAAAAAATATTATTTTTAAGCAATTATTAAAATTAGAAATCAGACTGTTGCTGGTTAACCTGTCAATCATTTTATTGAACGCTTGTATCTTCTTATGGTGATTGAACAGCACTCTGAAAAATGGCGACTGCTGAACTGATTCAGGTAATTTAAGAACACCACGATGCTTAACTTCCTTCGAGAGAGGAATCTACGACTGCTAAAGTGATTAAAGTTTCTTGGTCCTCGAAAGCATGTGCTTTTCATTGAACGCAAAAGTTCGATTCTTGAAATCTGAGCCGATTTATTTTAAATGGTTGTTCTTATCAAATAGAAAGAACCCGTTGGAGGAGGGTTTGGGGATATCTTAGTTATGAGTATCATGAGATTTATTGTTATTGTTATTTTTTGTTTGTTTGCTGGTAAATGACTATTTTGAATGAGGAAGACTAATAAGAATTCTTGTTGGCGATGGAGGCTAAGAATAATTCCAGCTGATGAGTTATGTGAAACTATTTCTTTTAGGCCGAAACAGAACGTTGCTAGTTTTAGGCTTAGTTTGGGAATTATCGCTATGAATCGATTCTTAAATCGTCGTTTAAAGGGAAGAAGTTTTACCAAAGAAACTGTCGTTATAATTACTGTTTTAAAAGCAGCTTGAACCATGGAGTTTATTAGAACCTTCGACATTAAGTAATGACGCAATTCGTCTTCGGCTGTCTAGTGGAGGCTTCTCTTCATGCCATGCTAGTTCGCTTAACTTTAGATGCTTACAAAAAGACATTTTATTTTACAAAATATGCAAGAATAATTTTTGTCAAAAAATCTGATTATTTTGTGAAATTGCATAACACAAATTAATAGCTCCTTGTTACCTGCTAGCTTAAACTCTCTTGGTCGATCAAGGTACTAGCACTTCTCTGTTGTTTTTGCTATGGAGAAGGCAATAGAGATGGTGTTTAGAGTTAAGATGAAGATTTCCCACGCCAATGTTGTTTGCTTCTTTTTCTGTTTGTTTCTCTTGAAAACTACTATTTTTCAAGCTGATCATCCGCTAACGAAGGAGTCTCAGGTGTCCAAGGAGTCCCAATATTCCCCTGGTTCTCGTTTTAGCTACTTCTTTCATCATTTGCATTTACCTCCCCATTTAATTCTAAATGACTGCCTCTATCTTGGATTTGTTTTGTTTCTGCTTAATAATTCTCTTCTTTCACAAGCCTCCCTAACTTATCCCTCTCGTTAATATATGGGACAAATGGACCTTAATCAGGGTTTTATCCTATTCTATTGAGCAAATGATCGTTTTGCTAGAGACTATCTGAAATAATCGTTTGCCTAAAGTTTGCAAAAGTTGACCCTTGTTGCGTTGTTGTCGTCGATGTGCGTGTGAGATTCTCTGCATTACGCAGTTTCGTTGGTAAATAAGGAGATTTCAGCAGAGATGCAGAAGAAAAAGAAGAAGATTTTTATGGAAATTAATAGAAGAGAGATTTAGCCTCGAATTCACGGAGTGTGGACTGCAGATGGTCTGTCCGCAATTGTTTCCATTATTAGAAATCTTTGGAGAGTGCATTTCTCTCAGAGATGAGATTCTTCTTTTGTTTCATTATTTTTTGACTTAGCTTTTCTTAATCAAGCTTGCTTTTTATTATCTTCCACCAGTGTATGAAGTCTTTTGGCAAGGAATCAGATGAATTAACTAAGAATCGCCTTACAAATAAATCTAAAAAATAGTATTTTCTTGTACTGTAATTTAAGGAGATGCTTACATTAAAATCATCTCAAATTTTGGATTATTCATATCACAGAATAAAACTAAAAAATTTGCACTTTTCTTTAAGTTTTATCTAATGCTGCGCACTTTTTGTTGGATGAATAAGCGTTCTTCACCGCATTCTGAAAGCGAATAATTGATCAAATTTGCAATTTTAGAGGGAATTATACTCTCTCAATCTTGGGTATTATTAATCTCCTTTTTTAGCTCCTCGAATGGGAAAACAAAAGAGTGGTTTGCAATGAAGGTGATAAAGAAGCAAGTGATTATTGAGAATGGGAAATTCGAGCATACCAAAACGGAGAAGATGATTTTAGAACACGTGAACTTCCCGTTCTTAGCGAGTTTAGTCTATG
>Ga0302271_10002973_pt1 | contig 14767 bp, 4 predicted proteins | sample III_Bog_N1_1_FD_198767 | JGI IMG/M metagenome (GOLD analysis project Ga0302271, IMG submission 198767) | Peat permafrost microbial communities from Stordalen Mire near Abisko, Sweden - III_Bog_N1_1 | ecosystem: Environmental > Terrestrial > Soil > Wetlands > Peat | place: Sweden: Abisko... | reverse complement strand
ATAAAATTCATCGGATTCACTGAATAAACAAACTCTTGATCGTTTTATGTTTTCACAAGATCAATCAAGAACAACCCAATCAATGCATCTTCATTGTCTCCCCTCTTTTTCTTCGATTCTTGCAACACAGCTGTGTCTCTGTAGAAATTCTCAACATTATTTGGATTCGTTATTTTCACTGAACTTGGTACGAATGCTACTAAATACTCCGAAAGCCCCACATAGCATCGCTTCACTAACGTCAGGATAGTATCCTACATTTGCAGCCTGACTACGGTGAGGAATCTTTTGAGCTTACCGAAATCGTAAGTGATTTTATTGGTTTCCTTCATATTGAACCAACCTTTTCCAACACCTTGGAAATTCTACTTGATAATTTTAGTTAATTCTGTTATCCAGGAACCTCTGAGATGATACAGTATTTGACTTGTTGTAGATTCCTAAATGTGTTTGAATTCTTCCAAGACCATGCTAGATGTCAGATTAGTGTTGAAAATCTCCATATCTAGAACTTTATTACACTCCACGCGAATCTCTTAAAGGGCTTAGATTACCTTGGAAAATTTAATTAAATACCATCAGTTAATGAATGAAATTGAAGAGTGGGTGGGTAGGTTAAAAATCCTCTGTGGAAGTATTTATTAAAGTTAAATTGTTGTTTTCTTTTACTTCTTCTTTGATGAAGAGCGAAGAAAAGCAAAAGTCTTTGAATGTCTCAGTGAAATCCTTGGGGTCTTCAAATCTGACTTCGCCGAAATTATTTATGATCATTGTTTTCGCTCCAAAATGCCTCTCTAATGGCACCATGCCGTAATAAGGCACTTGCTTCTCTTCAACCTCAGGAGGCAGCTGCAAATACGATGGGTAGAGTGCATCTCTTTCTGATTCCTTGCTGTCTTCCATGAATTTATCGAAGATAATTTTATTCATTGTTCTCGCATAATCGCTGTTGACTTCGATAATCAGCCCAGTTGTTTCCATATTCTCCAGTTATTTGGTCTTTGCCATTGCTTCTAATCGTTTCTTTTATTCAGTGTCGAGCTCACTTAAATCCTGCAGAGGCATATTGTCCACGATGAAATTGTACCTGGAAAAATAATTTTATTAATTATCAAGTCAACATTAGATAAACAAATCAGATAATTAATTGGAAAAACGAAATAAAAATAGGCCTTTCAGCAAGTTTAATCTCAAACATACCTTAATATCGAGTCTGCATAGATACGTTATTTAAAAGCATGTGCGACTCTTTTCGCAAACTTTCTTGGATCTTCTGCATCTAGACAAAAATGAACTCTAGGTAATTATGCAGCAGATTCAGCATTGGTATCCTGTATGTTTCTCCATTTTCCTTTAAACAAGCCAGTTTTAACTTCATATTCTTCAATTTAAACTGGCCTCCATGTGAACTTTTAGCCATCATTTTTGCTAACTTCCTAATGCAATCCTTTTCCAACGATAACTCTTTATTTTCCATCTTCATCTGTCAATCTGTCTATCCACTCCTAGCCTGAATAATCATCGAAGGTGGAATCATCGAATAATTCAAGAGGAAGCCACTCTGTTGAATCATCTTTCTTGTTGAAATCGATTCCCTTCAAAAATAGAAAAAATACCAATGAAAAAAAAAAAAATTAACTAAATTCACAAAATTTCAAGAGATTAAAATCTACTTCAATTTGCAGCAACTGTTCGATGTCAAATGACGCATATTCTTTTTTTAACCGATCAATGGCTACTTTCCTAGGTACTCTTCCTGGGATAGGGTCAAATGGTTCCATGATTTTAGGATCAATCATGTTATCATTAACTGGGAGATGAAGTGGATCAACAACTTGCATTGCATGCATACTTTTTGTGATGATACTTTTGCTAAGATTGATTCTTTTTGGAAGAATCGTGTCTTGTAGGCGATTTTTAAGAGACAGTTACTGCAAGGCTGCGCTTGGTTTAAGAAGAGATTTTTCTGATTTGTTATGTGCCCTCGAGAGTGTAAATGCTTTCGGAAGTCGTTAACGTTGAGTGACGATGATAGACATATTCTAGTCAGGACCATTTAGTGATTGCTATGGCTAAAGGAACAAATCCAAAAAATCAATATCCAAAAAACTATTAAAAACATTTGTGAAACTAAAAATGAGAAAATGACACGATTAAAAAATTGTTGTAAATAAATACTGCAAACAAAGAAGAGTTGTCAGGATTAATGACTTCAGAATAGACTCCCCTTTGCTTAGGCACAGTGGAGATTATGCTTGAGCTATTTTGCATCTTGATCAAGAAAGGTCAAATAAGCTCTATTTATTTCTCTTTGGTATCTAAATAAAAAACTTTTATTCTGTAAATCTCCTTTGTTTCTTTCTAACAAAACGTTTCCTAAACAAACTCTTGAGAGTATTTTGAACAGCAAACTTAACTTTCCAAGATTGTGGTTGAACCTAACTTTGTGGAACTGCTTTTCACCAAGATATATATTTTGATCTATTTTAATCAAGATTTAGTTTGCAGGTTTCAGTTTTGTTTTTTATTTTTTTAATTACTATTATTCTTGCTTCAAGGAGATTCCCTCTAAAGCATGAGAAAAACAAAAGAGAATCTAATTGGAATTAATATCTAATCTAGTGTAGGACATTTAAATAAATAATTAAAGGGAATGAAGTTAATTAAAAAACAAATTAAAAGTTTCTTTGACTTTCAAAATGTACATAATAAAAACAATGGGTTTTTTTTAATATTTTCTTTAAAAATAACTAAATGATTGAAGATACATCTAGAAGCTTTAATCTTCAAAGACAAAATTCACCTAAATAACTGCTCTTTTGAAGCATTTTCTTGAATTCCTGAATACTTCCAAAAGTAATTTGAAATATTACATCCTCTCAATTTGGACTTAATTAATATGCACTTCTCTTTTCTTATCCTCCTAGTTATCCAATGTATCTTCCTCTTCCTCAAGAAGCCTCTTAGTCATAGTTTTGTAGAGAAAATAATTTTCGTCCAATCTGTTCATTATTCTTCTTTGCTTCTTTATAAAATACTTCAAAAAAATAGATCTCACCTGAAAAAAAAAAAGAATCAAAAATACAATAACTACTTAAACCACTGAAAAACACCCCAACACAAACACAACATCCCCTATCCAGCTAACTTTACTCATTTGCTTTGATTTGAATTGAAGCTCCTTGAGATCGCTAGAAATGAATTATTTCTAATTCTCTGAGAGGACAACATTCAATTAAGTGATAATTTTATTAATACATTGTAGAGCTTCTAAGCTAATCAATGGGTCGTAGAAATGTACATCCTTTGAGCTATTGCAATATTAATAGAGACTATCTCTATCTTGGACAATCCCTTTGTTTGGGACATATCCAAGACATGAGAGACAATTTTTAAGAGCATTTTCATAGAATCTCTCTTGCATCCTCAACTGAGCTTTAACCAAGTAATATTATGCAATCAGCAGATCTTAAAGGATATAAAGTGACTAACATTTTGATAAGGAATTCTAAAAAGTTTTAATTTTCTATTTGATTTCTTTTTTAGCGTTTCTAAGTAATTCTCTCACAATATATTTCCTTGATCCAATCTGAAGATGACATTAAATTAATTTTAAACTGTTCAAAATCGAAAGAGTGTAATGCTCACAAGCTTCTTAGGGTTCAGATTAAAGGTAGTAGTTCCCTAGAGTATTAAAGATGTGCTTAGAATCGAAGAAAAAATCATTTGCCTAAGCTAAGTAGTTAAATTTAGCTTGGATGGTGCTTCTTAAAGAATCAGTAGTTTCTTAAGAAAGAAGTTGATCTTCTTAGATAATTTCAATTGTTTCATATTAATCTTGATTAACTTTTACACCTTCCTTTTGATTGCTTTCTAAATAATTATTTTTCGATCTTTCATTAATAGATACGTTATATTTGTTGCTGTCTTCGAGTAACAATCTGTTGGTTGTATCCTCTCTAAAAGTTTAGATTTTGTCGTAGTTATTCAAAGGAAATTGCCTTATTGTGATTATTGGTTATGCATACAATGGTGATGTTGGGTAGTTTTTATCCTAATCAAATTAAAGTCCATAATTACTTTTTTCTATCTTAGCATATTCTTGTTTTTCAACTACAGCAATATGTTCTGAGACATAATTAGCAACTCTTTCACAATCTTCCTCTCCTGAGTTTGTTATCATAGCTAGATTCAATAGAGACCTTCCAATTTAGTATTTTCTACTTGCATATATTCTCATGAAGTTCCGTTTGGTATTATCAGAACATAGTAGTTCTATTTAATTCAAATCTGATTCCTTCTTCGATTCGAGCTCTTCAAAGTATTGCTCTTGTGAAATTAAAAACGCTTGTTTAAAAAACTTAAATGCAGTCTTAAAGTCCCTTTTTCGCATGAATATGTTTCCAATGTTGTTGAAACTGAAAAAAACAAAAAAATTAAAAAAAGGTCTCTAAAACTAACTTGTTTTGTTGAAAATTACCACAGACCCATTCCTAGTTTGTGATCGACTGTGACAAAAGTCGCAAGAGCAGATTAAAATATTTTCATTTATTTCTCCAATGAAACTTCATTGTTTCTTTCTACTTCTTAATCTCCTTGTATTTTGGTCTACACGCCGATGACAACTTGATCAATTGCAAATAACAGATTCCTAAGTTCAAGCTGCATGCAGATCTTCCCTTATTCGATAGAAGTACTCAACTGATGAACACTTAAAAAGAGAGTTTAAGAAATCACATTAGCTTTTTTTCAATTTTGATAAATAATCTCAAGTGATTGTCAAAAATGGTTTCTTACTCTTGTGGTTCTGCATTTTTGATCACCTAGCTGAGAATAAATATCGGCACTTCAAAGTTATACAGAAGGAACTACTTCAGACAATAAAACAAGCAGATAAATGTCCCAAGAAAACATCCAACAAGACACAATATTATCGTCAATTCCATACGATTGAGATCACTATCTATGACAGCTGTTAACTCATATTTTTTATGTTCTGAAATAGCATGAGCAAGAAATCCTACTTTCATATGCTTCTGTTCGTAGATATTCCCGTAGCATACATCTATTTCAGTGAAGATTGTGTAGAAATTTGTCCCATTTTTGGAAATATTCTCGAAATATTGAGAACCTGTAGAAGATGAACCTAAAATTGAACAACCATTCTAGCGAATCGAGGTATTCCTCATGAAGGCAGTCTTAGCTTGATAATCGTTGACTTCTTATTGGTAAAATGTGGAGTTAGCAAATTCTAAAGTCAAGATACTTTGTTTCAATGTGCCTGATTTGTGTAAAACAATGCAAAGTTTGAATCGTGAAAAATCAAAAATATGGCAAAAAAAATACCATTCAGAGAAGGGTGAACAAACGCAGTGTACTGATAGTAAGATCCATTATTTACATCGAAATTATATGTAGCTGGCCCGACTAAATAAGCATAATCTGATGTTAAGTTCCCTCCTCCATATGTACTTTATAACTTATTGATATAAAGATCGATGTTCTAAACCGTATAAGGAGGAGCAGCTGCTTCTTCATCTAATGAACTCAAGAGACTTGAGTCAACGAGTTTAAAACTAATAGTTGAAGTTAAACTTCCAGAGTTAACATCAGCATAGGCATCAGCGAAAGTTCTTATGAGAAAAAAATAACCAAAAATCAGATGTAAAAAAGTCTTCTAAAAACCTAAAATTTTTTACATTTATTCATTTTCAATACTGGCAATATACCAAGGTCGACACCTCCAGACGATTGGAAACACTCTATTCTCTGAATAGTAACTACATAGACATTTCCCATTTGTGTCCTTAGGACATGCAGCATTATTTTGGTTTTTCCCGTAATAATAATCAATTGATGGCAATACATATTCCTTGTAAGACCCATTTGACTAGAGATTACATGTAAAAGGACCACCAAAGCTAGCAGAATTCCAGAATTTAGCTGCATTTAACCTTTCTCTAGAACGAAGTGGAATAAAATTAAGAGTAAATTAAGGAAGAAAAAAGTGTATTTTTGTAATTTTGTTACGTTGGATGAAATCCGTACCAAGTATCATCTGATGATTTCGCACTGTAGAAGCTGTATTTCATGATACTTTGATCATCCTAATGGTAATACATGGTTTTTGATACAGATTAAGCGATATCATTTTTGATTAGATATTCTCTTTGTCCTGCTGTCAAAGAATTCCATTTATTTTCTTGCCAGTTTGACCAACCAAAATATTGTCTTTTTTCTAAAAAACAACCCAGTAACTCCACTTAATAATTAATTAAGATCTCAAAGCGATGCTTACTGTAATTAAGGATACTCGTACTGCCACTATAGTCATTATAATATGTCTAATATGGGCAAATATCAGCAGCTGTGAATTCATTTAAATTTCTGAAATTTGGTTCAGTTCCACCTGTTGGAATCGTTCTGTAGTCGTAATTCCCTGAAGAATCTGCTTCCCAAGAGACTTTAAAGAAGAGTATTATTATTGTCAATATTTAGAATAAAGTTAATCTAAAAACAATTGAACAATAAATCCTTACCAAGATCAGCTAATGGAATATTATTGTCAATCATAATGTTTTTCATGAAATTTGAGATGATTGTTATGGATGTTGCAAGGCTCTAATATGAGATTATTAGTGTTATTTTATCAGATTAGCTAAGAGAATTAACATAGGATTTGTAATTCTTCCAAATTGTACTTTCAATATTAGTTTTCCTTTAATTTAGCAACAACAAAAAAACATATTCAATTAAAGTAAATTATTAGTTTAGTGCAATCAAAATGGTTGAGATTCTTAAAACTCTAAGATTTTTAAGCATTTGCTTTTATATTATCATTATTTAGTTTCTTGTTTAAAAATATATCCAAAATGTCATGTGAAAGAGTCCAAGCTTACAAAGGAGACAGATAGTAGTATTTAATGAGGAGTGAAAATAAAATGGCTTCCATGCAGAGGATAACACAAAATGGAAAGAACACATTGATCTATCTCCTTCTAGCTTCTGAAAGCCAGGGTTTGTTCTTTCTTCGTTAGACTTGTAATCCCCTTTTCCTTTTTGAAAACAGAAAGCTTTAGTAAGGAAATGATATGCGCTTCATTATTTTTTCTTTCTTTTAATCTTCCTTGATTATTCCTATTTTAACTCCACCACAAAAACATTTTGAGAAAGTTGCTTGATTTTAATTCCCATTGAATTAACTCCTCAAAGGATACATTGGATAAATATTTAATTATTGAAATTACATCGAAAACAAACAGGGATGATAATCACTGGTGGAGTGTAGTCGTTATCCGCATTGATTGATTACAAAATCCTGGGGAGTATCTAATAAAGGCATTCTAGAGAAATTCTTTTACATTATTAGTAGTTGATTCTAGTGAATTGAGAATTGAATTAAAGATATTTTTTAAAAAAACATAAAAAATGTAAAATTTATTACGATTACATTGGTTGATAATGGCAGAGAGATTTCATTGATGTCTAAAATCAGTGGAGTTTGAAGCGATTTTAAGTTATGATGATCCCATGTGATGCTTTTAGGGTATTTTAGTACATAATTCATTTTAAATTAATTTGTTTCACCAAAGATAGGTTATTTTTGAGAAAATGAAAAATGTTATTATTAGAATCTCGCCTCAAAAAATATTGAATGAAGTTACTAAATAGAATCTGTGAATTAATGCGGTTGAAAACAAATTAATAAACTATTGTCTGATTAGAAAAATGAATTATTTCTCAATTAGAAAGTGGGGGAGGGGTTATTTCATGGATAGTATTTAAAAATTAAAAGAAGGTTAGAAAAGATCAAGTAATTGCTGTATTTTATAGGCAAAATGATATCAATAACACTTCAAAATATTAATAATAAACAACTGTCAATTATCTAAATGTTCTATTTAAATGTATCATCGTCCAATCTCAAGAGATCTTAAATGAAGACTGAGAGTCTCTCTCCCCCCACCCCCCTCCCTCCTCCAAAACTAATTTTTCTTAAACCATTTTTATTCTTATTCTTATTTTAGAAATATTACTGTCAATATTTAATTTTTCGATTCATAATGAAATCAAAACTAAAGAAAATGTATTTGGAGAAAGTAAATTGCTAAAAATTACTCTTTACTGGATTAACATTCTCTAAATGAATTTTGAAAAAAAGTTAAGAAAATAAGAACATTCAAATTTAAAGTGTTCAGCAGATGTAACAAATGAAGATGATCATACATTTCCAAAATTTAATGTTGATAATAATCAATTTCAATTAAACGAAAACAATTAATTTATTTCCAAAGCTTCCTCAAAGTTGGATGTTGTAAGGAATCTAAAACTAACTTTCAAGGCTTCCACTCTAGTAGCAGTCCTCCTTGGTTGCTTATTATCCTACAACCTACAGAGAAAATCAGAAACAAAACATACAATCTGACAGATTCAATGAAATACCCTAGGAAATATCTCCAACTCCAATAAAACTAACTAATCCTAGACAATAATTATTTGAACTCCTTTCTAAGAATCCTAACTCCTTTGATCTCCAACTCAAACCATCAGCAGGATAAAGCTAGCATAATCAATAATACAAAGAAAATAACCTCCAAAGTTCAATAAAAAACTTTTAAAATATTCAAAATGGAAATACAACAATAATGCCTCCTTAATCAAAGTAAAGTTCTTCTTATTCCTCAAGCTCTGACAGAAGCTTCCCCAGTTATGGCTGGCAATTAAAACGATAATAATTAGCCATATAAAAACCAAGGCATTAACCTTTAAGTATTAAAAAACGACCTTCTTTCCCTTTGTCTTTTTTAGTTGATACAGCTAGTTCTTCAATAGGAAGAAGAAGTGTTTAAACTTCATACCCTAGAGTGTATGATAAATAGATCGCAAAGTAATTTCAGTATCCTGAAAAAGTAAATGACTTTGTTATTGAACCATCTTTTGAACTTCTTCCTTTTGAGGGATTTCAGTAAAAGAGTTAAATTATGCTGAGCCAACAAAGGTTCGTTAATTTATTTGGAGGAAAGGAAACATATAGGGAAGACAAAATCGAAAACTAATAGAAATAAATTTAATCTAATAAAATAGTTTTAAAAGAAGAACTTTTACCTTAATGGATGCACCCTCCAAAATAATAAATGTTAAATTCATAATAAGTCCTAAACAATCTAAAAAAAACAAATAACAACAACATCATCAGTAATGAAATTCTGTAACTTAGCAATCGTCAATCATTTGATAAAAAAATACATAAGAACATGAATAATGACTTATAAAATCAGCCCAGTAAAATCTCTAATTTTAGAATTTCACCAATTGAAGAGCTTCAATTCAGTTAGATCTAAAAAGTAGCTATCCACATGGAGAAAAATCAATCCGAATATGTTCCGAATATTGTTAAAGAAGAGAAGAATATCAACTGTTTTGTTTCACTTCCGAAATAGCCAACTATTAAGTCTTATTTTTCGAAAAGGCAATCCCTCAGATAGCAGAGATATTCCGAAGTTCCGTTAAACAAAATAGATGTGTATCGATGAAGGAAATGGCTTAAATGAATAATGTGAAAACAACCCCCCAGGGAGCAATACTATCTAAGCCCTAAAGATTGTTGAATGAATGAGATTCTCTTGATTTTTAGAATTCTCAAATTAATTGAATAAATCTTAATATATTCATATTTATGTTCATTTTTTATTAATGTATTGATGATAATTACCACAGCTATTCGTTTAAGAATCTCCTTAATCGTTGATAAAATTGAAGACTACCTTTAATTTGTCCGTTTAACGATTAAGTGCTAAAGTTTATCAAATCTCAAGAACATCATTGGCTATTAATTAGTTAAAAACAAAAGGAACAAAAAAACTAATTAATTGTATTCAATTAATTTCAATATTTATTCAGTTTATTTCAGTTAGCTAATAATTAAGAATTCAATTCTAAGAGTTAATTAACAAAATAACAACAAAAATAAGGTTTAAACCACGCATTTATGAACAAAACAGAAGTATCATAAGCTTCAAACAGACCTACTACATCGTCTTATTTATAAAACTAACTTTAAATGAAGACCATGGTAAATTCCCTATCCGACGAAGATCTCCTAGCTGCCATCTTCAACTTTGCTTAAACTTCAAGTATTCCAATAGACAAGTCCTGCAAGATGATATCTTATAAATGGTAACAAGCAGATTATTTTCGAATTTTAAATACCTTAAATTCTTCTGAACCAAAACTTAAAAATGTTTCAGAATTAACTTATGTAAGAAAAGTAACTAATTTAACTTGTTTTTTGTTGGGACAGTTTTGAAGCAAGTTACTGCTGTGGAACGAAAAAAGCTAATGGTAAAAATGAGAAACCACAAATGAATATGAGAGATATTACTATTTTTGTTCTTGTTTAGTGTGAAACATGAATATCTTCCCCTCTTTTGATTTCAGGTTATGGAAGAAACGAGAAAGAAGCTGAAGTAAATTGTGCTAGAAACCTTCTTGAATTTCTCCTTGAAGATCAATCAAGCATTGCATTGTTCCGTCGATCCATTGGAAGTAAAAAGATATTTTGCAGTATTTTACGAAAATGTTTTTGTTCTGAAAATCGAAATCCCCCTTTAATCAATTGCTTTTAAAAGATGTCAAGGCAGAAAAAGAAGACACTAAGCTGTCTTCACAGTAAAAAACACCAGAGTTAGAGTCCTGTGTGGTTAAAACTAATTCTCAAACTGATTAATCCATCTAAAAATCATATATTTCTCAACCTTCTTAGCAACCTCACATTCTCTCTGCAACAATACATTCAGTTAATAATCTCAATAGCAAGAATTAAAGTGAAAATAAGAGCACCAACAGCAGTTGTAGAATCGAGAATAATTCTTATTAGACACATTCATCCCATCAAGAACAACAAAATAAGTATCTGAATAATGACTACCGAAATTATCTTACTGAGAATCTAAATAACAACAAAAATTCTTCAAATACTGTAGATTCTTTTCACCAGAACAACTCTGCATCTTCTTGTAATAATTCCTCTTCTTCATCAAGATGCTAGCAGTAATCAGCTCCTAAAGAGAAACCTCATTTTGTTTAGAATTACTTGAATACATCGAATGATTCCTTTTCGATATCTTCTAACTCCTGTGCTAAAGCTCCTCTTCCAAGAAAAATAATTACATATGAGGAAGCTACAAGGCAATCACTTCCCACTAATTAGCTTGCTTAGAATACTCCTTCTTCAAGCATAACTCTTCCTTAATAGCATAAGCATTCCACAAATAAATCGATGAGTTCATTTTCTGTATCTTTAAATTCTGGATAGTTTGAGAAAGACCATGAGACGATTACTCCAATAGTCATTGATGATAAAGCGAACCATGACATTGCAGAGAGTGACTCAAAGTAAATATTTAATTCTAAGAGGGGGATGATGGGTTCATCGTATTTTTGAAAAAATAATGTAGAAATAAAAACACAAAGCCAAGATTTATGAAAATAATTTGTTTCAAATAATTTAACTTATGAACACAAATGTCTGTGAAATTAGATAATGGACTGTCATCGAAGAAGAGCTTAAAAGATCGAAGAATTACATTGATCATTTAGAGCGTAAAATTAAAGTAGTACTCGAAGAAAATAAGGTACGTTTAATAATATTTATCCATAAATCATTCACCACCTGAGATGTTTTAAATGAAACTATGTTGTATTTTTCTTTGCATTGCTACTAAACAAATCTTAATTTTTATTTATTAAAATCTAAATTAGATCTTGAAATCGCTTTTACTGGAGAATAATGCCAAATCTTAATCTATTCAGCCTATTACTGCTTGCTGTGCTGCTTGCTCATCAAGCACAGCAACAACAACATCTGCAGCGGCAACTACTCCAGCAATTATTCCTTCTACAACTTAGCAATATCTAGTTGCTCCGTAAATGCCAATAATTCCAGTGCCTGCACCTTCAATTTCAGCTGCTTCTAGAGTTCCTTCTATTCCAGATGAAAATCTACCTCCTGCTCCCTTGAATAATCAAACGAAGTAACCGTATTTCCTCCCTTAAGGAAAAGACAAATCAATGTAGATCGTCGATAAAACTAGCTATCATCTTCTAGAGCCTTCATAAATCCTTTAGGATTTCACAAATAAAACTAATATTTTTGCTGAGAATACAACAAAGCCAATCCCTAATCCTAATCCAAATCCAACAGTCACCAAAAATGCTGTTGCTACCCCTAATCAAAATAATCAAAAAGGTACAAGTTTTATTATTATTTTACTTTTTTTCTTGAGTGATATTCATTATCCCAAAAATTAACCAATAGCTTATTTCTAAACTTTAATTTGAAATTATCCCCTTTGAAACCACAGTGAGAAGTGTATCTATGGACGTTCATGTTAAGAACACTACAATTAGTACAGAGAATTCAAGTAAGAAGCTAGACACATCACTTCTAGATTGTGGTTATGCTGGACATAGAAGAGTTAAAAGTAAGATCCCAAAGTTGAACCTTGAAGTATTACCAAATTATCATGGTCGCTGCAATAAATCCATTAATAATTAGCTGCTAATGAATTATCAATCGAGCTAGCTTCATAATAACTATGATAAACTTAAATGAATGCGTTTTTTTCTTTATTATTAAATCTGTTATTATCAATATTTGCATTCTTAATAAATTATCCCAGTTGGGGTTAATCTAAAATCACATTAATCTGGCTCTCAAATAGAATAGAAATTGGAAGGGGTGGGAGGGAGAGTCTTTTTTGAAGAAAACAAGCTGATTCTTGTATTAAACCAAAAGTCCCTTTTCCAAAATCTGTTTGCAGCATTAATTTAAAAAAACAAAAAATTAACTTAAATTAGTCTGAAAATCTCAGAAAAAAAACTAATTCTTATTCTCACATCAAAGCTTCATGATACAAAGTGCATATACTATGCCTATTACGATCTCAAATGGCTATGGTCTACCGACTAGCATGAGGTTCAAGTTTTTTCTTCAGCCAGATAACTGAGCAAAAGGAAAATGAAATTCTGTTGAAATTTGTATTGAGACATGCATTCATTCCTCCTTGATTTCTTGCACTCTTGGAATCAAGAAAAGAAGTGAAGCCCTTTTCTTGAAACCAGAGAGATAGAAGCTCACCTTGAATTGTTAGTTTTTTTAAGATATTCCTAAAAAGAGGAAAAAAAGAAGCTGAGACAGTTTGATGTGAATCCTGCAATGAATTTTTCAAAAGATCCCTTAGATTTTTTCATCATTTTGGATAAATTATATGGATAGTTTTTAGATCCATCCGAGAAATACACCATTGATTCATCGAATGATGACTCTTTTCGCAATTAAATCCATTAAAATTCTTTCAAAAAACGTTCAAGCAATATCAATTAGAATGATGAATTTATTATAAAGTGAAAGAAGAGAAAATTAAATATGAAATTAACTGATATTCAAAAAAATTAATACAAAAAACAAATCAAATTTGAAAATTTAAATTAAAACAAAGAAAAAACATTCTAGTTGCATCAGTTGGAAAAATCAAATTATTCATAAGGGTGGGGAGGAGGGGAAGGGGGTATTTAATTTTTGGAAGAAAAGAATGGTCTTGTAGTTTTAAAATAGTTACTTGGGTTTATCTTGTTATTCTTGGTCTATTCTTGTAATTATTCTTATTTTCTTCATTGAAGAAAGAGATAGTATTGCCATTATTGTTTTTGGATTTTAACTATGCTTTCTACTGGTCTAACACATTGCAGTCTTTTTGGAGAACTTGAATTCTACAAAGCCAACCATTTTTATGACATAATTCAATTTGGTCCCTTTGAATAATAATAAGCTATTTTCCTACAGTTTATTACTACTAATTAAATGAAGGGAATTAAACAAAATAAAAAATGATATTAAGGAAATGAAAAATTCTTAGATGTTTATGAAATATCTTTATCTAAAACAGAATAGTCAAGTTTCTATTTTCTCTATGCTTCATTAATAAATCACAATTGCTTTCGATATATCCGGAAGTTCAAGAATTCATAAGGAATTGATTGATATTCGCTAAAAAAAAACACAAAATATCTTCCCATTCCCCAACCTCGAAAAGGCAGCCAAATCAACTATGAAAACACTCTTGGTTTGTTCATATCTGCTGGCAATAGTACTTGTCTCAGCAAGGCAAATAAAAACAGAAGATGTAGTGATTGCCTTGGATTGTGGTACAGATTAAACATACAAGTCCTTTGATGACATTATCTACCAGCCTGTAAGCAGATACACCAAATGCGATTATTTTGTTAGTATCTGCTCGTTGCAGATATTGAGTTGATGTGCTGCTTCATTTCATTTCATTTCTCCCATTCTTGAATGAAAAATAGGATACCTTATATTCCCAGAACTCCAAAGTTGCAGACTACTCGCAGAACTAAGCAATCATGAAAAAGACGATCAAATACACTGACGATTAGGAGCTCTACAAGACAGAGAGACATGCGGATGATTTCTTCGCGTATTCCTTGCCAATCCACGAGGATGGAACATACACACTCGTCCTCAAGTTCTGTGAAGTAAAAACTTACTATTAGCACACACCAATAAATTGCTCATTTTCAAACAATAGAAATATATTTGGTTGTTTTATCATATTTAATAATTGATTGCTGCCTCTCTGCTGAAACTAGCTATATTTCACTGAGCCTGGAAAGAGAGTGTTTAATGTCCTGTTTGGCAGTACAATCATCGTCAGCAATCTCGATATTGTCAAAGAAGTAGGACCGTTTG
>Ga0302271_10002972_pt1 | contig 14767 bp, 10 predicted proteins | sample III_Bog_N1_1_FD_198767 | JGI IMG/M metagenome (GOLD analysis project Ga0302271, IMG submission 198767) | Peat permafrost microbial communities from Stordalen Mire near Abisko, Sweden - III_Bog_N1_1 | ecosystem: Environmental > Terrestrial > Soil > Wetlands > Peat | place: Sweden: Abisko... | reverse complement strand
CTAGTTGGTGAGGAGGTCGAGGTGCTTGGATCCCTTGGATTCTTCCTTTTGTTGGATGGCAGAGATGGATCTCCAGGCGGATCTTCTTGAACCGACGGTGTTCTTGTAAGCAACGGAGAGCAAGTTACGTTCTTCGACGGAGAGTTCCTATCCGGTTTGAACGACCTTCTTCATATAGTCGAGCATGTCCTCGAATCTTTCGGTTTGTTCGGCAATCTTTGCCATGTAGATGAGTTCTTCCCTGCTGAGTGACATTATTTAAAATTGTTTAAATGTGCTGTTTGTTTTTTTCCTTTTATCTTTACGTTTTTTTTATTTTTTAATTATTTTCTCAGGCACTCTCCTCCCTCCTCCCCTTTTCAAATTCCACCGCCCTCACATTTGCTCTCATTTTATTAGCTCCTTTATTTATATTTCACACACATTCATTCATGCTACACATTTTCCACGACTTATGTCCTAAGATTATTATTTTTATGAGTCTTTTTTCCTTTTCTATCAATGACTATTCGTCTGTTGATTCCCTTATCTTATCTGAATTTCACTTAAAAATCAATTTTTTTATTCATTTTTTTTGTAATACTTCTTCGAATACGTTTTCCCCACCCCCCTGTCACTTCATCCATCCAACCCTTAGATCCCTTAAAGTAACATTAATTAGCCAAGATCAGAGATTCTTCAATTATTCCTACCTTTTCTTTCTCTCTTTTCTCTCATTATCATTGGGTTTTCTTTCTAGAATTTTATTCCAAAATATTGATTCTTACCGCTTGATTTGATTTTTTCTTTCAATTGAGTTCTCACTCATTCTTTGAAAAATTGAAGCTACTATCTTTCGAAAAAATAATAACATTTAGCTTGATGATGACGCCTTATTAATTCAGCACGTACTTTTTTGCGATCACTTGAAATTTAATTGCTTGAATTTTTTCTGTTAGCCCAATCTCAATCTGGACTCTTTTTTTGTAGTCCCTCAATTACCATCTCTAATTTTTACATAATCACAATAAATTGCTAGTATTTGCAGTTTCATTTGATCTTTTTGTTAGTTGAAAGTCTAGCTTATAGATGATATTCTTTCAGTGATTTATTTTATTTGAATAGTCAATCTAACCAATCAATCTCCTGTTCTCTTTCACCTTCAAATTCAAATTTTCGTTAATAGAAAAACCTATTAAAAAAGCAGCTCATTCGTTTTTGTTTCACTGGCAAAAAAGAAAGCATCAAATAAAATTTCATGATATTTTAACACAATTCAAATGATCTCATGCATTTAAAACAACCAATTTTTAAAATACATTGAGTAGGTGTGATGATGTACTGATTTGTTAAAGGAATTACTTCACAAGTTTGCCCGTTATCGATTAGAAAAACGATTTAAAATTCAAAAGATCTAAAATATTATTTAGGATTTTTCTTTTCACCCTTTCATTACTTCAACTTAACTCATTTCAAATAAGATTAAGAGGGCATCTTCTATACTACTATGCTTAAGGAATAAGCAAAAAATGATTTAAAATGCTCACTCAAACAAAAAATTCATAACCAACAAGCAATATCCTTCTACTTATTGTTTTATTGTTTCAGTTTCATGCTCGCAAACAAAAGCTCTTCTTTATTCTTCTCCTTTCAAGATAATTTGAAAAGTTGCTCTATTTCATTAAAAGTGCGTGGATTCTCGTAGTGAAAGGCTGTTTGAATTTTTTTCCCAGGCAAAAAATGAAAAAGAAAAAATTAAATAACTTCTTGTATTCAATAGAAAATTGCAATAATTTCCATAAATACGACCAAAGAATAGTAGAAACAAAGGCATTTAGAAACTAAATAGTCCATAAACTTAAAATAGCACTTTATTTTATATAAATATTTAATTTCTATCCAAGTTTGTTTTAAATGTAATATTTTAACCATTAGGCGTACTTTTCTCCTTAAAATACACTTTTTCAGCATCTGTTACAAGAAAACCAAGAAAATTAAATCTTTTCATCTTAAAAAAGTCTTTTCCCTTTTATTTATGCATTTAGAACTTTCAATTTAAAATGAACAGATCAGTTAAAACGCGACTTATGAAAAAAGACATAATTCATGTCATCTTGAATAATATTTCAAGGATTTTTGTTGGAATAAATTTTTCTATTAAGAAATTTACATTTTAAATCGATATTTGAATAAGCTGGTGCAGTTAATAACGAATTATTTGAAAGATTTTTCTATTCAAACAACAAAGAAGATCAATGGAAACATCCATCATTTTTAATTAAAATTTGAAATTTAAGATTAATAATTTCAATAATGAGCTTTAATTTTATTTAATTATTCTTTATTATCCATTCAATAAGCATTGAAACAATGAAGCTGAACACAAAAATATTTTGATAATTTAAGGACAAGAGAACCCTTTTGAAGAGTTTTAAATTTTTTAGAAGGAATATGAATAAAAAGACCAAAAAAAATTAATAAAATTTATCTTCTCATTTAGATAACAAGAAAATGTATCTTTAATCCCTAGAAATCTAATAAAAATACAATAATAATCACACAAAACTACAAAATAATAAGAAACCTACAAAAAGAACAAAATTAATAAAAAATATCAAGAAATATGAGTTAACAACCTCTTTAGTTCAATTAGTTCTTAGCTGGACTTGGGACTCAACTCAACGCCCTTGCTAAGTTCGTTGAGAATTTCGCTAAAGGACAAACTGGCTCAGTATCTGCTCCAAATGCCAACGGTGACCAAAAGTAAAATAACAAGAAAGCCAAGAAAGAGAAAGATCCAAATGCTCCTAAAAAACCAATGTCTAGCTACATGATCTTTAATAAAGCCCGCATGAGTGACATTCGTTCTAAGAACCCTTCAGTTTTATTCTCAGAAATCGCAAAGATGGTCTCCGAAGAATGGAAGAATCTATCAGCTGACAAGAGGAAAAAGTATTTGAAGAAAGAAGAAGAAGCAAAGAAACAATACATCCTTGATCTAGCTGAGTACAATAATCAAAAGCAGAAACATAATCTTTCAAATGGAGCTGAAACTGCTGGAAAGCAAGCTGAAAAATCAGGAGAAGTTCCTAAAACAAAAGCTGAAAAGAAGGCTGAGAAAATTGCTAGAAAATTATAAGAAAAAGCTAAATAAGCTGGTGAAGCTGAAGAAGCTTCTGCTGATAGTGTTGAAGCGAAAACACCTGCCACTAAAGTAGCTGGTAATAAAAATTCCACAGTCAAAATAACAGCTGCGCCAGTTGCAGTAGTTGCACCCAAGCAAATCAAAAAGAAAGACCCTCCAACTTCTTCTGATAGCAGCAGCGAAGAAGAAATCGTTAAAGCTTCTCTCCCTTCTAAGAAGAAACAAGTGGCACAACCAGCCAAAGTCAAGCTTGTCAAGGATTCAGATTCCAGCTCAGATGACTCAGATTGAGACCCATAACGGGAAATAGCTGTCCGAATGATAGAATATCGTTATTATTTATTCATATGTTTGCAGTGAATGATTCCAAAAAGCAGTGATTTAAAATAGAAAATTGGGGATTTTTTTATACACTATTAAACAATTAAATGTCTTGTTTTAAAGAGAACCAAAATATATTGAGGTATTTATTGGGATTGTGTGTGTGAGTCATATTGAAGGAACTGAAAATAATGGTGGTTATTTAATAATTTGGTAATAATAGAAAAAATGTGGATATGTTATTTCCTTCTCTAAACAACAACTAAAGTGGTTTATTCCTTGAGTGTTTATGTGTTTTTAGTCTCTGTTAGTTTTGTCTTAGAAGGGAAAATGATGTTTTTTGCTCAAAGTGTCTTATTCTAAGTTTGTTTATCGGCACAAAAAAAAAATACAAATTTCACCATGAAAACTATTTTAATTATTTTAAAAAAATTACCATCATTTGCACTAATAAATATCACTTATTTAAGGCTAACTGAGAATAACCTTACAGCATAAATAGCTAGATTGCTAAAAATAATTAACACTAATTCTTTTTTTTCTTGAATAATCTTCATTTTTTGTGATAAAATTTTAGACAAAAAAATTTTGTTTAGCCTTTTTAGCTGGTTAGTTTCAATAAGAATACATATGAAAATGAGATTAAGAACCAATTTAACATTTCTTCACTTCTAAGTTTATGAAATATTCACTTGCTGAATCAATTTCTGTGTAAATCTCTATAATTTCTCTGCCTCCTTTGAGTTAACTGCTGTAGCATTGACTGTTTTGATCTTACAATCTTAGTAGTATTTTCCTCCTAGTAATTTTTCAAAATCCTCCAGACAACAAAATATTGTTGTTTGTGCTCCTTCTAGAGGGGTTTTAGAGATAAAATCGTAGATTCGCTTTCCACCAAGATATGTTATCGCAAAGTTAAACAACTTATTCTCTTGAAGGTTTCGGATGATATCAGTGGAAATCACACCAGGATGAAGTGACACTGCTTTCAAATTGTGGGACAATGAATACTAGTCATTAAGATACAATGCATGGAGGACGTTAGCTACCTTCGAGTTGGCATATGCTGTGACAGTATTGTAATGCTCTGAATCAAGGTTGAACTTATCCAAATCGAGTGGCTGCTTTTGGATGATCATTGAGCTGACATTGACAATCCTGTTTTGTCTCTTAGTATCGAACATTGGAAGAAGCAATTCAGTTAGATAGGCATGCCCAATGTAATTTGTACCAACATTTAGTTCTATCCCTTGAGCTGTTGTCTTTCTGCTTAAGATTCCAAAGACACCAGCGTTGTTAACTAAGATGCTCACATAATTTGTGATGCTCTTTAAAGTATCTAAAAATGGTTTGAAGGTGGTTAAATCAGATAAGTCCAACAGAATAAGCTGAACTTTTCCTTTGGTAGTTGTAATGCAGCTACTTTTCACGTCTTAAACAGCTTAATCTCCTCGTTTTTTATCTCTGCATGCTAAGATAACAAATGCATTTCTTTTGTAGAATTCTTTCGCTGTTTCTAAGCCAATCCCTGTGTTTGCTCCTGTGATCACTACGACTTCATAAGACAGGTCTCTGTCAACCTTGCAATTAGTACCTTTGCAGCATAATCGTGTGATAAACAACCCTCCAAATACCAAGCAGAGAAAGCTTATTATGATTTCTGTGATCATTTTTATCTTTTAATTTTCAGAGAAAGATTCTTATTTTTCAATTACTGAAAGCGGAATTGTAATAATATTTTTAATTATTAATTTTCTGGGAGGATAGCATATGAATATTAGAGTACTATGAATAGTAATTCCAAACTACATAATTAATCAATTTTTGATTTGATTTTGGAAATAAATCTTTCATTATCTCCTTATTAAAAGACTTATTTAATACAGTAAAAAGGGAATTATGCTTCTGTTCTTCTTCTTGCATTTAAGGGTTTATTAAGATAAATCTGTCTTCTTAAATTTTATGTTATTTGTTATTTTTCATGCATACAATATTTTATGTTTAAAATGTTCATATACTTCTTTTAAATTATTATTAAAACATACAAAATAACTAAAATATCTTTACTTGATTTTCATACTAAATTGGATTTGTAGAAAATAATTTCTTGGGGGGTGTTATTTTTTTCTTATACCTATCTTAGTTACCTTAGTTAGGGCTATTTAGATGGCTTCTACTTGAACTACTATTTCACTAAAATATTCCTAATACAATTCCTGAAACTCCATATCTGTTAAATTTTGCTCAATTTTAAGACCTCTAATTTGGTACTATTGATATCTGATCAAAGTTCGCGTATTCTAGAGTATTTTAAACAAAAAAAGGAAAAAATATTCAGATTCTGACATGAATTAAAGGAATGTATCTTTAAATTCTCAGTTTTTAATCAAGAAATTAAATAAAATAACTCAAAATCTCGCTAAAACCAAAAAGATAAATAAAAAAAACAGACTCAGTAATAAATAACAAGAGTGTATTGATATTGATAAAGATAGAAGTTAAAGAAGTAGATTGCTGTTGCCTCTTAAGCACATCAATCCAACGAAATATACATGAAATAGATCTTGAATGTAGCAGAGAAGCCATCAGTCGCAAAGGAGGTTTCTAGGATCCTCTCAAATGGAGCTCAAAAAATGATGGATAGTGAATCAAAATACAACCCTGTGTTTTAATTTGACTTTAAGCTGTAGTAGCAGCCTGTGAGTATGTTGTTCACATCAGTGACTGGGCATATTATCAGCACAAGATTCGAAAACAAATACAAGAATTGGTCAACTTTTAATCCATCTGAGTTACTTGACTAATCAGCTGAGATCATCCGATACATTGATCCAGATAAAATATAAATTGAAAAGAATCTCTTGAAATGGGCTAGAAATTCAGATATGTTGATACTTTGGCTAGATTGTGATAGAGAAGGAGAAGCTATTGCATATGAGGTAACAAGAGCATAAAAAGCATCGAGGATAAAAGTACATTTAAGTATTTTTGATTTTTTTATATTTTAATTAGGTGATAGATATCTGCTAGAAGGCAAACTTAAACTTAGAGATAAAGCGAGCTTGGTTCTCATCTTTGGATAAGATGAACATTACTAATGCTATTAACCATCTTAGAAACCCTAAGAAGGAGTTATCAGAAGCAGTGAATGCTAGGATTGAAATTGATCTACGAATAGGTGCTGCATTCACTGTGTTCTAAACAATCAACCTTCAGAAAAGCTTCTAAAGTCTCAAGGAGAAAAAAGAACCAATCAGGTAAAAGAAGAAAGAAGTTACAATTCACATGATGGATTATCATTTATTGTTATTGGTTTAAGTTATGGCCCATGCTAGTTTCCAACTCTTGGGTTTGTGGTCGATCGATATAATTAGATTTAGAAGTTTTCTGAGGAGAACTTCTGGTACATTTAGCCGTAGTATTAATGGTAAATAATATTCAATATTACAATACTATTTGTGTGTATGTGGCTTAATAGAAAAAGTCTTCATTTGATTTGAAATCTCTATTTGCTAATTTTTATCTTAGGAAGGAAGGTACTAAGACTCTAAGTGTGGACTTAAAATGGAAGAGAGGGAAGATTTACGACAGAGAGATAGCTTCTGCTTTTTATTTACAAGCGGTTGATGATGAAAAAGGTGACTACAACCCAAGAGGAGTAGTTGTCAGAAAAAATGAATCTGAGACCAGAAAAATAAGGCCGTTCCCTTTGGCAACAGTTGATCTAACTAAGCAAGGTAAACTAACAGAATGGAGAAAAAACTAACAAAATCAAGAAATATTAATGGTTTTTCTTTTTTTTATGGTTGGTTTTTTGTTAATAAATATAATTAGGTTGTAGGTTACTCTAAATGGGTTCTGAGCGTATCATGCACGTAGCTGAATCTCTTTATCAAAACGGTTACATCAGCTATCCTCGTACTGAAACTACTAAATACCCTGAAACGATGTAGAACTCTTATCTCTAGAATCTAGTAAGAAATCAGAAATAATCTGCTGATTGGGGGTTCTATGCTGAAGATCTTTTAGATAGAGGATAGTTTTAACGACCTAGAGAAGGTAAATAAGATGATAAGGCACATCCACCAATCCATCCAATAAAACTACCTGACAAAGCTGCCATGAAACCAGAGGAGTGGAAAGTCTATGAGTTTATCGCGAGACATTTTTTAGCGACCTGTGGATAAGATGCTTTGGGAGCTAAAACTGAAATAGAAGTCATGTTCAACAATGAATCCTTCCATGCTGACGGACTTGTCGTTAAGGGTAATTAAAAATTGAATAATACTTGATTTAAAAAGAAAACAATAGTTTCAAATACTAAATTTCTGACAAAATTCTTAATTTTGATGAAATTCAGCTAAGAATTACATGAATGTGTGGACATTCGAGAAATGGAATGATTGTGTTGTGCCGCCATTAGAAGTGGGCCAAGTAATAATTCCAACTAAAATTCTCCTCTTAGAAGGCAAGACAACTCCTCCAAAACTGTTAAGTGAGTCTGAACTCATCGATCTGATGAATAAAAATGGAATCGGAACTGATGCAACTATGCACGATCACATTTAAACGATTCAAAAACGAAATTATGCTATTAAAAATAAATTTATGTTCACTCCAACACCACTCGGACTTGCTCTTTGCAACGCCTATGATTCCCTTGGATTCACTCTCAGCAAGCCTAATCTCCGAGCTAAGATGGAAAGACTAATGACAGGAGTTGCCGAAGGAGTCACAACAAAGAATATTGTAATAACTGAAGTTATGCAAGAAATGAAGGTAATCTACAATAAAATGGAAGAGAATCGAGTGTCTTTCATCAAAAGTGTAGGTGATCATCTGAGAGAAGCAAACTCTATCACCAATGAGACTTCCCCTGGTAGTTTATGTGGGACTTGTGGAAATACAATGGATCTTCAAGTTGCAACTTTCCAGAGATAACTCGCTTGCTCTTCATGCAATAAAATACACAATCTCCCTAAAAACGGAGAAATATCCTTCAAAGACCATCGTTGTCCTTTGTGTGATTTTCAAGTTGTTGAGATTAAAACTGACAAATCTACATACTCTGTCTGTCCTAGCTGCTATTCAAATCCACCCGATGACTTCTTAGCAGCCAATCCTCCAGCTCCATAAAATCAAAACTCAGGATTTTCTCGAATTCAAATGGTTTGCTTTAAATGTGTCAATAAAGAATGCACCATTTCTGGAGGAATAAAGAATCTCCCAATATTTGACTGCCCTTATTGTCGCTCCCCTGTGACTCTAAAAGAAACAAAAGTAGATAAAAAGCCCTTCATTGGTTGTTCTGGATATCCTGCTTGCAATTGGTCAGTGTTTCTTCCCAATGATGTGACATAAGTAAAAAAAGAGTTTATTTATGAAATAATTCTGTGTTAACAAAATGTCTTTCCTTTTGTCATTGGCATAGTTGTTCCCCAGTGGAGAAGAATGCGTTTCTTGCAAGTAAAAAGGAATAAAAAGCACTCTTGTAGAGGTGAAGTTTGAGTTGGGAGGTATGTACTCTTAAATCTGTGGATAAAATCTAGTTTGTTTTCTTCCCGGTTGCAATCAGAGTTTGATTGAAGCAGATGTTAAATTCAAGGAAATCAAGTAAGCAACCAATACAAATAGTCAACCATCCTTCTCAAACAACAACAATAACATTAATAGCAATAATAGATACAATTAAAAATAACCCAACAGTAGAAATTCTAATAAAAAACATTAGCAACTTAATGAGTTCAACAAAAACCCATAATTCCTTGAATTCAACAACAACTCTCCTAAAGCTGTTGCAGATAAGGACAAGATGCCTACTAATAACAACTTCACTTGCTACACTTGTCATTAACCAGGCCATACTTCCCCAATGTGTCCCTAGAATACTAACAATAATTCAACATAATAAGCTACTCCTACTAATACAAGGACATAACATGCAAATTAGCAAAATAAATCAAACTACAATCAAAATTAAGCTTAAACGTCTTAATCCACATAATCAGCAGCTTAAGCCTAAGGATAGTCCTAGTTGAGTCATTTTACTCGTTACGGCTGTGGTCAAAAAGGTAAAAAAATTCAAAATTTCATAAAAATACAAAGTTTTCAATATATTTTAAATTGTAGGTCACTTGAAGAATCAATGTCCTTAAGAACAATCAGTGAATGCCTTTTCTAAAAGCTCTAAGAATGTAAATAGCACTCAAACTAAAGCAATGGAATAAGAAGACGATGATAAGTCCAAACGACAATCAAAGAAATGTGAATTATGTGGAGTTTTCAGGCATAATAAAAATAGTGATTGCCCAAATAAAAAACAATGAAGGAAAATCTATTACTGTTAGTGTTATTTTAGATGATCAACATAAATAAGTGTTGTATTTTAGTAATCGAGTAATACAAGAAATATAATAACTATGTTATTATTTGTTTTCAAACCTTATTCATAGAAATAGGACTTTTTAATAATTATTTGAGGAAAGTTTTGAATAAATATTTCTTTTAATTATTTCTGTATTATTCCAATATTAGGGTGTTTCTTCTTAATAAGAATAAGGAATTAGACAGAAAAAGTATAAAGTAAAGTAAAATATGTAGATTTTTGTATAAAACCCTTTCTCTGAGAGAACTTAGACAATCAGTCTTTCAAAAGACAGCTATCCATGCATTTAAGGAATATGGGCAGTATTAACACAGAATCTCTCATAGTCTTAGTAGAATAGAGTGCTAAATAATGAATAAAAAACAAATAGTATCCTCAACGAATTTCGATTTATCATTGATGGAAAGTGTATTCAAAGCAACGAACAATTAGTTAGCCTCCTTAAAGAAAATGTTATGATTAGAGTCCTTATGCGACTGAAAGGAGGTAAAGGTGGTTTTGGATCTTAAATGAAGAAAGAAGCCATGTCACAGAAGAAAATCACGAATTGGGATTTATCAAGAAATCTACAAGGTAGAAGAGTTAGAGATGTGAACAATGAGAAGAAGTTAATCGAGTTTGAGAAGAAACAAAAGAAAGAATAGGAGAATGTAGACAAAGAAATGAAGGAGTTCAAAGAAATGCAAAAGCAATAAGGAAATACTAATTTTGGTTATGAAATCATGAACAATGACTATCGTGATCGCACTGAACAAGGTGAAGAATCGATCTCGCAGTCTGTTCTTAAGGGGATTAAGAATTAAAAGAAGAAGAAAGCTACTGCTGATTAGAATGAAGAATTATCTAGATGCGCTGATGGATTTCTTATCCCTAAAAAAATAAAAAAGGAAGAAAATAACGAATAAGCAAGTCTAAGTAATGCTGTTTAAGAGGGAATTAGCAATGAAAGTTAAGAAACATAGATCAAATAAGAGAAAACTCTTGAAAAACCAGCTGAATCATCTAATTCTTCAAGTCCTAAAGATTCTACAAATAGTTAGGAGAGCCCAGAGAAATAAGAATAAAATGAATCTAAAGAGGCATCAGTCACTGAGGCAGTTGCTGATAAAAAAGAGAATGAAGTTGATGCAAAGAAACTGATTGCTTTAGGAGAAAACAAAGCATTTGAGGAAATCAATCTAAATGAGATTACTTGCCAGGAAGATTTAGTAAAGATCGGGGATGCTCATTTGAAGCATGAGTTGACAAGATTAGGATTGAAGGCGAGTGGAAGAATCGAAGAGAAAGTAGCAAGGCTCTGGGCGATCAAATTAGATCCTTAAAATCTTTTTAACCCTAAATATATTGCTAAGAAGAAGTGAAAACAAAAATATTAAGATTTTAATATTGAAACTATTGTCATGTTTGCTTTGAACTTCAAACTCTAAAACTACTTGTTTTTTGTAGCAATTTTAAGATAACTCATCTCAAAATGGCAAAGCACTTGCCCTAATTCAGTTGAATGGTTTTTTTTTCAATATTCTTGAATTTCTTAAAAAATTAAAAATAAACACTTTTAGATTAGTTTCATTTGATCAGCATTTGATTGTATTATCTCTTTTTGTTTTGGATTTTGTGAAAAAAGCTAGAAACTACTAACTAAAAATTCAATCTTGTTTAAGTGATGCTTAGCAACGGATCAGTTTCTACTTTGAAGGACTTCGATACAGTAGGGAAGCTGGGTCAAGGCAGTTTTGGTATTGTGTATAAAGTCAAGAGAAAAGTTGACAACAACATCTATGTCATGAAGCAGATAAATATTAGCAAAATGAATACACGCATGAAACAAGATGCAATTAATGAAGTGCATATTCTTTCGAAACTAAACAACCCGTATGTCGTTAAGTACTATGATTCTTTCATTGACAAAAACCTTCTCTGCATTGTCATGGAGTACTGTGATGGAGGGGATCTTTCTAGTTATCTCAAAGCATAAATGGGACGTCCATTGTAAGAGGCACGGATTTGGAAATTCTTTATCCTCTCCTGCATGGGATTAGATTATATTCATAGAAAGAAGATTCTCCATCGAGACATCAAGACTATGAATATCTTTCTAACCAAAGATGATGGCTTGCGTATCGGGGATCTGGGAGTAGCAAAGGTACTCTCTGATTAAGGCAACTTTGCTCACACAATGGTTGGAACACCATTCTATCTTTCCCCGGAAATGTGTGAAGAAAAGCCTTACAATGAGAAATCAGATGTATGGAGTCTTGGATGTGTTTTATATGAACTTTGCACTTACAGACATCCATTTGAAGCGAATAATTAAGGAGCACTTGTGCTTCGAATCATTCGTGGTAAATACAACCCCATTCCCACTACTTTCTCAAAAGATCTAGTCACCATTGTCGATATGTGTCTCTCCAGAGATTATAAGAAGCGCCCCAATGCAAGAGAGATTCTTGCTTCTCCCAGTAATTTATTGATTTCTTGGAGCTAAAATGAGATTCTTGGCTTGTTATTTGCTTGTTGCTTTGCTGAGATGCTTTAGTTTTATAGGCGAAGGCTGTGTAATTGAACATTGAGCTAGATTATTCGAAGACACGCAATAGAGAAGTAGAATATATCTAAAAGAAGATCGATCCAAACAGTGAAAATAACAAAGAATCTACAGGAAAGTACCAAGTAAGTAGTGGCCGTACTCAAGATCAACCACCATCATAGTTATTAGCTAATAGAAAGTCAATAGATTTCGTAGTTGCCGCTGAAAAAGCACGTAAACTTAAAGAATAGCTAAATAAGGAGGGTAAACTAGCTTCAGAAAACGAGAAGAAAACGGTTACTCCTTCAAGACCCGCATCAGGAATAGTACCTCCGCCAAGAAGGCTAACTTTTTAATCAGAAGCATCCACACCGAAAAGCGAATAAAAGAAACAAATCATTACCCCGATAGTAGCAGCTTCGCCGAGAATCAAATCACCAAAGAGTGTAATCCAAAGTGCTAACGTCAAGGTATTCTAAAAGAGAAAGAGAGAGAAATTCAAGGGAGAGATTAAGGGGAACAATAAATAATATTATTGGGTTTATTTGTGAATTGCGTGTTGTTATTGAGATGATGGTAATTTGAGTGAAGTGTAAAAACTAATAATCTGAGAAGCCAATTCAGTAGAAATAGCAGAGTGGTCAGTCTGTACCTGTTGTACGGGCTGTGAAAGGTATGCCGATGGCTCTTCTCAAATCACCAGGAGTACAAAGAGTCAAGGTTAGTTCTGAGAAAATTAGAAAATGAACTAAATAATTAAAAATATGGAATTGCCATTCAAGAGGAATCGAAAATAAATCTTTTCTATTTTACTTACTTAGACAGCAAGAGAGACTTAGTAGCAGAGAAAGTCAATTTTAACGGATCGAAAGAGTGATAAAAAGGGTAAGAAAACAAAAATGTATGATGGGGAAGATATTTTTGTAGCTCTTTTGTTTGTTTGATATAGGAGCAGAAGATGCAAGAGAAAGAGAAGAAGTGCTGAATCTGCCTGATCGAGTAAGAAGCCGTCAAGAGAATATATCGAATAATTAGGAGACGAACTGTAAAAATGACAGTAACAACAGTAATGAGTCATCAGAGGAAGATATCAGGCAAGCAATTTACCCATAAGGAGACTAGCAAAAGGATGAAAGCACCAAGAAACTAAATGAGCATCTGCAATAAAAGAGAAATAGCCTCCCTGCTTCAGCTGTAAGCAATAGTTTCATCACTCAACCTTAGCCATCTTCAAAACCTTCCATGGCAACACTTCCTATTGAGAAGAAGTTACATTACAATCAGCCATTCGTGTCCAAGGAAGTTAAACAGCGCCTAGATTCAGAGAGAATGAAAGAACAATAATAAGATTATTATTAATTGCTTAACAGAGATAAGAATGAGAAGGATAATAAGGCTATTAGTAAGTAACAGCTGAAGGGAAAATTGAAAGAATAGAACATTCAATCACAGGAAAAGATCTAGTCAAGTTCGTTGATGGATGAAAGCGATGAAGATAATGATGATAGCATAACTGAAGTAAGAAAGGAAAATTTCTAAAAAGAAGATCCTGAAAATAGAGAGGACTATGAAGTACATTAGGATTCATTAGAGGATGGCTACGATGAAGCAGATGGAGAAATAATGAAGGATTAAGATGATTATGATGATGACTGCAATTATTCATAGGATCTTGAGAAATCATAAAAGTAATAGGGAAAACTAGATCATGTCCAAAACGATGAAGAAGAGGATGAAGAGGAAGACGATGACTACGAAGAAGAGGATGAAGAAGACTACGATGAATGCTAAGACTTCTAAGAGTTAAATTTTAGAAGAAATAAACTACTCACCAGAGAGAAAGACTTAAGGAGACTCTTGCATTTGAGTTAAGTTCACTGCCAAAATATCCTTGGGAAGAACTAGTATGCTGTCGTCTTAGAATTCTTCAGGCTCAAACTCAATGTAACATGACAATATATCAACTCAAAACAATGATTAGATTCACTCTCACATATTCATTCCTTTTCATTTTACTCTTTATGTTTAAAACCTAAAAAACCAAATCATGCAGAGTGATGACGATTTGACAGATGCAGATTAGAATGAAATCGATAGGTTCATCTAGAGGAACTTACGAGGCGTTCCAAACAATGTAATCACTAGCATCTATAAGATATTACATCTAGAAGTCGAACTAGAGAAGTGTACAAGAGGGTTAGTTGAAATGCAGGCGACGATTGCGTTCTAGTGAGGGGAAGCAAACAGACAAAGTAAGGGGAGTGTTACATAATCTTAAGATAGCTTTGGAAAAAAACTAAAAAACCTAGACTTTTAGAGGTTTAAAGTGCATCAATGTATTGTTTTATTAGTAATATTTTGTTGACATTTCTATTGAAAAAGATAAAAAGAATCCTGTTTTATCAGAGTA
>Ga0302271_10002971_pt1 | contig 14768 bp, 5 predicted proteins | sample III_Bog_N1_1_FD_198767 | JGI IMG/M metagenome (GOLD analysis project Ga0302271, IMG submission 198767) | Peat permafrost microbial communities from Stordalen Mire near Abisko, Sweden - III_Bog_N1_1 | ecosystem: Environmental > Terrestrial > Soil > Wetlands > Peat | place: Sweden: Abisko... | reverse complement strand
TAAACTCACTAACCTGATGTACAGATTCGGAAACAAACTTAGTCAGCAGTTCTCTGCGTTGAATAACCCCTACGCGAAGAATTACAAACAACTCAAGGTTGAAGGGAAAAGTTACAATTACTTCAGTCTCCCAGATCTCAATGATGCACGTCTTGGTAAGATCAGAAAACATAATTATAAAGTCTATTATGATGGGGAATGGTTTTTAAATAAGTGTTTGTTTGTCTTTCTCCCTTTCTTCAGAGAAGCTCCCTTACTCCATCCGTGTGTTGTTGGAGTCTTCTGTCCGTAACTGCGACGAGTTCAATGTCAAGAAAACCGATGTTGAGAAGATCCTCGCTTGGGAGTAAAACGCTACCCAACAAATCGAGATTCCATTCAAGCCAGCTAGAGTCATTCTCTAAGATTTCACTGGTGTCCCAGCAGTTGTTGACTTTGCTGCTATGCGTGATGCCATGGTGAGACTAGGTGGTGATCCAAATAAGATCAACCCACTCTGCCCAGTTGACTTGGTCATCGATCATTCCGTCTAAGCTGATGTCTACAAGGATATCAAGGCATTTGAGAAGAATGAAGAAATCGAATTCGCAAGAAACTACGAGAGATTCGAGTTCCTCAAGTGGGGACAAAAAGCATTGAATAACTTCACTATCATACCTCCTGGATCAGGTAAAATAAAATGATAAAAACTCTTTCATTTCAACAAGGAGAAGAAGATAATCATCAATTCCTTTTCTAAAATATTCTCTTCTTAATAAATAAAAAAAAACGTCTCTCAAGGGTGGGATGGATACATTAATAAATTAAAACTGAAAGATATTTAAATCTAAAGGGTGTTGGGAATCACTTCTTAATTAATAACACATTTTGTCCTCTGGTCATTCTAATTCCTCCCCAGTGATTGATTTTAAATTCTTTTAGCAACTTATTTTTTAATAAATATTAAAATGACTTCTAATTGTCTTGTGTTTTCTTCTTCTTCATTAGGTATCGTTCATTAAGTTAACTTGGAGTATCTTGCTAGAGTCGTCTTCAACAATGAAAAGAATGTCTTGTACCCTGACTCCGTTGTTGGTACTGATTCCCACACCACTATGATCAATGGTCTTGGTGTTACCGGCTGGGGTGTTGGTGGTATCGAAGCTGAAGCAGTCATGCTCGGACAATGCATCTCCATGGTTCTCCCTGAAGTTGTTGGTTTCAGATTCGTCGGAAAGCTCAGAGAGACCATCACAGCAACTGACTTAGTGCTTACTTGTACATAAATGCTCAGAAAGCGTGGTGTCGTTGGAAAGTTCGTGGAATTCTTCGGACCTGGTTGTGAAAATTTGACTTTAGCTGACAGATCTACTATTGCAAATATGGCTCCAGAATACGGTGCTACTATGGGTTACTTCCCAATCGACAACTAGACATTAGATTACTTGAACTTAACTGGCAGAGACAGCCACAAGGTGAAGGTCATCGAGAATTATCTTAGAGAGCAAGGATTATTCAGAACAAGTGCTTCTAAAGATCCCGTGTACACTGGATAAATTTTGGAATTAGATCTCGGAACAGTTGTACCATCTGTGTCTGGTCCCAAGAGACCCCATGACAGAGTGCCTCTCTCTGATATGAAAACTGAATGGAACTAGATCCTCACTGCTAAGACTGGTTTCAAAGGATTCGGATTGACAGCTGAATAAGCCAAGAAAACTCACAATTTCGAATACAAGGGTAAATAATACACTCTTTCCAATGGATCCGTCGTTGTTGCTGCTATTACATCATGCACTAACACATCTAACCCTGATTCCATGATTGCTGCTGGTTTACTTGCTAAGAACGCTGTTGCAAAGGGATTGAAAGTCAAGCCTTACATTAAGACTACCCTCAGTCCTGGTTCGGGAGTTGTCACTAAGTACTTCTAAGAATCGGGTGTCCAAGCATATCTCGAGCAACTCGGATTCAACACTACTGGCTATGGATGCATGATCTGCATTGGTAACACCGGAGAACTTGAGCCTGAAGTAGACTAAGCAATCCGTCAAAGTGATATTGTCGCTGCTGCTGTTCTCTCTGGTAACAGAAACTTCGAAGGACGTATCCATCCTCTCACTAGAGCTAACTATCTTGCTTCCCCTGCTTTAGTCGTCGCATACGCCTTAGTTGGAAATGTCAATATTGACTTCGAAACTGAACCCATCGGTGTCGGAAGTGATGGCAAAAATGTCTTCCTTAAGGATATCTGGCCTTCTAGAAAAGTCACTCAACAAACTGTCAACGCTTGCTTGAAGCCAGCTATGTTCACTGAAGTCTACGGACGTATTGCATAGGGCACACCCAGATGGAATGCATTGAAAGCTTCTGAAAACAAAGTCTACGACTGGAAGGAATCTTCTACTTACATTCACAATCCACCTTTCTTCTCTTCTACTTAGCTTGTCTCTAAGCCAGTTCAAGACATCAAGAAAGCTTATGTTTTACTTAACTTAGGTGATTCCATCACTACTGATCACATCTCCCCAGCAGGAACTATCTCTAAGAACTCCCCTGCTGCTAGATATCTCAATGAAAGAGGCATCCAACAAAAGGACTTCAATACTTATGGTGCCAGAAGAGGAAACGATGAAGTCATGGCTAGAGGAACATTCGCTAATACCAGACTCATCAACAAGATGGTCGACAAGGTTGGCCCTGAGACTATTCACATCCCAAGTGGCTAGAAACTTGCAGTCTTCGATGCTGCTGCTAAGTATCAAGCTGAAGGAAGCTAACTCATCATTCTAGCTGGAAACGAATACGGATCAGGATCCTCCAGAGATTGGGCTGCAAAGTAAGAGAAATGCTAATTTCTTTTATAATTAATTTTAATTTTTGTTCCTTTTCTTTCTTTCTCTTCTAGGGGCCCTTACCTCCAAGGTATCAAGGCAGTGATTGCTCAAAGCTACGAGAGAATCCACAGATCTAATCTCGTTGGTATGGGTATCCTCCCAACTGAATTCGTCAACGGACAGAACGCTGATTCCCTCGGACTCAACGGACAAGAGACCTTCGATATCGACCTCAACGGTGGCAACCTCAAGGTCAACTAGAACCTCACTGTGAAAACAAGCACTGGCAAATCCTTCCAAGTCAAGATCAGACTAGACACCGACGTAGAAGTTGCTTACTACCAAAACGGTGGTATCCTCTAGTACGTCCTCAGAAAGCTCGTCAAGGGCGAAGCTAACTGAGAAAAAAAGCAGTTGATATTTTTTTCACCAGTGCTCTAATTTTGAATGATCAGTGTGCATTTTAGTTATTTTTCTGCTTATTGCAAGATAATCAACACAACACTCCATTGAAAATATATTTTTTTATCTTTCTCATTTCATAAACATTCAAGCATTTACATACTCTCTGTCATAGAGTCTGAAAGTTCTAGAACATTTGCTGTTCTAATCACCCATTATCCGATTCTTTTATCATCAAATATTCTTTACCAAAAAACAAACCTAAAAAATTTTTTCACCAAAAACAACAAAAACAAATCTATCAATGAATCCTTCGTATACTCTTGGTTGTCTCAGCACAGCAGCGACTATTATCATCGGTGCTGCAGGTGGACACAACAAAACCTGGCCACAGGAAAGAAAAGATATTTTCCAAAAAGCCAGCTTCTACTAATTCATGAGCAGTGCTGGAATGATTGTAGGATCTTACAATGCAACTTTCAACATCTCAACAGTGCTATTTGGACTTGGTATCTGCTTATTCAGTGGATCACTCTACCACAAAGCCTTTACAGGAAAAGAAGACCTGTCAAAGAGACTACCACCGTTCGGAGGAATGTGCATGATATTAGGATGGGTGTTACTAAGTTTCAAGAAATGACAGGAATCAAGACAAGACAAGTACATACAAAAAGAATAAATAAATGCGCTATGTTTGCTATTCTTACAAATTATTTTTAATCATAAATACTCGTTTCTCAGTGATTCTCTGTTTATGTGTTTGTCAATCTTTTTGATCCTATCTTCCACTCTTTTTCTGGAAATCAATTGAAACAGTATTCCATCCCTCCCTTAGCTAGTCAACTCAAACCAGCAACTATAGTTAATCTTCCATTATTTGAATGGAAGATTACGTTGCTGAGTTGGCTAGCTAGATATTGGTATGGTTGATATGTTATCATTTGATTCTCATAATCACCTGTTCATTTCTTAAATAACGTTGAACCTCTAGGACAGAGGACAGGAAGATATTTAAATTGCTTTTCTTTTCATAAAAGAAACAATTTCAAGATATGAAACTGTAAACAGCTTACATTTTATGGTAGAATATTTAGAAGGATAGTGAAAATGACCTTCAGATTAAATAATTAATAGTATTGATAAATACTATTCAGAGTGCAATGTTTTTTCAATAGAAAAAACATAGAGTTTTTACAGGAATGACCCATTATTCTAGTTGTTATGGCAGTATTAAGTATATCATACATAAGTCACTCAATCCATGATGGTTTAAAAGAAACAAGAATACTTAGTCTGTAACTTACAAGAGATAACAATAAGATGATTCCTCGATCATCTTCAAGATTAATTTTTTATAAATAGGATTATTTCAACAACAAAAATCACATACCACCTAATCACATTAATTAGTGTGAATAAAAACTAACAGAAGCTGAGAAACTCCATGGACTTTAACTAAAAAGATAAGGCTTAAGATAATCATGGTAACTTTACATATTGAAACAAAGATTCTCATATCTAAATAATAAATATATCTCTGTTTTGGGATTATTAACAAGTAGAAACTGAAGAAGATAATATTCCTAATCGGAATAAGATAGAGTTAAATATTCGAAGTATGTTTTTATTTTATTAAGTTACTTTCTAATAGCTTATTTAAAAGCAAAGCTATTGTTGAATCATTCTAATCTACTTGCTTAGTTTTAGGAAATAAAATTTAAGAAAAAAACTAACATACACTCTAATAATAAATTTCGCTATTTGAGTAATGAATATTCACCCTTGTGACTCTCAATAAACCTCAAAACCAGTCAATGACTATTTCAAACAGAAATTCACGTTTTCAATAAACTATCATACATATTTCATAAATCCTCTCCTAATATTTCTCTTTTCTCTCATTGCATTAGATTCTTGCTGATTCCCTCTATCCTTTTAGCTAGCTGTTTTTCTATGATCTCTAAGGTTTTGTTATGATTCTATTGTATCTCCTGTAGCATACCTCTGTAATATTCTTATTTTTCTGTAATAATCTGTGCAAATTCGTTAATCTGTTTCAATTCTTCTTGACTAATCTGTTCTTTGTTCTCCCTTTATCTCACTCCCATGAAGCATATTTGTTCCATCTCCTAATTGCTGCTACTTAAAATATATTTAAATGCCCTCTTGAACTCAATTTTTTGGAGGAGATTTGATTCATTAAAATTTTATAAAATATCTAGTATTTCATCGAGCTTCAATTAGGCTTGTCTGTCAACGCGTTGCTCTAGAATCTTGAATTAAAAGTTAAAATCCCTTTCCATTGCAGAGAGTCTATCAGATAGTCTTTCGAAAAGCGAATTAAAAGAATTCTAGAGGTCAAAACATGAAGAATCGTTTATTTGTTAGGAAAATCTAGTTTATGCCTTGAGTGAGATAGCTCCAGTTCCATAATGGCTGTATTCATTTTTGTCTGAGAGATGGCTGCTGTTACAAGTAACATCATTCCAGTTATATTTGATGTTATACAATGAAGAGCCACAACTCTCCTGGCTGTTATTGTAGAAATACAAGTTGGGTTTAATTTTTTCTTATTTCTGGTTTCTCTTTTACGTTTTCCTAGTCACTTTCTTGCTGAATTGTCTTGTTGATTTTGAATAAAGAGCTATAATCTTCAGTCTTGTCGTCTTGATAGTTGCTAATACTCTAGTTTAATAGGAAATAATTGTGATTATTTTCATTGATCTGAGTTAAAAAATAAATAAAATTGATTGATTTGTTTGTATTTTTTTATTTAACCAACAAAAATATTTCAAGTTTACTTGACCATTTTCACTGAAATAATGAATCTAAGTCTCCATTGGATTGCTTTAGGCTTGTGTTTGTGATTAGGATTAGTCAATAATGCTACTTTATGTATTTTCACAGTATTCTCTTTTATATTCATTTGTTTCTGAATTCTGTTTTTGAAAGATAAAAGGGATTAAGTATTGATTTTTTGCATGCTAGAAATATTTTATTTTTAACTACTCAATTGATTACAATTGTTCTCTGATTAGCAGATGCAGCGCTGAGAATGTATTAGTTAAGATAATTAAAATTTTAAAGGAGTTTTTCTTTAGACCTTACAAAGGAAGAGATAAGAGAATTAGAATGTATTTTAAATAAAGTTATTTTAGAGAAAGTGTTGTTTTTACTCAGATAATTCAAGATAGTGGGAGTTTAACTCATTGAATTCTTATTGATGAGCTGTTAGGTCTGTTTGCAGTCTGGGGGATTGTACAAATAAATGGTTAAAAGGTGAATCAATAGGCATCAAAGGATAATAGAAAATACTTGTTGATCATGTCTAGTTGGTGATTAATAGTGTCTTGCATCTAAGCCTGGAGTTAAATCTTCTCACTTAGAAAAATAACAAACCGTTTCCTCAAAATGCAAAATGGATTCCATTTGAAAATCTCGAAATAATTAATATCTTACGAATCTAGTTTGCCTTGCTGCTCTTTCAACAACCTTTCTTTTTCTGCTTGAATATCCCTAAACTTATCTTCAAACCCTTTCTTTTAGTCTTCTAGTTATCTCAAGATTTCAGAATTTGGCTCTTTTATTATCTTTTCTTTTTCTGCTTTTAGTGCAGCCATTTCCTGTTTCAATGTCATTTCCATATCCTCTGCTTATTAATCCTTTTTACGTAGTTACTCTTATTAATAATAAATTTCCTTCTTCCGCTACTCAACTTACTTCTCCATAGCTAATTTATTTTTTTATTAATGTGTCTTTTCAAGATCTATGAGTTTCTTCTCCAAAGCAAGAATTTGATCTAACAGTTCTGTTTCTTTAATGCTAAACTTCTCTAACAGTTCCCTCTTTGTCTTTTTTTTACAGCTTCTTTTAAAGTTCCTTTATTTAATCTGACTGCTTTCCAACTGTTCTCTCTGATTAATTCAGCTTATCTTTCAGCTTCTTTGTTCCTGTAATAAACTCCAATACTTTAGTTTCTAAATCTGTAGAAATACAATATTTCTCTTTGAATAATGCCAACGAAATCTCTGCTTTCTCTTAACTTTCCTTCAAGCTCCAGTTTCTCCTTCTTTACTTTCATTTCATCAAATTTCTTTGCTTTTTTTCTTCAAAAGCTCTATCATCGTAGCAACACTGTCATCCTTTTCCTAGTTTTATCCATTTTCCCTATCTATCTGTATTTCTTTCTCTTCTTCTTATTTCTTCTATTCTTTAAGCTATTTATATTAACTAAATATCTCTTTTTCCATTTCTTGAATTACTTCTTCTAATACTATTCTCTGCCTCTTCTCTTCCTCAAAATCTTCTTTTGTGATCTCAGCCATATGCTATTCTTTCTCTTCATCTCCTTAAAGTGAATGTATCTCTTTTTCCTACTTCTATTAATTAAAAATAATATTAGTAATATGCTTGTAAAAAATGTTGTTGTTGCTTTATTTTTTCTTTCTTACTATTACATTAGTATCCTTGATAATTGATAACTATTTAGGTGATTCACAATAGAAGCACTTATTTTGATCTTGAAGGCCTGATCCATCGCTCCTCACAAGGATAAATGGAGTATCTGGAGCAATAGTATTAAATTACTAAACCTTGTACTCATAACTATTAGGATTTGCTTATTAATAGCATCCCCATTTTTATAAGCAGTCTTTAATTATAAACCTGCTAATCAACTCCTTTGCTTGATCTGGTGATGATTTGCTCTTATTCACAGGATCTCTGCGATTTCGTTGATAACTACTGCCTAGAGGAATTACCCTGTAGTATCATCTTATTTTTTTGACTTAAACAATATCATGCTTGGGTCTTTTCTGCTGTCTCTATCTACTTCTGATTACGCATGTTCTTCTCTGAAATTCTAAAGTGAAACAACTGAGATTGAATCCTCCAAATATAGTTTCTTTTTGTCTTCTGTTAGCTTCCCTAGCAGCTCTCCTTCAGACTCCTAGAGCAACTCCACAAAAAGATCAATTTGAAATATGTTGTACATGTAATAATATGTTTGCAGTTATTCTTCTCTTGTTTAAGTTCTTCAACTAATCTCTAAGAAATTCTCTTATTTATTTTTTCTACAAATAAACAAATCACTGATTTGCTTTCAAAATTTAAATATTCTAAGATTCATCAGAAAAACATCTTTGTCTAATCATACATAAGAATAATTTCGAATATCTTTTGAGTGTATGTTTTTTGATAATTCATCTCACTGATTCTAATCTCTCTCTCCCTTTCCCTTTCTTTTTTCAAAATAATTACCTAACAATCATCAAACTACAAAGATTACACCCAAGACATCTTAAAATTATCATTTTAATTCATAATCTAAAAAACTTCTTTCACACAAATAATATTATCTATGCGTCCTTTGCGATTCTTCAAAAACAATAATTAAAACTATGGCTTAATTCATTTGTTTCTCTTTTTATTCTTATGAATTTTATCCTCAACTCTTATTCCTTTAGTAGATCCCTTGTGTTTTACTTCATATTTTTCTGATTTTCAAAGAAGAAATAAAAAACTTTTGAAGAATGGCTTTTAAATAAATTCAATGCCTTTCTTAGAAATAAAATCTAAAGAGTTTTCTAACTGGCCTATTTAAGCAAACAGATAAATTCTTAGAATAAATTTGCCTATAAAAATAGCAGAATTTTACATTTTTGAACGCATTTAGTGTTAACTAATATTTCATTTTAAATGTATTTTATCTCTTACAATAGTTGTATGATTTAAATAAAAAATGAAATATAAAAATAGATATTTTCTTGATTTTTTAGATACTTTTAGAGGGGAAAACAGAAAAACAAAACAAAAAGAGGGAAAATTCAAAGTATTTTACTTCTCCTTTTTGGATTCTTTAAGTCCATCACAACCAGAAACAACTTCCTTAATTTCTTGTTTGAAATTGTTTGTTGTTTCTGAATATCTAAATATGACATTCATTTGCATGATTTTTTATCAAAAAATGAATGATTTCTCTATCTTATTAATAAGCTAGGTAGCTAGTAGAGGGAAGTGTGAATTGCTTATTTTTTGTTGATTGGCTACAAAATCTAGGCTAAAAGAAAGTTCGACCTGTCAAAGGATAATTTTGTTAATTTTTCTGGTTGTTTCTCATGAAAATATGATTCTTTCTTTAAAAGATTCTCAGAAAGTAAAAATAGAGAAGAAATGGCAGTAACAAACAAAATAACAAGTAAATACGCTCTGTTTGCTTGTTTTGGGGTTAGATAATAAACAATAAATTATTTTAGATAACTCCATAATTTTTGAGAAAACTAATGCAACAATTCGGAAATGATTGATTTATTAAATAGTCAAAATCTATTTATTGAATTTTGTAATTTATTAATCGACCAAGATATCGAATAATTGTGTTCTTAAACAATGCCCAAGGGAATTATTTTTGGCAAATTCTAAACTTTTAGTGAAAGAGAGCTTAATAATAATTTTTTGTTGTTATGAATCCTAGCAACCAAAGCAAATAGTAAGAATACAATATATGTGAATATAAATATTTGATTAATATCATGTGTAGGGAGGAAAAGATGCCCTTTTTTAGGGTAAAGTAATAATTTCATCTTCAATATTATCAAACAATGACAGCTCCGAAACGATCAACATCAGAGTATGTAATGTACAAGAAACCATCTTCTTTGTCTTTAGATTCTTGATAGATCTCGTACATTGTCTTATCTGCATGAAAAATACAAAAGGGATTAGATAAATTGAGAGAGAGGGTTGTAGTTGGAAATGAAAGCACATTTAAAGTGTTTGTGTAAAATTGATTTTAACTTTTTTTTAAAAAAAATATATTTTTTGTCATACTGAGTTTTTCTATTTTCTTACTGCTGATGAAGAAGAAAAGTGCACTTGCTGGATCTATAAAGTTAAGTTTCTTCCTGACAAGCTATTATAATTGAAGGAGCTTGATATCACTGGATACTATGAACCTAGAGAGAAAATTAAAGTAGATATTGATTAAAAAAATAGAAAAAGAAAAACATAAAAAATTATTTAGAATATGTATAGTAAACGTTACTTGTATTTCTCACACATCTTAAGTTTCTCGGCTTTCTTACTGATTTCAACAATCACTGGAATCATGTTAGGGTGTTTTTATTTTTGTTTTTCAAACTCTTTGATACGCTCTTGTAGGATATATTTGTCTTTGAAGTACTTGTAGATTTTACCATCCATCTTGCTCTTCAAATATTTTTCTTCTTCTTTTATTGTTAGAATTCTTTCTTTTTTTGATTTTATTAATTAGCAGAGGAGGAAACTGGTTTTTAACTATTACAATTGCTATTGAGGGTATAGCAGTTTCTCCTGATCAGAAAATAAGGACATTAATAGAAAACCATTTTCTCTCTCTTCTTCTTTCTATTCTATTAGGATAACTGTAATAGACTATTTTAATGTATCAGAATGAAAAAAAGCAATTTAGAATAAATCTGATTGATTATCATTGCATACCTTTATTATTCTGTAATACTATTAATGTTAGTTGGGAATTATTTAGAAGCTTATCCATTTCTAACTTCTCATTTCATTATGAAAATAATCTAAAATGTGAGGAGAAAATCTTAGACTATTAAAATAAATTTTTAAATTTTTGTTTCTAAAATGAAATTCTAAATTAATTAGAGATCTAAATGATTCCTTAATTCTTTCTATCTTTCCTCCCCTATGTTAATTCTAATAGCGGCCTTTTTTCAGAAGTAAGAGAGCCATTTAAAAAACAGAATAATCCTCAAACTGAGATTTACAAATGAATCATTTAACTCTCTCTCTGTACTTACTCAACTGAAACACTTTTTCAAGTGTATTCTTCTTCATTGTCACATGGTCCACATTTTATTATTATTATTATTATTAAGAAATAAAAATACACAATATCAAAATTATTATTCTAGCAGAAATACATCAAAGAAAAAATATTAAAATACATAAAGAAATCAATAGAATGTTTCAAAAAAAGAATAACATAAACCAAAGGAGAATAAGAAAAAGAAGAAGAATAAACAAATTCCTATGTAGCAAAACAATTTACAAGTCACATATGACTTTAAGAACTATTATAGAAAATTAAGATGAACGAATAATTAAACTTATCAGAGACATTAGAGAAAATAACAGGTGATGAATAACATTTGAGATAAAGTACAAACGAGGGAAATGAAACAATAATTTTTTTTGAATTTTAAAAGACTTGTAAGACTCTTTTCTTTTTTAAAAACCCTTATTTTTTCTTCAATTTGAGTATTTTGGAAATGTTGGTGACTCAAAGCATTCTGGACTGACGCAGATGTGAGTCCTTATCTTGAGATGTAAGTGATTGGTTATTTTGTGCATTGTTGAAGTAGTTCTATTGTTTTCAGAATAGTTTATGCTACTGACCTTATCCAATTTTTTGATACTGATATTATGAAGTTAAAGTTTCTATTTTTTGTTCTAATATTCTTGAACCCTATTACTAAAATTATCTTCTTCCTGTAGATAAATAAAAGAAATACTTTAATGTTTGAAATGCTTTCTTCTAACTTTATTCCTTAAATAGAGGTAAAATTTTGATTTTGTTAGTTCTTATTAAAGACCTAATGCTTTCGCTACTTTGGTAAAATCACTTAATTTTCTTTTGCGGTGATCCCATTTTGATAACTCTTTCTAATTTGAAATCATCTTTTTTGAGAGTATGTACATTTCTTAATGAAAGACTCCGCAGCTTTGTGATCTAGTTTGTCAGATGTTGATAATAGTCAATATTCTCTCATGATTGCAATAAGCAAGTTTTTATCGAATAATTGGTTGATCTGAGAATTTCTTCTTACCTTTCATCTATTCAGTAATAGCAGCTAGTAAATTTTTGTATGATTCTGCTTCTGCATACCGTTATTGAATGCTATTTTAATATGGATTAAGACATGCATCTATGACTTGGAAGAGATCAGAAAAGACTAGCAGTGCAGGTGAAATATCTTCAAGAAATTCAATGGATGATTGGACCTCTCTTAATAGAGTAAGTAAGAAACATGAGTATGCCATAGTTAGTATCACTTGATCTTCTAGGGCGTCTTCTTCTTGATCAAGTTATGTAAAAATAGATATTTTCATCTTCTAGTAGCTAGAATAATTTGGTAGCTTCCGTCAGATCTGTCATCAAACCTTTTTTTTGCTGATACTTTGTTTTTCTCTATGCATCCTTTGTGTTTCTTCGAAAACAAAGATTAAGACCAGACTCTAATACAATTTTTGCTCTTTGTTCTTATGAATTCTATTCTCAACTCATTCCTTTAAAAGATCCCTTGTGTTTTTTTTCATGATTATCTGTTTTTCGAGAAAGAAATAGCAAATACTTTAGAATAAGTTTCTTAGAAACAAAATCTAAAGAGTTTTCTAAATTGCTTTACTAGCAAATCTATTAATTCTTAGAAAAAATTTGTCTTTTATTTTAGCAAAATTTTATAATTTTGAACACATTTTGTGTTACCCTTTAAATTTAACAGCTTAGTGTGAGAGACTTTTCCTTAATTTCTTGGTTTAAATTGTTTATTGTTTCTGAATGTCAAAATATGACATTCATTTGGATGATTTTTTATCAAAAAACAAATGATTTCTCTATTCTATTAATAACCTGGTAACTAATATTGTTTATATCTATGGGGGAAGTGACAATTTTTATTGTTAGCTGATTGGCTTTACAAAAAATTTAGGCAAAAGAATGTTTTCGACCTGTCAAAGGATTATTTTGTTAGTTTTTCTGGTTGTTTCTCATGAAAAATATGATTCTATCTTTAATGAATTATTGGATAGTAAACTAGAGAAGAAATGACAGTAACAAACAAACTAACAAAGTAAATAAATAAATGCGCTATGTTTGCTTGTTTGAGGTTAGATAATAAACAATAAATCACATTAGATAACTCCATTTTTTTTTGAAAAGAAATTTAATAATTCTCAAATGACTCATTAAATAGTCAAAATCGATTTATTAATTTATTGACCAAAATATTGAATAATTGTCTTCTTAAACATGTCCAAGACAATCATTTTTAGTCAATTCTAAAAATTTAGTGAACGATAATTCATTGAGAAAGAAAGAGAGATTAATAGTAATTTTCTATTTTATGAATCCTAGCAACCAAATCAAATAGTAAGAATGCAATATATGTGAATATATACAGTTAATATCATGCATAGGGAGGAAAAAGATGCCCCTTATTTTGGGGTAAAGTAATCTCATCTTCAATATTATCAAGCAACGACAGCTCCGAAACCTTCAACATCAGAGTATGTAATGTACAAGAAACCATCTTCTTTGTCTTTAGATTCCTGATAGATCTCATACATTGTCTTATCTGCATGAAAAATACAAAAGGGATTAGATAAATTGAGAGAGAGGGTTATAGTTGGAAATGAAAGCACATTTAAAGTGTTTGCGTAAAATTGATTTTAACTTTTTTTAAAAAATTGTTTTGTCATACTGATTTTTTCGATTTTCTTATTGCTGATGAAGAAGAAAAGTGCGTCGGCTTCATTAGCAATAGCGAGTTTCTTCCTGACAGTCTGTTAGAATTCATGAAGCTTGACATCCTTTGATACTAGGAACCTAGAGGAAATGGGCGTAGATGTTGGTAAAAATATGAAGAAAATTTATGAAAACAATATTTAGAATATGTCTAGTAAATTTTACTTCTATTTCTCGAGCACCTTAAGTGTTTTGGCTTTCTTGCTGATTTCTACAATCACAGGGACCATATTTGGGTACTTAGATTTTTGTTTTTCAAGCTCTTTGATACGCTCTTGTAGGATATATTTGTCCTTGAAGTACTTGTAGGTTTTACCGTCCATCTCTGCTCTTCAAAAATTCTTCTTCTTCTTTTTGTTGTTATGTTTTCTTTTTTGATTTAATTAATTAGCAAGAGGAGGAAACTGGTTTCTGCTCATAGAAGAATGAATTCAGTGAATGTAAAGGAATAGAAAAGAAAAAGGTTTAGAAGAGTTAACTACATACTATTGTTATTGAATGTGTAGCAGTTGCTCCTGGTGCTGCTGACATCAGGAAAAAAGAGAGCCTAAAAGAAATTCACTTTTTGTCTTCTTTTTTCTATTCTATTATGATAACTTAATATCAGTCTGTTTCAACATGTCAGAAAAAAATAAAGTAAGTTAGAATAAATCCAACTTATGTGCATGACATATCTTTATTATTCTGTAATACTATTATTTTTATTTAGAAAGTTGACCCATTTTCTTGCTTCATTTTTCTTATGGAAATCAATCTAAAATGTGAGTACAAAATTTTAGAATATTAACATTTTTTTTCTTCATTTTTTGTTAAAAACAATATATCCTAATTTAATTAGAGATCTAAAAGATTCCTTGATTCTTTCTTTAATTCTTCTCCTGTGTTGATTTCAATACCTGCCTTAAATCTGAAGGGGCACATGCCATACTAAAAAACAGAATAATATTCCTAAAAAATATTTCAAACTTGAACATACAAACGAATCATTTAACTCTCTTTCTCTGTACTTGCTCAACTGGGAG
>Ga0302271_10002968_pt1 | contig 14780 bp, 8 predicted proteins | sample III_Bog_N1_1_FD_198767 | JGI IMG/M metagenome (GOLD analysis project Ga0302271, IMG submission 198767) | Peat permafrost microbial communities from Stordalen Mire near Abisko, Sweden - III_Bog_N1_1 | ecosystem: Environmental > Terrestrial > Soil > Wetlands > Peat | place: Sweden: Abisko... | reverse complement strand
GAATAAACCAATCGCCATAAAAAACCTCTTCAATTCGTTCGGGACTATTGAATGCATAATTATGGTATTCTTCAAACGGATATATCCAGACTATTTGTCCAGCAGCATCCGGAGACTGTTTTCTGGCCTGCAGAATATTTGGAATTACTTCGTTAGGAACCTGACTAGGCATATCACCATAAGAGTTATCGATTGTGAGAATATTTAAGTGAGTTGGTAATTTTATTTCTCCGTTTTTATTGATACGAGCAACGGACATAGGTAAATAAATATCTTGCGATTCGCGACCATATCTGTCTAACCATGGACTATTTGCCCACCATGGATCGTGTGTGTAAAATCTGAAAAGGTATCTTTCATCAGGTAACTCGGCCACACGCGACATGAATCCAGTAAGCTCCAAACCAAAGTCACCATCCAATGCAGCCCATGGAGAATTTGGTGGAGGCAGCAAATTAAAATTACCCTTGTAGATGCTTCTTAAATCAACGCCATCACGAGCTAAATCAATTCCGGTAGAAAGGTTTGTTCCTCGTGTTTCTATTCTGAAACTGGGACAGCCTTTGCGAAACGAAGACCAAAATAAGAGTATTTTGCTTTGAATATCTTTTATTTTATCGCCATGAAAATCTTTACCATCAAAAATGGCTCCTACAGTATTCCACGTTTCCATGCCAAAACCAAAGCCGTTTGAAAGCCAGAGGTAGTCAAATCCCAAATCAGTTAGAAATTCATTACTTTGGCGTCCCAAAAATGTGCCAAACAAAGTGCCTTGTGGAATGCCATTTGGGTAAGCTGCATATTTCTGGTTATCTTTGTTCAGAGAGGCATAACAACAAACAAATGATTTTGTACCCATAGTGTTTGCCATGCAGATTTCACGATGACGTTCATATTTGAACGATGACTTGGCAAATTCTGGTCCTGGGTCGAAAGTTGCACCCACTCTAATAACTTTTCCGGTGAGTTTAGTTCCTGTTTCTTTTAGCGTTTTTACAATGAATTTTAAATCTTCATAGGTAAATGCCGGTGGATTCTCGAGATAAGTGTACGCTCTTTCATGTAACGAAAGTTCTGAAGGACCTGAATTCACAGCGTGTTCTGTGTTGGGATTTCCTATATATTTTGCCCATTCTAAGCTTTGATTTAAGTCACCTGTATAATCAAGGATTTCAGAACCGTCTGAAGTCCACAGCATAATAGAAATAGTATCTGACTTACTTATTAATGGGTTCCATTGTTCGAAAACAGTTTGACAAACAGTAGTTATATATTTGGGGTCGTTTTTCTTAAATGGTTTGAGCGACATTTCCAATGTGATATTGTTGAAGCCTCTTGTTGAATTATTAAGATTTATTACATCTTCGGATGAAGATGCAGTAAATGATAAAATATTAATTGCTGATAGGATAAATAGAATTAATTTTTTCATAAGTCAGTTTTGTAATTTAGACTATTTTCGTCAAATTTTCAATTTAAATTTAGCGTAAGTATTTCCGGAAACCCAATTCTAAAAGGGTTCCTGTCGCTTATTTGATATGCTTTTAATCGATTTGTTATCTTTTGAACAATAATTTGAATTGTATTATAAAAATACCTTTTCAAATTGTGTATGTTGATTATTATACAATTGAACAAAATAGATTCCAGTAGAGAGGGAATAAGAACAATTTTCTGACTGATTTAATCTTTGGTTTAAAATGCACTTTCCAGATATATCGTAAATACGAACAGTTAAACTATCTGTAATTTCTTTAATCTCAAGTTTTTTATTACTAACCTCAATATCCGCCATCTTATTATTTCCTGTTTTTGGCGAAAGATTTGAAGTTATATTATACACATTTGCAAGCATTTTCTCGGCATATCGTTCACCTAATATTTTTTGACTCGCAGCATCGAAATGGGGATCGCTTGTATCAATCAAGGGAGTCAAACCTTCCGAACTCACCCAGTCTGAATTAGGCACAAATGTCTTAATTGTAGAAATCATAGTATTGAAAGCACTACTACGCCATGTAGCTATTTGACCAGCAATAAAAAAAAGATCTGGTATTTCTAAATCCGTCCTAAAGTCATTGACCATATTTAATAGCTTTGATTTATATCCATTTGGATCACCAGCATTACTTTCGCCCTGATGCCAGATAATTCCTTTAATTTCGCCGAATTTTTTAATTTCCAAAGCGCGTCTAAGGGCTTCTTCATAAAGCCGATCCTGACTTCCTTTTATCCATGATTCAATAAATGATCCACCTCTAGCATTTTGCATAAGCCCGATACTCTTCTGTGTTTTATCACGCATCATTTTCACAAAAGAACTACTAGGACCCATTTTTTGAAGACTCAATTCTTTGCGTACTGAAGAGTATTTATTTAAAGGGTTTGAGGCAATTTCAAGGTTTGCACCAGGAGTTAATAGATACACATTATTAATTGGCACTAAATCGGAATCAACCATGTAGCCTCTACCCGACATGTTAGATTGTCCAAGTGCCAGGAAAATGTCTAGTTTAGGTAAAATGTCAAATACAACGCTATATTTACTTGAGTTCAGACCATTTTGAGATACCACTGTTACAATCGCTAAATTTTCATTCTTTGATCCTCGTAAATCAGTTGGTGGAGTAATGGTAACATTTGCATAATTGTCGGAAGCATTTGCTTTTATTGTTGGAACTCCGGTTGTGGAATAAGGTAAATAAAAATGATAGTCAAACTTTTCTTTAGCGAAATTTTCTAAACTCACATCATCAATGAATATTGACTTCAAACCGGCATCATTTGGATTAGCTGATAATTTAAAAATAACTTTATATACAAGAGAATCAGAACCGAGTTTTGAAATAATTTTTGTTGTTCTCTCTATCTCTGTCTCATTGAGACTAGAAGCGTTAATTATTTTTATGGAACACAGACTGTTTAGTGCTTTTGCAGTTACTGTTGGAACAACAGTTGTATTGAAGGGCAACAAAACATCATACTGAATTTTAGAACCAGAAAAGCCTTCTGCAGTGATACCATTTATCAATAATTCCGATAGTTTAAAAGCCTCGATATTTTTCTCTGTTATCACTAATTCGGGTTTCATCCCGCTTGAATTTTCTTTTGAATGAAACTGTACAACGACTCCGGCACCGTTCACATCCTTTACAACATTCCGATCCTGAAGCAATATCGAGATAAATACATCACCCCGGTTTTTCGATGCAATTACTGTTTCTGTAATATCACATTCATAATATTGAGGATTAATATTACCCTGAACTTCGATAGTAGCTATTGGGGTAGCAGAAATTGATCCAACTTCGAGAGACGTATTGTTGAAGGTTAAAGCGTCTTCGGCCCAACTGGTAAGTGTGGTGGTATAAAGATCGAAAATATGCTGTTCTGCGACTTTGCCATATATCCTTAGTTTTACTCTATCCAACATGTTACTGATTGATCGCAAGTCAAACTTAAGATAAATGGTGCGCCAATACATTGGATCTGAAGCGATATTACGATAACTATTCAGAGTCGTTTCCATTCCTCTGATTTCGTTGCCTGTAGCAGTTGCAGATGAACTTTTATATAAGTAAACATCATCTGTAGGGAAAATAGTGGTTTGTGAAAATGAAAACGTAGGTAAACAAAGTAATACTAAAAATAAGATTTTAATTTTATTCATATGAGATTCAATTTAATGACTTTAATCATTAGTCAAGAAGAATAAAGGCTTTTTTAGCTGAAATCTTGTTTGTATTGGAAGTTAATTTATTCTTGTTTTGCAAAAAGTATTCTTCTTTTTCTTCTTTAAGTTTTCTCTAACTTTCACATTTTACAACAAAAGCTCTAAACATTATCGCGTAGAGCTTTTGAAGCAACTTTAAACGAACTCGATTTTAAATTACTGTATAGTTGTTTTTAATACGCGGTTCCCTATTTTGACTATATATATCCCCGTATTCAATCCGGATATACTTTTACTTCCTATCAAGTCCCCTGAGTTTTTTAACTGACCTGTGCTGGTATAAATACGATATGATTCCTGAGTTTCTGACTCAATTACTATTGTTTTTTGAATAGTATATACTTTGAATTTTTCAGGATAAACAGACGCGTTTTTTGTACTCGTATCCAAATAAGATGTTATTTTAATATCATCTATATAAAAATCTCTTGATTCGTCTGTTTTATCAATGTATAATTTTATTCGCGTTGTATTGTTTGCGCTATTTATTACTATTGATTTTTGTACCCAATCTGCAGTTGTAAGTTCAGTAGCAGGGATTGTCAATAACGGATGTTCTGTATCATAACTTGATGAAGATGTTTTTGAAATAACTTTCAACGAAGATGTCTGAAAGAAATTTGTATTGTCATACTTTTTTACCCAGAAAGTAAGAATCCCGGCTCCGTTAGTTAATTCCGGAGTTTCATACCATCCAGTAGTGGTACCACTCGTCAATACCCTTAAACCGCCATCTCCCAAATAATCCCCATGGTTAGAAAGTGCATCTAAAATATAAAAATTGGCATATGATCCAATAGTTCCACTGGTTCCTGTAATACCATCGATAAAGCTATCTGATTTATCATAAATCACCTTATATTGAGTATTCTGCACTCCATTTCCTACAGTAACTGTTGCAGTTCTATTTGAGAGATCACCTGTAACACTGGTTGCTTGTGTTATTGAAATAGATGCTGAGGCATCAACTGCTGTGGCTGACACCACTGGAGCGTCATTTAAATTAGAACTTAATTGGACTGTGTATTCATAAGTATCAGCCTTAATGTTTTTTACATTTGCAGTTGAGCCTCCAATTGTATTGGTCAGATTAGATATCGGTGTGTATTCTAAAGAAATGTCATCGAATAAAAAAGGTTTTCCTTCAGCCTCGTTTGTATTGTTAAATGAAAAATACAAATAATAATTTCCACCATAAGTATCGTTAATTTTAAACGTCACACTGAATTCTGTCCATACCGCTAAATCTTTTACGACGTCACCGGTTCCCACAAACGGAAATGCAACAATATTTGTCGATGATACAGTCTTTGAAGGTGCGGCTGTTAATTGCGATAAACTAATATATCTTAAAGATCCTTTCCCCTTAACCCACACTTTTGCAGTATATGTACCAGGAGCTAAGTTGTTAACTATTGGAGTTCTAAACCAGTATGCACCGGGACCAGTTGAACTGTATTGAACATTGAGAGCTTTAGTTCCAGTGTGTGTATCTGTTGACAGATAAAACCCACCTGCTGTGGTAATTGGGTTGCTATTTTTATAACCATCCGGAACTATTGCTGATTCGGTCCATGATTCCATACCTGGATTAGTAACCAAATTTTGAGCAAAGAAATAGGGGCTTAATCCTAAGAATAAAAGTAAAGTAATTTTTTTCATGATATATTGTTTTTTTATAAAATGTTTTTAAAGTTTTGAAATTGAAACGTTGTCCATAAGAAGTGCTGGGGCTTTGCTGCCGCCTGCAGCATTAATTCCAAAATTGAGATGGTATTCGCCTGCCAATTGTATTTCAATGGTAAGCGTATATTTTTTCCATTCATTCGTAACTACATTTCCAATTGCAGGAATCCCGATACGATTAAATTCAGTATTTTTACTTCCTGTCTTTTCTTTTCCTTTTGTAAATGCCACATACCTAACTTGCCCTTCACCTTTTAAATAACACGAAAAAGAGTATTTCCCTACTTCTAAATTCATTGGTTTTGATGTAATGCGTCTATTGTCATTTGGTTTCTGTGGAACAAAAATCATTTTTAATGCATATATGCCAGAAAAAGCATCAGTGGATTTACTAAACAAACTATCCTGGTCTTTGAAATCGTCACGCCATGAAGAAGGGACCTTTGTACTACCCCATTTTTCAAAATCGCCGTTTACTGGCAGGCTTTGTGCATTCATTGCAGATGAAACCATTATAAGAATGGCTAATGTAAGAAATTCTTTTTTCAAAATCATTTTGTTAAATTTAAAGTTAGCTAATATTGATTACAAAATTCATTACAAAGATATATTGTATATTATTTCAAAAAATCAGAAATTGTACAAATTCATTACCAACATTATACAAATTTGATTGGAAACAAGCCATTTGATAGATAGTGTTACTAAACTCCGTTAAATAGAACAATTCAGTTTATAGATGATTCGGTATTCTGAAAATTGCCACTTTATAAAAGACTTAGATTTCGACTTTGACTTTTATGATAAATGTGGCTTCTTTACCATCAGTGCTTTTGCTAATTAATCGATCATAAGCTATCAGCACTTTTTTCTGAACATTATTAATAGTTGTAGTATATAAGGCAACGCTCTCCGCAGGAACATCATACGCCGTCGTAGTCATATACACAACTTTCCCTGCTAATGATAAAACTCCAGTAGAACTAACTATATCTGAGATTGTGGCTTGATCAAAGTTGCTGCGAGTAATTTGATTTGATATATACATATCATAAAGTTTTTTATCATTAGACCATGTGGTAGGGCTACAAGTTCCAACCGTTTTACCGGTGATATCTAGACGGCATATTGTAATTTTGGTATAAGTAGTATATGGTGCAAAGAAAAAATCAATATCCTTGTAAATATCCTTTGCATCGCACGAAGAATATACCCGACCATTTGAGGCAGAGAAAAATGCACCTGGTCCAACATCCGGTAAACTTGAAGATGTTCCGGGTATAGATGCTTCGATAGAATAATATTTAAATCCAACATATATTCTCTGTATTTTTGTTGTCGTATTTCCATTTACATCAGTTGCAACAATACGAATTTGAGACAGGTTGGTTGATGCAGTAAATGATTCTTCAAAAGTTTCGTTATTAACGTTCAATATTGGAATAATTCTAACATCTGAAAGATCATTTCCAAGATTATCAACAGGTGTGATTTTTATTGACAGTATTCCGGGAGTACTCAAAATATGACCTGATGTTTTAATAGTTGCATTCACCGATACTCCATTGTATGAATCTTCGTTTTCGTTGACAAATATTTCCGGATAATATTTAACGAAATTCACAGACAGCATACCTGTTGATTTTTTGAATTTGGAAAGAGGTCCTGATGCCGTATAAATTCGAAATGCAGTGATACCTTCAGGTAACGTATAATTTGGAATGTCATTCAAATAAAAATCATAATTAAATATTTCATTGTCAAATATAAGTGTATCTTTTCCCAACTCTAACTGAACAATGTTCTCTACTCCATTCACTAATTGTTTTAACAGTAAACTGTGTAGAGGTTCTTGAGCTGATATTGATACTTTGATTTTTTTCATCTGGGATGATTCGATAAAATCAAAAGTCTGGATTAAATTTTCATTTTCATCATAAAATACAACTTTTGGTGCGCCTTTTAAAGTTGTAACAACAATCGGTAGATCTTCTGTTGTTGTTTGGTCGGCAATATCAACAACAACTACTCTGAATGCAATAATATCATCAGAATAGACTGGTTTCATATTTATTGAATAACTTGTTGGATTGAAGAAAGTAGTAACCTCACGATCGATTTTTTCAACAATTCCACCTGTTCTCACAAGATAAGTAGTTACCGATTTTAATCCGGTCAAGGAATTCACTACTGCAATAAGTTCTGGTTGTGTTGCCTGATTTAAATCTACAAGTAATGTTTTGGTTGGAAATAGGATAGAAGGAACATCTTTTATTACTATTTCATCTTTACATGAGACAAGTCCTAATAAAACAAAACAACAGAGACTACTGAATATTATATTTTTATATTTTTTCATGGCTTATAAATAATTTGGGTTTCAACAACATGAATGGTTCCATTCTTTGCAAATAAATTACTTGTAACCGCCCTAACAGGAGTACTGCTGCCAGCTAATGAATTAAAAACAACAGTTGAATAATTTGTAATTGAACTTGCATCATCCAATTTTATTGTCATAATTGCATCTTGTGAGTCCCAAAGCGTTATTACGTTTATTGGATCGAAATTTAAAGTTCCCAAGCCATTATAATTCCCTCGGATAATGTGATAAAGAAGGATGTTCTTCAATTGTAGCATTTTTTCTGCTGTGTTAATATCGTCTATTGATGTTATTCCCAAATTCACAAAAATACCTGTACTCTTTGTAAAGGCTGTATTCTTTAACAATATATAGGTGTATATAGAAGACGTTTGGGAATAAGTTTCTTGCAAACCGACTTTCTCTATTGCTTCTTTCAATATAGAAAACACATCTTGTCTCGAATTGATAAATTCCCATGTTCCCATGTTTATATTATTATCAATGTTGGATGGTTTATAGTCATAGCTATCTTGGATATCCAAACAACTACCAAGTAAAAAGACTGATATTGCTAATAGTAAATATATTTTTATGATTTTCATATTCAAATTTTTAAATCCCTTGGTATCCAGGGTTTTGTTTTATATTTATGTTTTGTATAAGATGGTCTCGGTGTATTGGAAATAGAATTTGCCATTCTTCACTCATATTGTTAATGGGATGCATAATTTCCTTCCAACGATTTGTTCTTATTAAATCGAACCATCGTTTCCCTTCGCCAACAAATTCTTTTCGGCGTTCATTCAAAATAGCATCTAACACTTGTGTTTTTGTCCCAAACGAAGAATATAAGTAGGGTGCATTACCGGCACGTGTTCTTGTCATATTTAAATATTCTATTGCATCAAAAGTTCTACCTACTTCATTCAATGCTTCAGCATAGAGTAGGGTAATATCTGCATACCGATATAGAACAAGATCATTGTCAGACATTTCTTTATTTTCTGAGTTTTGAAAAACAGCGCCATCTTTCCAAAATTTTTTCGTCATTCGTCGTTCAGTACCAGTTGACAACCATTGACACGAGCTCCGCTTGTCAGTGCTCTCATAAACATTCAATAAACTATTAGACATATAAACCAACGAAGACGATGATCCAAAATAGGACACTGATTTATTTACTCCATTTCCAAATTGATCGTATGCTATTTTAAAGAATACTTCATTAGGAATGCTACCTGCCACAGATTCAATAAACATTGCTCTCCACTCAGCATCAAAACTATTGCCACCATAGTTAACCAGAACCCAATTTGACGTAGATAAAGAATTGACTTTTTCTTCTTTTATTTTTATTACATTCTCGTAATTATGCATCCATGCATTTACATCCATCATAAGGGCACACACCGTAGCAACGTTCATTCTTATGCGATTCGTATTTGATTTATCTATTAAATAATAGGCTTGTTCCAAATCGGGCAAAACTACGTTGTTCAGAATAATATCCTTACTTGTGCGTTCACGATAAATTCCCTGACTAATTTCTTCTATCGGGTCTATATAAAGTGGAACATCGCCCCATACTCTTACGCAATAGAAATACGCCCAAGCGCGCATGGCATAAGCCTCTCCCAAATAATGGTTTTTCAACACAGGACTCATTTCAATAGATGGAATATATTTAATCGCTGCATTTGCCTTTCCAATTACATCGTAAAGGTTTTTCCAATTTGCAGCCTGATTATCAATCAAAATATAGTTGCCGGTCAATTCTTGTTGGTCAAATGCATTTTTATTGTTTGCAACAAAATTATCTGATCTCAACTCTCCCCAGTCCCATAATCCGGATGCCATTGCTTTAGAGAAAGCACTATATATAGCTATAACTCCAACATTTGCATCTTTCTCTGTTTTCCAGAAACTTGCTTGCGTTAATTGGCTTATTGGCTCTTTAGTAAGAAAACTATCGCAAGAAATTAAAGTTGTAATCAATAATAGGGTAAGTATTTTATATGATTTTGTTTTCATTACATCAAATTTATAGATTAATATTAATACCAAACCCAAATTCTTTCTTTCTTGGATACCGATTAGTATCTATTCCTGACGTTAATGGGTCACTCCCAGAAGAAAACTCAGGATCATATCCTTTATAGTTCGTAAACGTTAATAAATTATTACCGTAAATATATACAGTTATTGATTTCAAAAGTACTTTTTGGGCAATTTTTTTAGAAATTTCATAACTCAACCGAACATTTTTGAGTTTAATATATGAACCATCTTCAATATAAAAATCAGAAGGAGTCAAACTATTATGATCACTTGGTATTGGAATAGGATAAGTTGCAATATCTCCTTGTTTTGTCCACATGTTGTGAATTGCTTCTGGTGATGGTGTGGTAGCATCCGAAGTAAATGCATTTCTCCGGGATTCTTCATATTTATAAATATCACCTCCGAAAGAGTAATACAATCCTACAAGTAAAGAAAATTCTTTATATGAAAAGTTGGTACTGAGTCCTCCGAAAAAATCAGATTGTGCGCAGCCAATGAGTTGTTTGTCAGCATTGGTTGTTATTCCATCTTGATTCACATCCTCAAACTCAACATCTCCACCTTTTAGGTTTACACCTGCAGCATTTTTCTTTTTCAGGATATTACCCGAATATACTGAACCATTTAAAGTGTATTGTTTTAAAACACCATCTTCAAATGTAGGGGTCAGTCGTTCCCAATTATCAGTAAATGCATTCGATTCGTCATAGGCAAATATCCCCAGTTGTTTATAACCATAAAATTCACCAATTCTAGCATTTTCTTGAATATATATTGCGTCCCCTGTTCCTTTGTAAAAGGGAATTCCATCAGCTATTTTTACTATTTTACTTACATTGGTCGCAATATTAAAGTTCGCAGACCATTTAAGCTTCTTATTGTTAACAATATTATACTCTATGGAAAATTCAAATCCTTCATTTGACATTGCACCCACATTTTTACGAATTGTAGAAAATCCCGTTTCTTTAGGCAATTGTACCATACTAAGAAGTTGATCCGTGTTTTTTAAATAATAATCTGCCACAATATTGACTTTGTTATTCAACAATCTCAAATCTAAACCTACATTATATTGAGTTGTTCTTTCCCAACTCAAATTATCATAAGATAAATTACTTGCACCTATCCCAGATATGTTATTGTATATAAAATCAGGACTGTACAGCAAGTAAGCATCATAATCTCCTATAGCTTCGTTACCTGTTATACCGTAACTCAATCGTACTTTTGCATCATAAACAAATGGTTTCATCCATTTTAAAAAATTTTCATCAGAGAATCTCCAACCTCCGGATACAGATGGGAATGCTCCCCATCTATTCGATTTCCCGAATCGGGAAGAACCATCATACCTTAAATTTGCATTGAATAAGTATTTGCTTTTGTAATTATATCCAATTCTCCCAAAACAGGATGCCATTGAATGTTCCGAAATTATAGTATTTGTATTCTTCACATCATAGGCTGATGCAGCATTTAACGTATAAATCATATCTGTAGTATAGTTCAACCCTGTCAAGTTGATATTTTCAACATGGTAGTTCTGAAAACTGCAACCAATCATAGATTCAATATTATGATTCGTATTAATTTTAGTGTTATATGTAAAATAATTTTCGTTTGCCCAATTATAGTTTAAATTGGTTTGATCTATTCCTGTTGTTACATCAAATAGACTTAATTGTGCTTCAGGTCTATAATCCTGATTTCGTTTTAAATCAAAATTTCCCTGAAAATTACTGATAAATTTAAGATTTTTATTGAACTTATATTCTAAATAATCTAAGATAGTAAACTTATAGCTTTGACTTTTATTTATGTCATCCATAGCTACAGCATATGGATTAGTTTTACTGGCTAAATTAGGGACATAACTTCCATCAGAATTGAAAATCGCCCAATATGGAATTCGTTGTAACAATTGAGTAAGTACACCTGCTTCCGAAATACCATTTGTATTTGACAAACTAAACTGAATCTTTGACCCAATTGTCAAATTGTTAGTTGGTTTATATTCCATATTCGCACGAGAAGAAATTCGATTGTAATCACTATTGATTATAATTCCCTCCTCGTTTAGATAACTTACACTAAGATAATACTTAAAGCTATTCCCAGCTCCACTTGCACTTAAATCTACCTGGTTTCTCTTTGCTGTTCTGAAAAGAAGATCTTGTGTGTCTATATCTTGGTTGTGAAAGATAGACAATGAATCACCAGTTGAATATTCGTATGTACCCGTTCTATATTTACTTCGAACTGAATCATAAAATTTTCGTTCAACAGCATTCGCTTTGGGCATTTTTCTTGTCAGGCTACTATAGCTTTGAAGATATCGAATATTTAATTTGGGATTGGCTTTGTCGCCTTGTTTGGTCGTTATAAGGATAACACCATTAGCCGAGCGGGAACCATAAATGGCTGCCGAAGCAGCATCTTTAAGAACTTCAATAGATTCTATATCATTCGGATTTAAATCATCGATGCCATCTGAGGTTACTCCATCAATAACATACAGTGGTTTTGCACCACTCTCAAAAGTTGAAACTCCCCGGATTTTGATATCTGCGCCCTCGCCTGGTGCTCCTGAACCGCTTATAATTTCGACGCCAGCAACTTGTCCTTGTAATGCTTCAAAAACATTAATAGGCGTTCGTTCTTCTATTGATTTCGATGAAATGGACGAAATTGCACCAGTCAAATCTCTTTTTTTTGATACACCATAGCCAATCACGACCACATCATCAAGAACCTTTGAAGTTTCCAAAAGCACGACATCCAAATTGTTTCCTTTCACCTCGATTTCAGTAGATTGAAATCCTACATAGGAAAAGGTTAATCTGGAATTTTCTCTTGGAATTAATAATGAGTATCTTCCATTTAAATCAGTAATGGTTCCCTTATTGGACTTTTTTAATTTTACCGTTACTCCAATTATGGGTTCGTTATTTTTATCTTTAACGAATCCGGTTACAAGAATGTCTTTTCTTACTTGCTCTTGAGCAAAATTACACAACGTAAAAAAAAACAGTAATAGGATTACAAAAATATATTTCAATGATTCTTTCATAATAAAAAATTAGATTTAGCTGAATATTTTGATCAATTAATAGCTATTTTTTCCAAGTAACCAAATTTTTTCAGAATTTGATAGTGACTTATTCGTTAAGTATTCGGATGCATAAAATAGATTACTTGTTTTATATTTTTTTGCCCCTTGTCTTACAATAGAGAGAGCATCTAATGTTATAGACTCGGTGTCACTTAGACTTTCCCAGCTCCATAAATCAGGTTTGATTAAATAAGGAGTAATAAAACTAAATGCAATCTTCAGGTTAACCCCGTTTTCAGCTTGATAGTTCCATAAATCTTCGTTTATGGCATCAGCACATCCTGCTATTGAGCACAAAGCTCTCAATCCATATATTGAATAAGAAAACGATTGATTTCGCGATAACTCACGGGGAAGACTACCATCGGGAAAACCTTCTCTTGATTTAGCAATTTGATCTGCAATTTGTTTTCTGCCTTTTTCTACCATTAAATGAGCCAGTTCATTATTTCCACTATAAATTGCTGACGCTGCTACTTGTGCTGTATACCAGCTTCCATGGTTATTTGTGGCTTCCCCTTCTTCTATCCCAAATTCGCTTGTTAGCAGCCAATTGGAATACTCGGCAAACCACTGCTTCATTTCGTCATTATCAGTCTTTGTCCAATTTTTCGACAAAGTCAATAAATTAATATGGTCAATCAGATTTACAAATTGTGCCCCAAAAATAATCCCGATAGCCATCCCATCAAACTTACCAGGTTGGGCAGAGGCAAAGTTGAAATTTGGGTTCATTTTGGTTTCTGTATCCAGAAACCAAATACGAAGAATTTCCTTTGCTTTTATCGCATATCGCTCGTCTTTGGAATAAAACCATGCCAGTGCTAATTTATTGACACGATCAACAGTGCTATTCAATCTGTTTAAATCATACTCGGTGCTATTCGATGCTGGATTCACTTTGCCATCAATTCTAATCCATGGGTAAGTGCGACCAGGAATTGTATCAGGCCAGGAATATTTTCCGATTGCATAAAAGTCATGATTGTTACTTGACGGAGGAAGAACACCATCTGTGACTTTTTCTGCTTTCAGGGTTAATATATTATTGGCAGCATTAATTAAATTATTATAAGCTGCAACAACTTCGGATTTGTCATTTTTCAAATCTTCACTAATAATCTTAAGATCTGCATAACTTATATTAGTCAAAGTAGGAGTATCAGTTTCTGTTACAGGTTTATTATCTATTATATCCGGAGTTATTTCTTTACAACTAAAAAGAAACAAAAAAAAGGCAATTATTATACGTGTATTCATTTATACTGATTTTATCAATCAAATAATTCGGTTATTTTTTATTTCTACCGAGCAGCCAAACTTTATCGCTTTCAAGCGGTGAAGTTGCATTTATGAATTTCTCAGCTCGTTTTAAATCTTCAGTTCCTAATGCTCTTGCTGCTTGAGTAATTATGTCTACAGCTTCTGTACCCTTTGCATCAGTAAGAGTTTCCCATTCCCATTTTTTTCCATCAACAATGTAAGGGATTAAAAAATTGAAAGCCAATTTTATGCCTCTTCCATCAGTTGTTTGATAATTCCAAAGATCTTCTCCAACGGCATTAGCACAACCGGCTAATGTACAAAAAGCACTTAATCCGTATATTGAGTAATTAAATGATTGTTTACGATCTAATTCACGTGGGAGACTTCCATCTTTTGCTACTTGTTGATTTAGTTGTGTTTTTCCTTTCTCTATCATTGACTTTGCTAATTCTAATCTTCCGTTGTAAATGGCGCAAGCAGCAACTTGTGCACTATACCAGGTACCATGATTGTTTGTTGCTTTACCTTCAATTACTCCATAATCACTCATTAAA
>Ga0302271_10002966_pt1 | contig 14788 bp, 6 predicted proteins | sample III_Bog_N1_1_FD_198767 | JGI IMG/M metagenome (GOLD analysis project Ga0302271, IMG submission 198767) | Peat permafrost microbial communities from Stordalen Mire near Abisko, Sweden - III_Bog_N1_1 | ecosystem: Environmental > Terrestrial > Soil > Wetlands > Peat | place: Sweden: Abisko... | reverse complement strand
ATTTTATAGTCAAAATAAATCATTTTTTCAATATTCCACTGCAAGAAAAACTTAAAATTAAAAAAACAATTAACGTAACTCACATAGCAGGTGTTTTCCCCCCACTAGTTCTTTTGATTTAACTTAAACTCGATAACTTTTAATATTGCTTTAAATTGATAAAATCAGTGGGTATGGTTGGTTAATTTCATTCCCTTAAAACAGTCATTTTTCGATTGTTTTAAAAATCCTTAAGAAACCAATTTTATTTTGTCATTAATACCCTCAAATGAGATACAAAATCAACTTCAGAAACCATTAAGAAGCGTTTCTATCATCAAAAAGTGAATCAGATTCCCACTAAACTCCAAATATTTGAGTATTTAAACTTTTACCTGAATCCTAATAAGTTCTATTCTAATATTAAAACAATAATTTACAAACCTCTCTCCACAGTAATAATAAGGGATACTTTCACCAGTTAATTTGTTTTATCTTTCCATCCTCTGATTTGATTGGATAAAAATTAATATTACTTAAACTTTAAAAATAACGAATAATTATTCTACTTAACCTTTAATTTCTCCTTTGAAATACTCTTTTATTATTGGAGGTATTGAATATAATAATAAATCATTAAAACTAACGCATACACTCACATATACCTACTAATACTGAACCGAATGAGTTTACGAAATTCTAGGGCAATAATCTAATCTCAAGTGCACCCAATATACCCTCGTGTATTTGATAATCAGCAACAACTTATGGTTCCCATGCAGGTAAGACCTCTAGTCTTATCAGGATCATCTAGCCCTGTAAAACTTATAGCATACTCCTCACCGATGTCGAGAATCTCTTAAGCTCTGACATCCTTCCCTTAATAAACGATTGTGTAGTAAGTCCCTTAATACATAATTTAGAAAGAAGTCAATATCGTCGAAGATACTGCTCAGATCGATTCTCTAAAGAAACAAATTCAGTCTATGAATTAACAGAACTAGAATTTACAATAACAACTCAACGAAAGTGAGAATAAACCACCTGTAGTTAAAGAAGTTGTCTAATATATCGAAGATAACACCACAATTGATAAGTTAAATGACTAGCTCTCGTTAGCTGAACATAAACTAAATTTAGCTAACTAAAAACTGGATATGGAAGGAAACAAGAATAGTATGCTCGTCGATGAGGTCAACGATGAAAAGTGCAAGAAAACTAAAGCTTAATCTGAAATTCAAGCCTTGAAAGCATAAAGTGGTGTGTACAAAGATGAGATTTAAATGCTCAGAGAACAAAAGGAGAATCTAACCAAACAAAACAATGACTTGTAAGCTAAAGTGGATAAGCAGAATAGACAAATTAATGAACAAGACCATAATCTAACTGAGATGGCGCAGGTAGGATATATTTTTACATGGTTAATTTGAAAACAAAAGTGATTTTAATATATTTTCAAATTAGAAATTAGATGAAAGTCACAAGAAAATCGAAGATTTGAAAAGGCAGGCGAAAGAGCTCCGAGAATTGAGAATCAAATACTACTAGCTCGAGAGCGAGAAACGACCTAGGGAAGATCGAATTGGGGAGCTGGAATGGTAGAAGTAAATTCACACTCAAGATATCTAGTAAAAGGAGAAGTACATTAATGAGCTACTTCAGAAATTAAATGAGCAAAATCAAGTGGTGGAGTCACAAATATCTCAACTGGGGAAAGCTTAAGTTGATTTTGAATAACTCAATCTCAAAATACAATAGCTGAATCAGCTGATTAAAGACTAAGAAAATATGATTGCTTAACTCAAACAAACACTCGAGTAATCAAGCCATAATATCAGCGAATTATCTACTAAAAACTCCAATTACTCAGCTGCTATCTTCACGCAAGAAAATCAAATCAAAGGGCTTCAAAACACAATCGATAATTATGAACTTCAAATTAGAGCTATGAAGGAAGCAATAGATTATCTGAGTTCTCACGAAGAGAGACTGGCCGTGCTGCATAAAGAACTTGAAGACGAAAAAACTAATAACTTAGCGAAATTCAAGGAAAATGATAAGCTCCTAGCAATAATCTCCAAACTCGAGTTGCAGATGAAAAAAGCAAATCAAGCAGGAGGGAATAATTGGAATTCTTAGGTATCTGATGAGTTAGCTGGGAAATCTATGGGAAAGGATGAAGCTCTCAAGAGATCGAGGCTAGCAATTGTTTAAGCTGATTCATTGAAGAATTCCCAAGCAGGCTATTTAGGGTTCGATAAAAGAGCTTAACTAAGCAATGGTTAGCAATATCAAGTATATTCTCCGATTATCACCAGATTAGAGAGTCCTTTTACACCAAAATGAAAGGGAAAAAAGAATAAACGAAGAATAATTTGTGTTTACCTTATTTTGTGATGTTTTAGTTGTTTTTATATGGAATTTATTAATAGATTTAATGAAGGGGAGGAAGGGAAAAGGGGAAGGGGGAAATGTATCAAAGAATTGTTAGTTGTTTTAATTGTTATCTGTAATTTTTTTTGAAGTTGTCTAAAGAAGAGCTCATAGTTTTAGCTTGGACAGATTGGTTAACCAATACAAAAAGATATTATTTTCAAACTGAATTTCAATTCTAAGTAGCTAATGATAGGAAGAGGATTAAAGAAAACACAGAAAGTTATTTACCTTTCTTGTTTGAAGAATGAATCAATATTATGTTGCATTTCTTTTGTCATTATCTCATGCTTCACTGAATATGAATTAGTGAATTTTTAGGAGAATCGAAGTTAAACCCTTGGAGTCATCATTCAGATTTCTGCATAACTATTATTTGTCCTCCTCTTTACTTTTTTTTCAATTATTATCTGCCTTAGTAAAGATAATGATATCCCCCCCCCCCCCTCCCTATCTCATAAAAGATCAAATAATTTCAAAGAATGTGTGAGTGTTCTTAGTTCTTGAGTTTTGTTATTTGTATAAATCAGTATGTTATTGTATCTTTAAGTTTTCTCTTTTTTTCTCTCTCTCTCTCTCTTCATAATTTTGCTATTTTTCCCTTAAGTTTTTATCAAAATATCATCTTAAACTCAAAGATATTTCTATATAATAATTACTTCTTTTTTTCAATATTTGAAGATTTACCTCAAGATTGAGAGGATTACAAAAGGAACATTTGCATAATATTCGTCAAAAGCAGGGATATGTTTTAATTTGAAAGTAATTCAAAAGTAGAACCAAAAATTAGGTGATATTTTGATTCTCAATTGTTTTTTAATTAATTCTTTCAGCTATCGACTATGCCTTTTTATCAAGACGAATGCCCTTGGAATTCCATTGAAAATATTCAAAATTTCATAATTTATTCTGTTTATTGTCTCTAGCATTATCTGTCATTTAATTCTTTGATGAATTAAAACTAACACTTTTAGCTATTGTCTTTTCCCTCTTATTCATCATATCCTTACCAATAACAATTTTGACCATCCAATAAATTTTGGGATGTGAAATATTAAGCACTTATCCCAAATTATAAAAAATATGAAAATGACAACGATTATGTGGAATCAAAGTCCTAATCTATTCTTAATGGAGTCACTGTAAACGCGAAATTAATAAAAACAAACACATTCTCAAAATAATTATTAGATCAATTTCTTTCTATCAAATTAAAAGCAAAAAAGTGCGCACTTAATATATTTACTAGCTTACGTCTTTATCCACAGATTGTAACTCGAAAAGCTAAAGAATAAAAAGAGAAAATTGCGATTGACTGCTATATTTTTTTCGCATAAATTCTGATTTAAATACTGAAAAAAAGTACTTCTTCTATCTTTTTAGCTCATCTAAAGCATACTTAAATTTAAGCTCATTATTACTAAAATCCATTAATATCCTCAAATACTATTTGTGATGATTAAAATTCAAAGCTTTTTTCATTGAAAATACTGTTAGTCCCTTTTTTCTAAGACATGAAAATATGAAATACCAATAATTTCTGGTTTTGAAACAAAAAAGAAATTGTTCTGCGAGAATTTAATTATTATCGAATGAAAACTCTTGTAATGCCTAGTGGAAGGGCTTCAAAAATTAGTTGAATTTATTCAATAGATTCTGAAATTTTACAGCGAACTCAGCGCTTTGAGCGGAGTAAATCTGTTTTAAGGTAAATGTGATGATATTAGAAGCGAAATAGAGGTTAAAAGTAAATAATAAAAATAAAATAAAAGTAAGTAGACTTTAGTTTATTTGCACTATTTTGTCTCGAATTTTGATTTCTCTATTCTGAGCAGATTTTAAAATGAGTTTGATTGATGAGTGCGAGTGATGCTAATTATTCTTACTAATTACATAAATTATAAATAAAGTTAATGTTGAATTTGTGGTAGTTTCTACAAAAATTTGAGAGAAGTTTCTGATATCTTAAAACAATTTTGGCAAATACTGCCAAGATATATATTTAGTATTGGGTTTAAATCTCTGGGGTGCGCTGAGAAGAAAGAAAGCATAATTAATTAAATAAATAATTATTCATAGCTTTAAAAAGGGATTTAACTAAGCAGTAAGGTAAAAAAGCAAAGCAAACATGGGCACTAAATAAAAATGGTTTTTACACATAGATTGGATGATAAATTGGCTAGGTTTTTCCTTCTTGGCCGTCTGCATTGGGCTAGTTTATCTTTCTGCTGAAAAACCAGCTTTTGTTTCTTGGAACGGCAATCCATTTAAAGCATGGGACAGCAATGGTGCTTTTGGCATTCCAATTATGTTCGTGGCCATGGGTGTTGGGTGTGCTTGCTCTATGATTCTCTCATAGCCACCAGAGAAAAAAGCTTATGAATGGAAGAAGTTTTCTATTGGATTTACTTTCGTCTGGGTGTTCACAATGTTCTCCAAGTGGATCGCAGCACAGACAAACGTGCATTCAGCTAGTATTGGTGATTCAATCTGGGCGATTTTCTTTGGTTGTTTGCTGTTCCAAGTTGTCAAGAGAGTCGACAAGAATCTGTTGCATTGCCTGGAGCTCTCTAGATAAACAGAGCTGTACATTGCAACGTCACTCGTTCTGCTAGTTTTGAACTTCCAGAAACTCAAAGAAATCATCTGGAATTCACTCTTCATAGCATGGATTGATACACCTATTCTCTTCGTTGTGTTCAGCTATCTTGGTGTAAAACTATTCAAACTTCGACCAAAGCAATCGATGATTCTCACAGGATGCACTGTCATCTGCGGATCATCTGCCGCTACTGCAATAAGGAATTCCCTGAAAGGCAGAGAAAAAGATCAAAAAGATGCAATCCTCATTAGCTCATTGCTGACTATTCCTTGCATTATTGTCCTCCCAATGATCTCCAAGGCATTAGATATCTCCAACGAAATATCAGGATCATGGTTTGGAGGATGTGTAGACAGTACAGGAGCAGTTTTCGCAACATGCACTTAATTATCTTAAGATGCAGTTCCCTCAGGTGCAGTTGTGAAGATGATCTAAAATGTCTTAATTGCTCCGATATCTGTCTTTGTTGTAGCATTTTATGTGAATCATTAAGAAGACATTGATGCTTCAGAAGCAGCTGCAGTCAAAACGAAAAGAGCAGGGTCAAAAGACCAACATGCTCATGCACATCAAGGTCAAGAAATAAAAAAGACTAGATAAAACTCTCACTCCAAATAAAATCATCAAGAGTAAATCTTAAATCACTCAGCGGAATCTAACAGTACTCAGAATAATAATCCTAACGAAACACACAGCAGCCTTAATAATAATAATCAAATTACTAATAATTTAGCCTAAGTTGCTCGAAAAAATTCTCAAAAAGAAACTGAAACGAATATTTTTAAGAGTCCAAGTTTAAACGAAGAACCAAGGAGAAATTCAAGGACAAATAGCAAGAAAAAACATGATGAAGAGCAACCCTTGTTAGCAGTTGTGAAACCTAAATAGCCATCTTACTTTAATTTAATTTGGGAGAGATTTCCAAAGTTCGTTCTTGGATTTATGATTTCAATCTTGATTTTCAATTTAGCAGTTGACGGCGACAGAATAGATTACGGCAGAGATTTCATTTTTGCAGTTTCTGAATGGTTTTCAACTTGTTCTTTTGTGAGTATTGGAATGAGTTTACAACTAGCAAAAGGTGATGGAAAAGAGCTCATGATCCTCACTGGGATTTATCTCATTATTCAAATCACTGATATCTTCACGACTTTCGCTTACTCTTACATTTCATACACATACTTCTGAACAAGAACAGAGAGCGAGAATACAACATTCAAAAATATGCAAAGATACTATCATTGTTTGAATATTTGTATTCACTTGTTTATCTATGTTTTGCGAGAACTTCTTGATAATTTTACTTGAGATTACATATGATTTCTTGGTATGTTTTTGATTTCAATTCCTTGAATAGACATCGTTATCAGCATCGTAATTAAATCTAAAAGGCAAAAAACAATTAATTAAAAGAAAAGGTACTCTCTTTCTCTCTCTCTTTCTTATTATAGAATTTTGCTTTTTCTGTATTCTTACAGTCTCTTTTTGATTTATTTGACGAGTGGATCTTCTTTGTTATAAAACTTATTTTCATTCGTTTTTGGTGGTGCTTTGGAGTTATCTGAGAAATCAATTCTGTTAATCAGTTATTATGCTTCCCGCGAGATGCTTCTGTAGAGGAATTGGTTCTCTTAGAGGCATCTTTCTATTGTATCATTAACTTCTTCGAGTTCCCGTATTTTCAGTAAAATTTTCAAGACTTACTTTTCATCTAGATTTTAAGTATCTTCGTAAAGCTTCTTTGTGTTTTACTTTCTTTTGTCTTAATCGCTCTTCTGATTTTCCAAATAAATCTCTTAGAAACTGCTTCCAATGATGGCTACAGGAAGCGATAGTAGCTTTCAACCAAAAAAGAACATATGATATTAAAAATAAAACTTGAATTTTAAAGATATTTACAAGCACACCGAAAACGATTGAAATAGCTGCGATAATCATTCCAATGAGAGAAGATGGGATTAAATCCCCATATCCAACAGTTGTTATAGCAGTCACAGCCCACCAAGAAGCTAAAGGAATATTTTAGATTAATCTGTTTTATTATGGAATCATTTAGACAAATTAGAGAAATATTTCTTCTGTGTGAACGTAAAATAATCGTTTATGAGAAAAACAAAAATGTCTTACGATGAAGAATCGCTCTTCTCTGCGTAGTACATTAGACAAGAAACCAAAATTATGCAGATTATTGTAATGAACAATAAAATTGACAATGCTTAGAGACTCTGTCGTAAACCAGCTATCAAAATCTTTTAAAAAAAAACAAAGTGTCAATATTTTTTCAAGATATTTACACTAATTTTTGTTATAATTTACTTTGACACCCTTGTTAATCGAAGAGAATTTGAATGCCCTTATGATTCTTAGAGTAAACAAAGAGCGGAATATCTGAAAATTACTTGGGATTTCTTAATCCAATCTCCAAGCTGCTACTTCGATAATGCTGTAAGTTAAGGCGAATATGTCAATTATCACCATCCATTCTGAGCACAAAACCAGCATAACCTCAAGTCAGCAAGAATCAATAATAATAAAGACCAGCTTTTACAAGTGAAGAACTGTCTGTAAGCTTGAAATCCAAGTCCAAATGCATTGCAGGAGTACAATTAAAGTACTAAGAAAGAAGCAAAAAATCCTGCTGAAATTTAGTTAAATATCTCCCATGCATTCTACTCATCAATATGAAAAGAAGGTTCCGTTGACAAAACCATCAAAGTCACATCAGTGAGAGTCACAAAAAGTATGAGTAAATATAACCCTAACGCCTTTTTCAAATAAATCAAAGTCAAGACTGAAGGAGTCAGATAATCAAAAGGTTATAATTTAAAAACCAGTAACTCAAACCCTTAAAAGAATTAATTTAATAATACCAATCGAGAGAAAGAGGGATCATTCAAGGTGAAAAACAATTTCATTTTCATAATCCTGTACAGTGAAAGCTACTGATAATACTTTTTAACTTCCATTTCTGCTTCAACTTTACTTAAAATATTCTTGCATTCTCCACTCTCCTCTCTGTCTTCACTTTCTTCTTCATTCTCTTGATCTTTTCCTTCCTCACCTTCTATCCCTGTGTCTCTTCTTCTCAGCACGTCGGCTTTACTTTAACTTTCAATTCCACTTTATTCTTCGGATTGCTTCTGTGTGGTCTCTAGTAAACTAAGTTACTTTGTCTAATCTCTGCGTGTGAGTTAAAACCCAGATGGACGTGTTGTATTGTTGAATTTCACACTCTCATTAGAAGCCATCTTCAATAAACTGATTCAAAGTTCCATAAAATTAATTTCTTATGTGAATCGTGTGTGTTCCCCCCTCGTTACTTCATCTATCTTTCTTGAAAAAATAAATTTAATTTCTGCCAAAAATATGAAAGATTTCGATATTTTCTTACCTTTTGGCTGAGGATAGATTATTCCATCTTTGAACTATTGAGGAGAATTCAGACTCATTACTCTCAGCAAATCATTCTCAGATTCGTCTACAGAATCATATTTAAACACCATAAACCATTTGTAAAAAGTTTGAAAACAACAACAACAACTGATAATCAATTTTATTCATCCATTACTTCCAGACATTTTGCTGAAAAATCGATAGGTATCTCCTTTCGAATATGAATCTTCAGTCATTCTTATATTTTTTTCGATCTTCCTTCTTTCTCTCTTACTTTGATTTGTTTCTAAAATTGATTAATAAGTTTCTTATGGGAAAAGTAAACATCCTTTGCGTTAAATTAAAAAAAAGAAACCTAAAATGTTAATAGTACTTTTTGCTTGCTTTTGATACAATAAATATCAACCCAGTCTAACAAATAGCATTACGATGCGTCCAAATGACAGGCTTACGATCAGGGGAAATTGATTGGAGTTAATTCAGATTAGTAGTTTTTGTCATATTTTACAATAAAAGATAAATTATCTCATCTAATCAAAACTTTAATAATAATTCTTAAAAACCTTGTTATTTATTTATTTTATTATTTTTAAAAATCGATGTGGGAGATCAGAACTAATACCTCATTATTACTATTATTTAATCTAAGCAATATTAACAGGTTTTAGACTTAAAAAAACGAAAAGAAAATGACAATAAATATAGAGAATGAAAAGTTTAAAAGTAGAATCAAGATCGAAAGAAGAGTGTCACTCACTGAATCTAGGAAAAGGAGGTTTTAAAAGTTAAGCTCACGAGATAAAAAAGCAGCTGCAATTATTAAAATTCTCTCTCAAGAAGCTTTCTATTGTTACTGTGATTCTTGTTGCTTTTGAAAGTTTGCTTTTGATAATTTGCAAACATCATCTAATGTATCTAAGCAGTCCGTTTCATCCTTTTCAGACAATGATTCAGAAGAAACAGAAGAATCTAACTTGTCTGCATTCTTCTAACCTAATTCATCTTAGATTTATTCGTCCTTCAAGAACTCTTCCACAAACGCAAATCGCCATGGTCTCGATTTCAACATTGCCTCATCACTTAAATCACTACTACTCTCACTTATCGAGCTGTTACTGCTGTTATTACTGCTTTCCATGCTCTTCACACTAGTTTAACTAATAAACTTTTTTTCCTTTGGCTTTTTTGTCTTGCAGCAATCTTCCAATAGCGTTTCTTTTTGTTCTTCTTAGCTATTTTCATCTTAATTCTAATTCGCTTATTTGATCGATTCTCCCTAGTGGCCATTCTTTTTATTAGATTCTTCTTCGCTTATTTCATGGTCTTCCTTTGTACTGTCTCCAGCTTCTTAGATTGTATCAGGAACATACATTCTATTCGTGTTATTGTTGTTCTTAACCCCAAATGGTTATTCATCTTTGAATTTGAAATTCGATAACTCAAATTATCTCAGCTGCTCTACAAATCCAGGGTTAGGACAAGCTATTTCTCTTCTATCTGCGACATACTTGAGTGCTGATTCAAAACTCCATCCAAACAGTCTCATGAAAAACACACAAACGATCGAAGCTGATCTTGATTTTCCTTAAGCACAATGTACAAAAACTTTAGAGTTATGCTGTGCAAGTGCTTCATGCAGAAAATCAAACGCCTTTTTGAAATGCTATGCGATATCCGCAGTGTCCACATCTTCCACATCGATCTTGAGATATTTCACTTTCATGTCAGGATCACTTTGGAAATAGTTTTCAACTTCTTATGTCATATTGACGACATGTGTAATCCCAGCCATTTTGAAGACCTCCGGAGATGCAGCATGCTTCCAATTCCCATAGAAAAATCTTCCACACAGGACTTCATTTGGTAAAGTGATAGCTGACGCCGAAGTGATATTGATCTTTTTGAGAAACGGGGAGATAAATGGATAATGCCTGAAAAAATGGGAAGTAGAATGTCTGAGAATCAGAATCTCCTTGACTTTATTGATTTTAAGTGCTGATGCTAGAGTTATCGCCTGCCTAATAGCAAGTTCTTCTTAAGCATGCTCATCCGACAGAACACCCAGTGCATTATCGAGCACTAGAAGGAATTATTTCTCATTAACTTTCTGCAATCCACAACTAGCTAAGAGTTTCCCTAGTGAACTCGGATCACTACTCATTTTCTCTTTGTATTCTTAATAGTCAGTCTACTCAAAAGACCTCAGAGCTGATTAGAACAAGTTCACTGCTTGACTTTAGTTACTTGAACCTACAACGATGAAGTTATACAATCGCATTCTACGCCCAAATAACTCCTCTTGGTTCTTCGGGAGTAATTTCTAAAGATCTTTCAAACAAACTTTCTCCCCTCCGTTCTCTAATATTCCCTTGATATCTGGGTAATCTCTCATTTTAATGACATTCTCTCCACTAAAAGATAAGACATCATCGCTATTGATACTCTCACTGATACTGAAATCGTAGATTAAAAAGGAATTCTTCGTCTTCTACTAAATTCCTCTCAACAGCAAATTGTACATCATGGAGCTATCAATGAAGTTGAGCTCCGGTTGCTTCTGAAAAGAATTCATTCTACGCAGTGTCATCCTACGCTAGAGATCAGTTTTCTTTTTATCATCAACTTCTGTCATCATTTATGTATTTAAGAGGTGGATGTTTATTATTCGTTTAACTAAGGTGTTTTAATAATTTATTCCTTAAGAGTTTTCTCACAACTTGTCACCCCCCACTCTTATTTTTCTTCCTTTCAAATATCCCTCTCCCAAAAAAGAAAGAATAAACAATGCCTTCCTTTTTTCTTCTCTGAATTTTAAATCACCCTCTGTGCTATCATCTTTTTCACTTGATTCTTTCCAAAATAGCAACTATTAATTTATTCAACCAATGATTAGCTAGTTTGTTGTAGTTTCCACTTAAAAACCGAAAAAGCTCTATTTACTCTTTATTTGATTTGATTTAGCGTTTTGTATTTAAAATAAACTTTCAGTTACATTGTTCCTTAACTTCACAATCAAGCTCATGATTCATTCATTTAGTCTATTTCGAATAATATTTCCCTTTCTAAGACATGAGCGCAATTGTTTTTTCTTTCTTAACACTAACCAGTAAAGATGATCAATTATCTAAAATAACTGATCGAAGCTGCTGCCGAATTTTTTTGACTTAATTAAAAACTTTTTTCATTCCCCACTCTGAATTTTTTAATAGCGATTGAAGGTGTTTGCAAACATAAACAGAAACTTTCATACGTAAATTAGCATTAGCTTTTGAAGAATAATTACAAGAATTAAATAATAATGGCCAAAAACGATGCATTTATGGTATTAAATACTTTGATTGTTCATTTAGGTAATTCATCCATTTCGACTTCTCTTGGGTTGATATTAATTTGATAGAATCCACTGAGAACTTCCTGTAAATTTAACTTGAGATTACATATGATTTCTTGGTCAATTCGCAAAACATTATTAGATTTTCCAAGCATGCATGCAATAAATTCTAGACAGCTGTAGCTATCCTACTTAGCACTTCTTAAAGGTGACTCCTTTCTTTTGTAATGCCTAAGCTTGAACTTTGTAACCTCCAGAACATTATTATTATGATTATTTTTGAGTTTGTGGATGGAAGCAGAGCTATTTCTACCTCTGTCATTTTCATAAATAATTGGCTTGGAACTAAATAAACTTCCAATCGATCCTCTTTTACGAGATTTACTTAAAAGTGGATATAAAACACCTTTTTTTACTTCATGATTGGTTAATGGCATTATTGGGCTATCAGCTAATTCTTCTTCTCCTCCTTCTTCTTCATCTTACTACAAACTTGGACTTGCTTAGCTAAATGCTTGTCCCTTTAGTTACTCATGCTTCTTCGCAGAAATAAACTCTTCTAAATCAACTTTACCATAAACAGATGCAGATTGTTCTGATTCCTGTTCTGTTATCTTGGAAACTAAGCAAATAAAGCAAAATTGTAAATCCAAAATAAGAATTGTGGAAAAGGAATAGATTATTTTTTGCTAACATGAAAAAACACATTTGTTTTCTTTGAAAATAATCACTGAAACTTCCAAAATAAACAAGTTTCTCTATTCTATTGATATGCTTTTCTAATTTTCAATTTAAAATACGTAATTAATCGGAATGTTCTTCTAAGAAAGATGAATCGTATCCTTGAGATGTTTTAATTAGTTCATCTTGCTAGCTTATCAAACAGTAAGTTTACTTATGCCAAGCCAACGTGAGAAAGATTAAGCACCAAATGATCCAGCCAGTCAACAAATGCATTCCTTTTCTACTACCAATATTTGTTCCTAATTCGTTAATATATCCATATAACAAAGGTGCGGGTAAATTTCCGAGGAGAACACCAAAAAAAGATGCTGTTGACTACCCAAAACCAGTGAGATTCTTTGGAATAGATGATAGCATAATACCAGTTACTGCGGGATATAGACTTCCTCCCAAGAATAAAGCAAGCCAGATGAGAGTAATAACTTATTAGAATGAATTTAGGAAAGGAATAGGAACAGCACAAGCTGATGCGAGAAATCCATTCACTAAACAGAATGAAAGTGCATTTTAACCCTTTTATCCTCCAAGTTTTTCAAAGACAATACCTCCAATGGTGAATCCTAGAAAAGGTGCAGTTATTGAGACAATAGTAATCCCATTGAAAATAGTTTATGAATCAACAAGAAGAATTTAGCGCAAGTAGTCAGTTATCCAGAATTGTATGCCTGTGACTACGAAATTAAGAGATCCAAGTGCCAGCATTGTGTAAAGGAAAACTTTATTTTAAAAGAGTCTTGAGAGATTCTAAGAATAAGTATGATTTCGAATGGCTATAAGAGTAGGTTCAATAAAAAAAATATGGCTTATCTAGTGGTTATTTGACTATGATAATCTATGAGTATTATGATAATTTTCTAAATGCTATAACCTTGGTAATTAAGGATGCTCAGAGCTTTCTTTCATTTAAATGTCAATGTCACTAGATGCAAAACCGCAGAAAATTATCAAACTGCATGGAAGGAGGAGGCATATTTGCAACCAAAATGAATATTGCCACTATATTTATAACAAAACACTGATTTAATTTACAATTTAAATCTAAAACTCTATTTTACATTGTTTAGATATTTCAAGAATAAAGATGTAAAGATGTATCCAAGGAAAATACCCAGTGGCACTCCTAACTGTAAAAATCTCAGCCAAATGGTTTGCTTTGAGTCTCCATGCAGCTATTCATAAAAATTTCGTTAACTCAAAAAAATAAGAGAAAAAAACTAAATTCCCTCATATTGTTTTCATTTAAAAAACCACTTGTATTTGCAATTCCAAATTTGTAAATCAATATTGAATATGATTACATCCACCCATACGGGAAAGAATAAAGCTAGAAACACCTAAAAGAACCCAACTAGAGTCCTTGATAAAGCTAATAAAATGAACTAATCTGTAGCTAGAAATAAAAGAAGACTTGCAGAATAAGCTGCTATCACTAAAGAAATCAATTTTCTAGTGTTCCTTATCCTGAATACTTATGAGGCAGGGAATGAACCAACTAGCAAGCCAACATACACTAGGGTACCTAAACATCCTAATTGAGCATCTTTGAGAAGTAAATCTTACTTGATTTCTTTGGAAGCTGCAGGAATAACACCATGATCGAAATTTATCATGACATTGGCAATCCAGCATATTAAGTAAATCGCTTTGGTTCTTTTGGAAGAATCTGCCAGCTGATTTCCTTCCTTCATGATTGTGTGTATGTTGCTTTGTCCGTGCTTGGGTTTTGAAAAATATCTGATAGAAGAAATCCTTTAATTTACTTTTTCTTATCAAAAATCACGCTCCTAAACGAATCAATTCAGAGAACATCTCTCCCCCCACCTATCAAACTTTCTGAATTTTCACCTTGATCCATGTATTGTTGCCCTCGAGAAGATAAATAAAGGAAAATATCTTCAGTATTTCGAACAATAAACAAGATTTGAATGGTAAAAATTATAATAATAAATTTTTTCTTTATTCTCACCATGAACAGTTTAAAATACTAATATGGATGAATTTATCAAATTCCTCTAGAGCTATTTCAGGTACTGCCAAAAATGAAAAGTTGCAGTATTCTTAAAAAGCATATCTCATTGTGTTTATGACCTATTTTCATAGATTGAACTAGAATAATAAGTTATTATTTTTGTTTGACTCTCCTCTTTTTAATATTTCTCTCATTTTGAATAAGAAAGTGCTTCCAAAGGGCTAATCCTCAGAATAAGAGAACAAAAGAGGGAAAGAAAGAGGATAGCTAGTCTAATTAGTTGCTGGTTTATTCTTTTATGGGAAAATATATTAAAGTGAAAGCTGTTTCATTGAGT
>Ga0302271_10002964_pt1 | contig 14791 bp, 8 predicted proteins | sample III_Bog_N1_1_FD_198767 | JGI IMG/M metagenome (GOLD analysis project Ga0302271, IMG submission 198767) | Peat permafrost microbial communities from Stordalen Mire near Abisko, Sweden - III_Bog_N1_1 | ecosystem: Environmental > Terrestrial > Soil > Wetlands > Peat | place: Sweden: Abisko... | reverse complement strand
CAATAGTTACTCCTGAGATCTACACTCCTTCCTTGAAAGAAATTACAAATATTTTCAGATCTTTGTTTATTTTAAAGTTCAAATAAAACCAAAATCTTTGAATAAAGTATCTTACATAAACTGGTGGTATGGTGAAATATTTCATTTTGCCTGCATTCCAATCTTAAATCACCATTCTTGCTGCTATGTCTAGATTTGGAGCACCTCCTTTTTTGATTTTGCCTTTAGCAATTGCGAGATTACATAGGAACTCTGTGACAGTTTAGAAATCGGATATTTTATACAGCAGAAGTAAATCATTTTTGGGTATTTTCTTGAGCATCTCTTCAACTGGTGGGATAGGATCTTCAATTTAATCTGGTTTCACGATGTTTCTAAGCATTGCAGAACCCTTGCTGTTCTCGTCATCGAAGATAACTCCTGGACAATCGATAATCTTGATTTTACTGTCGATTGTAACTTCCTGCAAGTTAGTTGTAAATCCTGCTTTGCTACTCACACCACAAGCCTTCGAGCGCTTAAGTCTTAAATAAAGCAAAATAGCATTATTAGCTTATTATTCCTCACAACAATTCACAATTCCAACAATTTCCTTCTTTCATTTATTTACGAGTTAATCAGTGATGATTTTCCAACATTAGGATATCCAATAACTCCTACTGTCACCGATGTCTTGATTCCTTCATTTTTGGAGTAATTTTTAATAAGTTCAAGTAATTTATCAGCACCGACTGATTTGCTGCTACTCATGATATCCTATGACATGGATTCTCGTTCTGACATTGATTTCTTGAAAATCTAATTTCCAGATAAATGATCACTTTGATTCTAGGTGTTGCCTTTGAATAACACAGTAGCGTATTCTCTTCTTAGACATTTCAACCAAGCATCAGCGTTACCACTATTCAATTGAAAAATCACAAAAGATAAGTCAAAATAGAAAGACAAAAAAACAACTTTGTTGTATTTTGAGTTTGCTCATCTCAACAAAAGTACAAAGTCTTGTAAATGATCTCCTTACGTTGGTACAAGATCAATTTTGTTGAGAATAAGAATAATCTTCTTATTTCCCTTCATAGCTAATGCTTCACCTTCAACTCTACGACATCTGCATGATTCTGGATCTCTCGCATCAAGTACTTCTAGAATAATATCCGAAGCTTCAATAACTTTCTTCATTTCTCTGTAATACTTTTTGCCTTCTTTCATCAGGACACCGCATTCATTCAAAGTTACACCGTTGTAGTTGTTCAAGTCATCTAAGGTCTCTCCTTAACCTTTTTCTTCGAATTCGGATGTTTTAGTGGCGGCATGTTCTAAATCAATATCGTTTTTATCTTTGTTCTAGAGACGCCAGAGTTCCTTTTCTTTTTTTCTTCTCTCAAAATTATCTTGCACGGTTTTCTTAAACGCAGATAAGTCAGGGAGTTAACTGTTTTAACCGCTTCCTGATTTAAAAAAAAGAGAATCAATCAGCTTAAAGTTGTTTGTAATAAATATATTACTTTTCTTAACGATGCCAAGTGCTTTGACGTGATTGTTTTCTTTTTTGATTTTTCGTTGGATATCCTTGATGTTCTTGTCGGTTTTATGCTTTGCAGTGGTGTTGTGTAGCTTGTTAGAGACATTCTTTGATTTCTTTGAAAACTTGCCCATTGATATGTGTGTATGTTGGAATTGTTGATTCTTTGTGAACTCCTACTCGCTTGTTTTTCTATTTTTGATTTTGGCTTTTTGTTTTTAGTCGAATGCTACTTCTGGAAGGGGGGGATGATTAATTCCAGAGGAAACAAGGAGTAGATTTGGGTATGTGGTTGAATAGTATTTTAGGAAGAATTGATATTTAATTATCCATTACCCATTAAATCATCAGTAAATTATCTTTTTAATCTTCTTTAATTTTGGTTCAAATTGTTCCTCTTTTTAGCAATAACATTTTGATTTTAGAAATATGAAAAAGAAGAATATTTTAAACCCTCTTTTTCAACAAAAAAAGATTGATTCTTCTTGTTAATTCATTCCTTTTTCAAAAATTCTTTAATCCTGATAACAATCAATAGCTCTTCCATGAATACTGTAATTTATATCGAAAATGCTATGATTTTACTTTTTTTAGATTCACGATAGAATTAATATTATTTGGTTTTTGGACTTGGCGAGATTACTATTGGTTTTATTAATCTAAAGAGTTAGGTGTTAATTATTAGCTATTTTTTTTGTGATTTTCCTTAGTTAATTAACAAAAACTGAAGATGAAGCAGGGAAAATCCCGCTCGAAGTATGCTCAGAAATACAAGGAGATCAGCTTGATTGGTCGAGGTACTCAAGGATCAGCGACATTAATTGAGAATATCGAAGATGGAAGACGATTCGTTTCAAAAAAAGTTATTTTATCATCGCTGGGTGAGAAGGACTAAAAAGCTGCTATTGCTGAAGTACCCATTTGCTATTTTCCAAAACTTAACTCATTAACGCTTAAAATAATCCCCTTGCTGAATATAAATTTGTTAAGTTAAGCTTTCTCCGCGAGATGAAGCACCCAAACATTGTCAAATTTATCGAAGGCTACAAGGAAAAAAACAAAATCATCACTGTAATGGAATTCTGCGAATGCGGGGATCTTTCTAGCTTCATCCGTCAGCGAGCATCGAACAATTAGCCCATAGAAGAAGAATTAGTTCTACAATGGTTCGTCTAATTATGCTAAGGTTTGCTCTTCATTCACAGTAAAAAAATTATCCACAGAGATATAAAATCCAGCAATGTGTTCATATCCAAGAATAATTATCTAAAAATCGGGGATTTCGGCATTTCTAGGTAACTCTCACATACTTTGGACAATGCAAGCACTTTAGTGGGTAATCAAATTCGTTTTAAGTCTGTTTTGAAGTTAACTCAAATCGTGAATTTTTTTGGTTTAGGCACTCCAAATTATATGTCTCCTGAGGTATGTCAGAATAAACCTTACACAACCAAGTCAGATATGTGGTCACTTGGATGTCTTCTTTATGAGTTGTGTACGCTAAAAGTAAGCAGAAAATCAAATAGAATTGATTCTTTTTATTGCGTTTGCATGAATTTGCTAAAGTTATTTTGTTGTTGCAGCTTCCATTTTAGTCGAATAATCTCATGAATTTAGTAGTTAAGATTGTCAAAGAAAAAACACCTAAGATTCCATCGAGTTATTCACCGAAATTAACTGAATTCATCAATGCACTTCTTCGTAAAAATCCAGACAAACGTCCTTCAGCGATCGATATTCTTAATAGTCCAACAATACAACGAATTATGTAGGAGTTCGTGCTCTCAAACCAATAAAGGGATGCAAAAATATCAGAGCCTACAGTGATTATCTCAAAAGAGGAAAAGAAAGAAGATAAAAAGAAACCTGGAGCGATAACTCTATTGGAGAAAGAAATGCAGGAAAAAGTTAAAAAACAATAAGAATCTGTGAGATAAGAGTTAAGTAGACTGTATCAAACCAAGGAAAATGAATCTCATATTTAGAGTCAATCATAGTCTGTAAAATTCATCGAAGGAGATGACGACGAAATTGCCAAAAAAGAAAGACAAATCTAAGGTTAACTTGAAAGAATCTAGCAGGAAGTTAGATAGAGTTATCGAGAAATTACAACTCCTCAAAGAGAAATTGATTAAAAGTAGAATAGTCAGAGTAAATTATCCAGTGAAAATATTGAGCCAAATACGGAATTAGCTTTGTCTTGCTTTGAAGAAACTGTAGAAGCTAGAAAGATTGGTAAGGTTACGGAGGGATAAGATGAAGATGGAGTTTAAGGCTTGGTAATTGATGATGATGCAGATGATGATGGTTCGATTACTGATGCAGATTCTGAGCTTATAAGTAGCGAAGGGGAAAGAGAAATATCTGACGATGAGGAAGAAGATGAAGAGCAAGAGCATATTTAAGAGTTAGAATCAAGGGAGAGTTATGGGAAAAAAGAAGAAGAACAAACGGGAAAGGAAGACAAAAAAGATGACGAAAGTGATGGGAAATATTCTCCTTCGATGGCACTTGATCTTGTTTAAAATGAATCTATTTTGCTGACTAAATTCGACTTGCAGCAAAACAGCAATAAAACTCTGCAATTGTCTTAGATTCAATTGGAATCCAAGACTTTAAATAATACTGGCAACTTAGAATTTCCAGGAATCGAGAAGATTGCTTGCAAATCTGGAACATAATAAAAATAGTAAGTTCCTTCGAATAGCAACAAATCAACAGCGAATGTTTGTAATGAGACAAGTGGATCTCTGAGTATGTCTCTCACTGCGGTAAAAACTTTTAGAAAATAAACATGGTTTTTGATATTTATTTGATGATTTTGTTTAATAGGATTCTGTGTTCATGAGCACGATGATAAATTCTGTTATAAAAGATTTAAATTTAAAGGAATTTCCTTGTATCGAAGAGTAAGACATGAACAGTTCTTAAGGTTCTTTGAAAGGAAAAGATATTTAAGAATTGGAAAAATGTGAAGAAATGATAGTCTCAAAAGAAAATGACTTGGAAAGAATAAACTCAGAAGATTTTGAAGAAAAAATAACAAATGGATAATAGAACAATAATTCTTCAGAAAAGCCAAAGAATAAGCAATCTGCCAGCAGTTAGAATCTCGAAAAGTAAGAACCTTACGAATCAAAAAGAATGGTAATGAGTGAATCTAGAGGAAGGTCTAAAATTATTGAAAATATACTAACAAACTCAAAAAACACCCATAACCTAAGCAATTCTAAAGAAAGAAGACAAAGTAACTCTAAAGAAAGAATCCACAAAAGCAGAGATTAAAGTCGAGAACGAAAAGGAAGTGATTACTATGCTGATGATTTCGAGTAATACGAAGAAGAAAAGGAAGAGTAATACTCCGCTGATTTTGAGGAGTACATCGAAGGCAACGATTCTTGCTAATTTGACTGCCATTTTATGTACGAGGATGATAAGTAAGAGTCGTATGATACCGATAATCAAGAATATTCCGACCTTGACAGCATTCTAAACATGTACAAGAGCCAGTTACTTTCAGGATAGCTTTCTAAAAGCATAAATAATTGTGAACTCTCAAGTAACAAAAAGCAGATAAAATGTCGTTTTTCTTTCTATTTACGATAATTATTTTTTCTCAGAAATATCAGAAGAATCAGTCGGTCACTCTTCCTTGCTCTCAGGATAGGAATCCCATATTTTCAATTACTGACAAAGCATAATTTCTTCATTCTTTCAATAAATAGCTTCTTATTTTCATCTAAATAAAAATAATGAAAATAAAATACCAAAATGTGTCTGTTTTTGTATCCTTGAATAGTTCGCATTTTCCTGTTTTAACCAAAGCTCCGCATGTCAATTTTCATGACCAAAATACCAAAAAAAGAGAGGATTTCAAATATTTCGTTATTTTGACTGTCAAACTATGATAATAAGCTTACAAATTTAGTGAATTAATATAAACTGTACATAATCAATAATCTTTTTTTATTTGCTTGTTTCCCCTAATCTTAGTAATGTAAAAGTGTCTTTGTAGATTCTATCTACTCTGTAACCTCCAAATGTAACTTCAGCATTTAATCTCACTTTTTTCTAGAATTTATAATTCTTTTGGTAATATTGACTTTTTTGAATTCTTGCCACAAAATCCTTGTGGTTTTAACTCTCCACCTCAGAAACAGACGCACATGGAAGACCTCCCTTTGGAGAGTTTAAATTGAAGCATCTTTTTCAATATCTCATTTTACGTTATGCCCATGCATTGCTTGAGGTAGTCGTCTTCAAATTGAAAACTCTCAAGAAGCAATTTACAAATATCAATATGATTCCATCTCAGTGCAACTTCTAAAGGTGTTTCCGTCTCTTTATTCGATAATTTACTTTTCGCCATCGGGTCACAGCGATGTTCTATTAATAACTAAACTACATTTTTATTCCCACTTCTACATGCTACATAAAGTGGTGTTAAGCCTCTCGAATCCCTTGAATTCAATAGATGCTCTGGATCAGAAGGATCTCGTAAATATCTTTTCGGATCAGATTCTATAATTACCTTAATCGCGACAATGTCTGAAGGAGAACCTCGCTCGCAAAACGCACTCAAATTCTCCTTTCGCTAGACATTCTCCAATGCATCTTAAAATATTACACTTGAACTCTTTATTTTTGTTTCACTTTGCGATTCCTTCGGTTATCCTTGAGATTTCAGCTCCTTATCTAGTTGTTGCTGGAGTTCAAATAAAAAATAACAATTCTCTGAATAGGAAATCCTTAGCAAATGATAATATTCTCAATAGCTTTTTTCCAGATAAAAAAATGAGAATGTTTGCTGTTAAATATTTTTACAATTGAAGTAATTTTCCTTGTGGGGTTGTGAGCTAAACGAGATATTGATATTATTGCGTTCTTGACTTTAATAAACTTTACACTAGCTGACGCTTATCCTTTCCACCAGCCTTGTGATTATGTATCACTACTACTATTATTATCGTTTATCATATTTTCAGTTTGATTTTTATTATTTTAAATGTTTTGAATACTTATAATATTATTAATGCCACTTCTGCTGAGATGGTTGTTATCTACAGCGTGATTATGCTTGGTACTAGTGTGACTTTCATTAATTAAGTTTTAAAAGCAGCGAACGGATGTTAACTTTCGATCTGTACCCTTTGCTTCTCCTTCTACATCTTCGTTTACTTTTTCTTAGTACTCCAAGAGAAACATGCTCTTTTTGGGGAGTTTTTCAGTAGTTTTACATTTAGAATTATCGTTGTTGTTGCTACCGCTTTAGAATTAAGTGTTAATGGAGTAACTTTATGGTGAAGTATGTATCTTTTTTGATCCATCATAGACTATGGATTCTTCAAGAGAATTGTTAAGTTTTTGGTCTTCATCGTCTTTAGAGTTTTCGAGGGATTATTAGTGTGATTAAGTGAATTGGATTTTCGAAGAAGATAGTCTAGCTTACCTTGGTCTGTCTAAAAACACTGCTGATCCATTTCTGCTGATGAATTTATATGGCTATTTTAGTTATTTCTGTTATGGTTATGCAGGGAGTAGCAATGAAGGAGTTGAATGAGTAGCTCGCTATTGAAAGATTGTCTTGCGATTGAATTCAATAGGTTTGATCTTTTATTGACTATTTTCTTTCCCTTAAGATTTCTGTTTCTCCATATCAGTAGATGAAGAGTTATCTGAAACCTTCCATTCGATTGAAGGCTTCGAAATCAATTATGGCTAAAGAAAGCTACCATTATATAAACTTTATTCTTCTTTATCTTGCCCCTCAATGGATTCTTGCGTGCAGAGACCTAAGAGATCTTATTACGAAGAGGTTTATTTTTATTTATATATTTGAGAGGATGAACTGGATGAATTCTTTGGATCGCAAGAAGGCTAACCTGACTATTATCGTCGAATGAGTAGGACATTTAACTTACTATTTTTATTGGTAGTCTTCATGAAATGCCTTTTGTTCTTAATTTCTATCTCAAAAAACAGCTTTGATATTAAAAAAAAATATTATTCTTTGTTCTTCGCAGTTTCGTTGACGAATCGGATGATTCTGTTTGATCGAATTCTTTAATATAACCTGCAACAGGTTTTGTTTTAAAATGAAAATATATTCACTTTTACATAAAATAAAACTGCATTTTTACTGAAAACAAAACAACAGCAATTCATTGGCAGTAAGCTGTTAGTTTTATTTTATTTTTAAAAAAAAATAATTGATTAATTAATGTTTTTATTCTTAAGTTTAAAGAGAAAATAATTATTATTATTATTATTAAACAAACAAAAATAATAATAAGTATTTTTAATATGTTCACTCAAAACATTTATCATCCTTCAAGGTGTAGTCTTCTTTGCATTTCTTGCATTTGTTTTCATTCTCGCAGCCGAGACAGTTTGCTGAACATGGGAGGCAGGAACCTGAAGAGTAGAAATATCCTAATTTGCAGTGAGTGCAGGTGTTAGGATCCTAGCAAGAATAGCAGTTCTCTGGACATTCTATGCATTCTTTGAGATAGGTATTAAAAGAATGAACTGATCGGTATTGAGTTTCTAGGCATGAACCAAGGCATTCAGGTTTAAGGCGACCTTTGAGTGAGTTAAAGCAGGATTTGCATTGATCTTATTGTAGGTAATATGAATTACTGCATCTGAGGCACTCGGTTTCACTAAGGCATCCATCACAGTTAAAAGGGCATTAAAAGCATTTTCCATCGTGAGTACGGAAATACCCTTGATGGCAATGAGTGCAGAAATCTTCACTACTGCAATCAAAGCAGTTAGTTGGACATGCAATCAATCCTCCAGACGATTCGTATTTTCCAACGAAACAGAAAACAAGACTGTTTGAAGCCATAGCAATCAAGATCAAGGTTGAGAATATTTTTCTCATTTTTTGTTTGAGTATTTTTGTTTGGTTTGGGAAATATTGTTTGTTTTATTTGTTATGGGAAATTTAAGGTTTCGATAAGGAGATTTAAAGTACCAAAAAAGATCAATTTTAGAATGCTTAACTCTCTTTGTCATTCTCCCTTATTGTTTCTAATATTTGGTAATACCCAGTGATCTTTCATGAACTTAAGCTTGTAGACAGATTAAGAAATAGTCTAGTCGAAAGAACTTCTAGGAATCAAATCAATTTTATTATTCGGATGTATTAAATTTCATTTCCTTTTGTATTGAAAGTAATTGTTCTCAGGTTCTGCTAGATCAGGTATTCATGTTCTTATTTTGATTCGGTTCTCAATTACATCTGTGATTTTGTTTTTTAGTTATCCTTCTTAAAAATTAGTTTTCTAGGTAATGCTACCTACAGATAAGAAATCAAGGGAAATCAGTTATGTGTAGGGGGGGGTGGGGGGGGGGAATTGGCTATTATTACTAACTCCTTTTCATCTGATCTCTTATTCTTAATTATCTGAAAATTTAAGCAGTTTAGAAAAATTAACAAAACAAGGGGGATCTTAAATGATTATTACTCGAGTCTACAAATCTATTCTTGAAAGATGACCAAAAGGGGAAGGCCAGAAAGTGCATCGAGTATACAAGAACAAAGGGAATCCTCTTTGATTCTTGATGCGCTTAGCTCAAATTATGATGTTCAATATTTTCTTTTTCTAAAAAAAGGAATGAGTGAGCACCATAAACATCTTCATTTATTAGTAATATTTTTCATAATTGAATCTCGTAAACATGAAAAAGTACCTCCAAAGAAAGATAAACATATCTCATATTAAATAGTATTGAACTCAATTTCTTAAGAAACATCCAGAAATTAAAAAACATCATAAATACAAACTCTGAAATTTCATTCGATTAATGACTCCAAATATCTTTATTACAACATAAAACTTCATTTCTTTTTGAAAATGACTTCTTCTAAGTCATCGGCTTTTAAGTGATCGTCTTTGAATTGATTTTCACGCTTCGAAGTCACACTGAACTCTTATTCTAATTTAACAACAACAAAATGAATTAAACTCTTTTTATTACAAATTTCTTTTATTGTGAATGTTGAAATACACACAAATGTCTTAATTAATGATTGCAAGAAAAACAAACATCATCAATACCTTAGCTAGTTCTGTGCAGTTCTTCATCTTCCAACTCATCCTCCAGATCGTCTAAAACATCTTCCATTTCCTCTTTATCCATATCCTCTACATCTGCCTCTCCAGATTCGAGTTTATCAATATAATCTGTCTTCTTTTCGACCATACGTTCTAGAGGCATCAACAGTGAACAATATTAGCATTTTAATTATTAATAAACATGACTTAAGATCAATCAACCAGTGACCTAGTAATAATCTTTTCAACTTACGATAAGCATGGATTTCATCAGAATATAGCTATTTAAATTGAACATCAGTAAGAGTCCTTGGCTGGTCATCTGCAGTGTACAGATTCTCAGGATCATATGGATTGTGCTCTGTAGAGTCCAGATCGTATGCATCTTTTGATTATTGAAATTTCATTTTGAGTTTTTTCGCTTCATCCTCATCAGCATATGGATCGTAATCCTCATCTTCATTCAAGAATAATCCTTCGTCTTCAATAGGATCCTCTTTGGATTTGATTCTAATCTTATCTATTTCATCAAACAGCATGCCTTTTGCTGCTAAGGCGTTCATATCAATAGGTTCTGTTTCGGCAAGTTCCTTTGCAAGACTAGCTAAAGAAAGTGGCTTTTCTTTTGTAAATGTTAATTTGCTCCCGTAATACTTCTTATAATCCTAAATGTGGGAAAATGAACAAGAGTTTGTTAAGAGGAATGGAAAATAAGGGCATAATTATGAAAACTAGCATGCTAAAAAATAGTTTATCTATTATGAATCATGATATTTACATTGTATTGTTTAGCTTCAGTGTAGTTTGCTTCCCTCTTACTGATCTCTTCTTTTGTCCGAGGTTTGAGTTTTTCCCAATCGATACCTAGCTCGGGAATCTGTTTCAACTCATTGATTTCTGCCTCAGAAACTGATGCCAAAAAACAAACAAAGCAAAATAAAATGATCTTATTAGTGTGATGATTTAGCTACCCTTCTTAGAAAATTTCATGGAAGAAACAAATTAAACTTTCTAAAAACTAATATAAACTATGCATATAAAATCTAAACTCATCGAGCTGATCACTTTGAAGATGGGGAAGAATTATCAATTTTTGGTTTTTCATTGTTTTCTTTTTCCTCTGGCTACTTTTCTTCAGCCTTGCTCTCGGTATTTAAATTCTCCCCTTGGATGGATTATATCTCCTCCACTTGGTTGTTGTTGTTGTTGGTGTCATTTGGAATATTTTATTATAGCTTATTTGCTTTGGCCTCAGCTTGTTGTTATCTCTTTAAATCACTCAATAGCTTACGCGTCTTGCCTTGGTCGTACATTTGAAGCACAACAGCACGTGTCTGCTAAAGGAGCTCTTCATCGGTGAATCCTAAATCAGGAATATCGCTGTCTTCAATTGCCTATCCTTTCTGTTAGATTTACCCAAAAAATTAGATTTTTTTTCTAGAAAATATTCACGCACACGAATCTTCAAAATTTATTTACTTCTTTTTTCTCTTCTAGTTTTTTGAACATTTCATATTCCTTTGAAAGACCATATCCTTTCCCTAGGTAATAAAGTTCACTGGATCTCGAACGTGAGGCTCTAGGCTTCACACGAAGAAATTCCTTGAAATATACTTTGAACATTCTGTAAGCATCTTTCTCCATTGTTCCGCTGAGCGTCTTCATAACAACAGTGCCTCCAATTTTAAGATTCTTCGTGCATACATCGATTGTCATTTTGTTAAGATCCATGATTTATAAGTGATCCATATCTAAATCTCCACAGAAATTAGGTGCCATATCAGCGATAACCTATATGTACAAGCATATTAATTATTTTTCCAATTACAAAGGTTTCTTTTATGTTTCCCTCTTAGTTTATTTCATAATAAAACTGAAATCTAATAAACAGATAGTCATTTGGTATCGTAGATTCTTACAACATCAACAGGGGAAAGCTTAAAGAATTCAGGTATATGTATTTGCGTCTTTTTTTCAGTGATATCGCCTTCAAAAAATTCAGCTCCAGGAATGCTATCCATATGATCTCTATCGATTGCTAAAACTGTTGGGTTTTTAGGAGTGCTCTTGGTAAATTCTACAGCGACTTGAGTCCATCCACCTGGTGATGATCCAAGCTCCAGTACCTTGTAGCCTTATTTGAAAATCTTATATCGCTCTTGAATCTCAATGAGTTTGTATGAAGCGCGACTACGATAATTATCCTTTTGAGCAAATGATAAAATAATTGTTAGCAAACCGTAAGAAAGAAAGATGCTTGAGTTTGATCTATTTTGGGAGATTATTTGAAGAGAACATTGGGAAATTAGGAAGTAGATTTTGCTCTTACCTTTTAAGCTTTTTTAACGAACTCATCTGAGACATGTTCGTGCATCCATATTTTGGAGGATTTTGTTTGTTTTGTGAATGAATTGATCAATTTTTCTGTTAATGACACTCCACTGAACTAAGGAACCAATGAAGATCCGTAGCTAATCTTCATCGTAGTAAGAGTTGAAAGACGGCAAAACATTTTTAAATAGCAGTAAATAGCAAAGGAAAGAACACAGCAATGATAGCCTTCTCTTCTAGAGTGTGTTTAATTTTAGTTCTAATATTGGTATTTTTTTGTTTGTTTGTTTTTGCTTTTGCGAAAGTTCTACACCAATCTTTTTTTCTTGTTCAGCTTTGTCTTTGAGAAATATCAAGATCTTCCTAATGCTGCTGATGGTAAATAATAATACAAACAATTTAATCCAAACAAAACAGACATTAGTTTAAATATTTGGATTTTATTGTTTTATTCCTTATTTCTGTGCATACATAAATGAACAAAAAAGAAACAATTCCTCACAAAATAGGATGTTTTTCTCTCTCAAAATTGATTAACTAGCCTTTCTCAATATTCGTCTTTTAAAAATTATAGATAATTGCTCAATTCGTAAGGATTATTTAAACATTAGAGGAGATTCTTTGAGTAAATTATTGTTAGTTTGTCTTGCTCTGCTGTCTTTTAAAATATAAAGTATTTAGAGCTTTGTCCTTCTTTGCTGTTTTAATGAAAGAATCCAAAAGAAATAAATGAGAATGTTTCTAGCAATGATCTTATTAATATAATTTAAGAATTAAAAGAACACATTTCTATGGAAATACCATTTAAATACTAAACAGATGTTAAAATATTTCAAAAAAAAGAGATAATAATAATCTTGTATTCTTTTGAGTATTGATTCCTTGAGAGCTTTAGTTAGTTTATTTATTATAGTTTTTTTCATTTCTAATTATTTTTTGAATAGTAATTTTTAAAACTGCTAAGATATGGCGTAGAGGAAATTAATCAAACTAGAGAGGAGGAGGAGGGGGAGTATTATTGTTTTGTTTTTTTCTTATTGTGTTTCTTTGTTTTTCTTATATTTCTATTGAATTAGTCTTGAATTTTGTTTGATAATTTATAAGTAAAAAAATAGCTGGAATTTTTTCATTTCTCAACTTTAGAGCCTTATCTTCTCTTGCAAGATAGTTGAAGTTGTAGTGAAAATACAAATATATTTTACACCTTCAGCTTCATGAACAGCTCTGTTCACAGGAAAAGCTAGACTACGTTGTCTTCTAAAAAAGGCATGCTGAATCCTCTTCCAGTCTATGGTGGTGAGAGACAAAGAGCGATTGAAGATAAGATTCAGGAATCGAACACGCTGCTGGAATAAATCAAACTGACATAATGGCAGAAAGCATACACCTACGTTGAGATTAACACTGATTAGTTTAAGTCCGTGTTTCTTCAACAAAACAAGCACTTCGAGGTATGCTTGAGTGTTATCTAAGAATTCAATGAGGAAGTGCGCAAATCTAGATAAGATTAATCGGAGATACGTAACGGTCCTTGGAAATAAAAGTTCTGCAATTAACTGCAGTTGCTTCTGAGAGAGATTCTGTTCACGCGAGATAGGATCATTTAGAAGACGTTCTGCGAGAAAGTTTGTACTTGGGCGGTTGATTAACTGGAATAGTTGGAAGTTGCAGCGGAGACTTAACTTTATGAAACCATGGAATCACTAAACGCGAAGGTTTCGTTGACGCGTCCAGATTCAGCGGTTTCAGCGATCACTGGAGCTACGAATCTTCTAGGATCAAGATTATTCAGTGCTAGCTCAAGTAATCTAGGGAGACGACCGAAAAGTGGAGTCCTAAGAGGGCTTGATAAGTCTCTCATGCCATAATTGTTGAATTCAACGTAAAGCACTATGCGACCGGAAAGTGCATTTAATTCTAGTTTGCGTCCGGAGAGTGCTGCATATTACAGTAAAATAGATTTGATTCGTCCTGAGAGCTCTACGAATTTCAAGAAAATTCGACCAGGTAGTGCTGTGAATTTCAATACAAAATAGGCACGTCCAATAAGTTCGATTTTAAGACCAATAAGTTCTATTTTAAGGCCCGAATCTGCATTTATCAAAGAAGATATCGAAAATGAAGAACCTGAGAAAAGCAGCAAGCATAAGGAAGGGGAATATACTATTGAGGAAATCGAAGAAGGTAAGAAAGAAGACGATATTGATTTCTAAATCGAGTAATAGTTGCAATCACAATTCGGGGCGAAAGAATCAGCTATAAATAAGTTACATAATAATAAAATACGCTTCGATTCAGCATCAGCTAATCTACAGCCTTCTTAATAAATCGAGTAGCTTTTATAAGACTACAAGACAAAAGCAAGAACGAAAATCGATGGTGTAGAACCACCTGCAGAAAGGTAAAAAAAATATAACTTAAAGACAATTATTTTTCCATTTTTAATCTGTCTTATAATTGCATAATATCAACAGACTGCATAACTACATCCGAAAGAAACTAATTCCTGATGATTTAGAAAAGAAAGAAGATCCAACGAAGGACAGTTCGAAAAAAGATATTACTTCTGATTATGCTAATCTCAGATGGACATTCCCAAAACCAGAAATATTCCTGCCTTCATAATAGCAGTAATTGTAATCGGTTGATGTCCCACATGAAGAAGTAATTGTTGGATAGGCGAGCCCTTAAGCTGCTGTTGCTGCAGGTTAAGCAGGGTTAGCTTAATAGAATGGTGCAGGTCCAGCGGTAGCAGGAGGAGAAGCACAACCTTTAGAAGATTAGGAGCTTTAATAATAATAATCTGGTGAATAAGTCGAAGGTGATAAGCCTGATGGTAAAGCTGCTGGTGATGAGAAAGACAAAGAGAAAAAGG
>Ga0302271_10002963_pt1 | contig 14803 bp, 12 predicted proteins | sample III_Bog_N1_1_FD_198767 | JGI IMG/M metagenome (GOLD analysis project Ga0302271, IMG submission 198767) | Peat permafrost microbial communities from Stordalen Mire near Abisko, Sweden - III_Bog_N1_1 | ecosystem: Environmental > Terrestrial > Soil > Wetlands > Peat | place: Sweden: Abisko... | reverse complement strand
CAGAACCGTGATGTACTTTTATGCTATCTCCAAAGTGTTTTCTTGCTAAATCAATTGCAGTTTCAGAAATTTCAATCCCAGTTACCTTGAATCCATCGTCAGGAAAGATCTTGGCATTTCTACCATAACCAAAACCGGGAATTAGTATTTTATTCAAGCCGTTTTTTTTAAACAAATCTAAAGTTCTAATTGCGGAATCAGCTGGCTCCCATCCCCACATTTCTTGTTTATCTCTAAAACTTGTCTCCCAAAATTCAGTCATATTATTTTTCTTTCAAATTAATTAGTTGTAGCTTTTTCGCAAATTTAGTTTAATGATTGTCTTGTTTCATGTAGGACGAACAACAATCATTTTTACTTTAAATTATATTCATAATTGAGAAAGCAGGAGCATTCCTTTTTTTTATTTGAAGTAGTCACAGACAACATTTAACAGGACCCCGATGTATTGAGTGTCGTTTTTCGTTCATTTTCATGAATATTTTATTCATTCTTTGTCAGTTTCACTCTGGCAAAAGGTTGTAATTTCCCGTTTTCCATCCCATCCATGAGCCATTGCCATGTATTCGTGGCTCTGTCATATAAGAATGTAGTGTGAAATTGATTTGCGTCACTATATTTAAATACCATCTCAATTTTATCCCCATTTTGCTTCGCACGACCTGTTATTTGGTTCGATATTCCTTCATTGCTGGTATTATCCAACCAGAGGCAGAAATATTGTTTTGTTGCGTCTTGCCAACAAATATATATAATGGCTACGTAAAGTGGATTTCCTTTTTTATCTTTTTCTCTTGATTCTTCCTTTATTTGAACATATTGTCCATTAAGCACTCTTGTTGCCTCAATATCATGCACGGTCTGTTGTCCATCAATTGTCCCATCAAGTACCCATTTACCGGTCAGTTTATTCAGTAATGAATCTGGCTGACTTATCTGCTGAGCTTTTACAGCATAAGGAGATATCAGAACTACTAATAAAATCAATTTTAAAAATGTTTTCATAATTACTATTTTTTGCAAATATTTATATTCTACCGATTAATCATTTCTTATAATCAGCACCTTGCCTGTTTTATTCCTGATACACATACATCAACGGTGAATTTCCCCCGTAGTTTCCTGAGGTTGCTGCCACATAGGCTCTACTCCCGATGATAAACGCAATTTTATAGGAATTATCACTCCGTAATCCGGGGTAGTTTGAAGTCAACACCCATCGGTCATTGATAGGGTCATATTTATATAAAAACGTACCACGGTTCAATACATAACCGGTTCCGTTTAATGCAAAGCCAAAGGCATCTACCGAGTATTGTTCTTTTGAAAATAGATTTGGTGCTTTTGCTATCCAGGTGTCATTCAAGTCATCATATTGCCAGGTACTGCCATATACAACTGCAAAGGTTTTATTATTCGCTGTAAATGTCGATCCCAGGGAATATTTAAAGTTGAACGGGGCATCATTCATCCGGGTGTACTGTTCGTTCTCAAAGTTGCATTTCCACAGTTGTCCTTCGTCGTTTACCACGTACAGTTGGTTGTTCATCTGAAACGAAAAGCCGTTGTATAAGTTAAACGGAATATTGTTTTTCTTAGTCCATGTTTTCGAGATAAAATTAAAAACCCAGACATCATACACCAGCTTCGACAGGTAATTATACCCACCAACCTTGTATAGATTATCGCCCGAAACGATAAATAGCCCTCCTTCATTCCTTTCACCCGGGAATAAAGTTGTAGCATACGTGTTCCATTGATCTGAAGACGGATCGTACTGGTAGAGTAGATTTGTATTCATTTCAAGGATATATCCCCGGTTGTTATAGGTCACTGCCTGATACTTCCAGGTCCAGTTAAAAGGGGTAGGGGTTTTGTATTGCCAGGATTTTAAAACTGTATAAGGGCTCTTAAATGTAGTATTTTTCGACCCGTTTATAAGGTTGATATTCAACGTTTGATCTGATATTAATATATTATAGAGTACAGGAACAATTACAATTATCTGAGTATTGGACTGACTTACAATCCCTGCCGTATAACCCCCAAAATTGACTTCCATTTTATTCCCGTTTTGAAGGAAGTTAGTGCCATTCAGTGTAAACATATCTCCCGAATGTCCCGATGTTGCTGATATGGATTCAATCACCGGACCCTGTATGTTGAACTTTGTAGGCGATACAGTCCCATGGGAGCCTGTATTCAGACTGATGGTGGCATTTCCTACGAAAGATGATGATGGTACCATAAATGTGATGGAATCAATATTAGAAGACACGACAAGTGCCTTGACATTATTAACAAAAACAGTGTTTTTTAGAGGATCATGACTTAAATACTTTGCTTTTAGGGTAACCTGGGTGCCATCAAAACCTGCTTTTGGACTGAAATTCTCGATGATCGGAAATAAGGAGCCCTTGCCTACAAAGTTTAACTTGTTTCCCAATACCAGGTTTTTACTGGTCTTAGCGTAAGTCCTGCAGGAATAGGAGATACCATTTTCAAGATCAGTCTCAATTCTCATCTTGAATTCCTTCAGGGTACTTGTCTTTTGAATGCTAAATTGATAGTCCATTTTACCATCATTCAATATAAACCCAAAATCAATGATTTCGGCTTCTCCATGATTCAGCAGACTTCCTTCAAAAGTAGCCCCCAATGAATCGATATCTGAGACGCTTACAGTGATGATTGAGGGGTAGCCCTTGGATTGCATAAGTGCATCCTTCGTACAACCTGTAATGCCGGTCAGTGCCACTATGAAAACGATAAAGGTTTTGAATGGTTTCATAATTAAAAATTTATGCCGGTTATTATGTGGTATTCCGAGCTGTCCAGCTGTTCTGTTCCTGTTGGATTTAAAAGTTTACTGTATCTCAGTTCTATAAATAAATGATTCCTGTAATTCAGGTTGTATTCAATGCCACCGCCAAAAGTGTATCCAACCTGATACTTTTGACTGGGTGAAATATCCTGCATGGAAGTGGTTTCTATCGTATTTCCTGTAATCGTGGCATTATACAACAAAATCTTATTTTTGAAGTTATTGGCTGCAATTGCACCTGCGTTAATAAATGGCCGTATCCTGTTGGAGGGATAGGAATAACGGATCATGAATGGAATCTTTAAGGACGAGATATTTGCTACAAAATCAACATCCTTACTGTCAATCATTTTATTATACGAATAGCCATATTTAGCATAATAAAGTTCTGCATGCAACGAAAAATCACTCAAAAGTATTGGCTGGTCCACAAACAAACCAACAGTAAATACCCCTGAATTCGTATAGTCCATTTTATTAAGTGTTGCTTCCAATCTATTATTCGTGGGTGATAATTTCATCAGGTTATATCCTGCTGTTAAACCAACCTTCAGGTAAGGGAAAGGTTTCCGTTCACAGTCGTTATAACGGTTTATAAATTCAGCTAATTGCCTTTTCCGATAATTCACAAGCTTTAGGGCATCCACGGTTTTTGGACAATCGGTTGTAAGTTGCCTTAATTGGTCTCTGTAGTTACCGGTTTTGGCAGCATTGTTTTTAGGAAGCTCCACAAACAGGGTGCTGTCATTGCCAACAAAGAATGTTTTTAGCTGCTTTCCCCGGTAATAGTACAAAGTCTTTTTCCCTTTTACCAGAATCTCCAAAAACACGCACTGTGCCGAATCGGGCAGCTGTATTTTTCTGGATACATACACCCGGCCATCACCGAATCCATATTCCTTTACTTGATAGGGCGAAAATACATCTGTCTTTTCACCGTTTTTCACCGTGCAGAACCTGGAGTTCGATGCTTCGCCGTTATCCACCAGTTTAACCCCAATAGATGAAGTACTGTCGGTTTTAAAATAATCGCTCTGTCCATGAATTTCAATGGAAACAAGGCAAATAAACAATAAAATAAATGTTGTTCTCATCGTTCTATAATCTTTTCTAAAATCTTTTTGATAACTTAATGTTTAACCCATCCTTTCGGACATGTTCTTTAAATAAAATAGTGTGTCAGTGAGGTATTTTTTACCGTCAGGAGCAGATAATTTCAGTTGGTGAGTGGCACTCACCAACTCGTTTCTTTCTTTTTTGAGTTTTGTTTTTAGGTATTTCCAATAGTTGCGCACTTTGAAATAATCGGCTTCCTGGTTCAAAATGCCGACAACATCAACAACGCTAAACCACCATTTGGAGTTTTGATTGTCCCATAGAGCCCGTACTTCGCGGTCGTCAAAAAAGCGTATGGATATTTTTGGTTGCTCGTTCATTTTTTTTAATTGTGATTGCCGTCTGTGTGCTTATTCAGTTGCTACTGTTTCTTATTTTGCTTAATCTTCAGCCACCATACTTCATTCTTAAACCAATTCGTCATAGCTTTCTACTACAAAAGATTCGGATATTTCGATTTCTGCCACATCTATTTTACCGGTTACCGCTTTGGCTATTATGACGTTTTTATGTCTTTTATATTAATTTGTCAATAAACACAAAGTTACAATTTATTGTTGTTGATTGAATAACTCGTTTGTTCTTTTCTATACAGTCTCTAAGTTGCAAAAATGTCTGTCTTTTCTTTTTTTTTGGCTTGCTGCTAACGACCGTAGCTTTGGGCATTTGCCGGTATCCGTTACTCGGTAAGTTCCATTTGCGGGAGCGTTCACTGTCGCACTACGATAAAGTGAATGCGCCAGCAAAACCTGCTAAATGTTTTTCAATTAACAAATAACCCATAATGTGTGTTATGAACTTTAGTTTAGTTGTCTTTTAGGATAAATTTGTAATTATATAGAATTTTAGATTAATAACTAACTTCGTTGATTATCATAAACTTATTCCAGTTCACTGAAGATTTGTATGCTGCTTTTGATCCTGTTGGTATCTCTAATATACAAGTATTAAGGTCAACATTGTCGAATGCAAAAGAATTTAGAGTTGGTGGAACAAAAGCTTTAATCGATATTTTTTTTAAATTGTTACAAAAGGCAAATGTATTGTATCCAATCTCTGTAGTAGAGTTAGGTAAAATAATAGTTGTTAAACCTGTACACTCCATAAAAGCTCCACCTTTAATAATCCCTAAAGAACTTGGAATGACAATGGTTGATATTCCGACACATTTTCTAAAGCAATCGTAACCAATATCATTGATAGAAACAGGTAGGTTGACAGAGCTTAAACTGCTGCAGTTTTTAAATGCCCGATCTCCAATATTAGTAACTAAATCATGGAAGGTAACAGACTTTAAATTTAGACAATTATTAAAAGCTTCTTGCCCTATAGTCGTAAGAGATTTCGAGAGTGTAATTGTATTCAATGCAGTACAACCATTAAAAGCAGCGTCCCCAATGCTGGTTACCGAATCTGAAATAATTACTGATACCAATCCTGTACAATCAGAGAAAGTGTTATTCCCGATTAACTTAACCGATTGAGGGATAACTACTGAAGTTAATCCTTTACAGCCCAAAAACCCATCTTCTTCTATGCTGGTTACAGAGTTAGGTATTTGAATTGATGTCAATGAAATACATTCCCGAAATGCTCCTATCCCAATCTGAGTAACAGAGTTGGGAATGATAGCTGATGTCAATGCAGCACATCCATAAAAAACATGAATACCAATCCGAGTAATTTTATTTGGAATTTCAATGGAAGTAAGTTTAATACAACCCAGGAAAGCAAAATCACCAATTGTATCAACAGAATTGGGAATGTTTATAGATTTCAAGTTCCTACAAGCATAAAAAGCGTTTTTGCCGATTGATGTTACTGAGTTGGGAATCTCAACAGATTCTAAATTAATGCTTTGAAAGAAAGCCTGGTCTCCAATTTGAGTTATTGTGTAGTTTTCGTTGTTTATTTTTACTGATGTTGGAACAATAATTTTACCACTATAATCGTAATTATTTAGGCAAAGAACTTTTGCTGTTTTTTCTGTTTCAGAAATAATCTCATATTTCAATAACTTTGATAATACTTCCGGTTCAGTTATAACTTCTTGTTTGCAGCTTGAAAGTAATAATGTGATAAAAACAAATTTTATAATTTTTCTCATTATGTAAAGTATTGATAGATTATTAGTATTATTCTACTTATAAGCAGTTTTATCTTAGTCATAAGCGTATATTTCTTAAAAAGGTTTTAATCTAAAAGTTGAATTGCCTTTTTCATTTTTTTGTAGGCTCATAAAGACCGAGGTTATGGACATTGCAGTTCCCGATACTCTGTTAGTTCCATTTGCGGTAGCATTCACTGACTCCTTGCGACAACGTGAATGCAGGAGCAAAAACTGCTAAATGCATTACATCTTGCCAATGTGCATAATGAGTTGTAGGCTTACGTTATTTCTTTTTATTACACTTAATCCTTAATACAACGTACTGAAAAACCACAATTTTTAAGCACACCACCAGTGTTTAAATTGTTGAAATCATAATATAAACTTCTAAAATAAGCATTGTAAAAATTTGTAGCAGTTGAACTCCACCAATATGTGTTCAAACCATTGCCCGTAAAGCTACCATTTCCAGCAGAACGAATACCAGTTGGAATAGCTGAAAATGCAGAACTATTATTAATTGACAAATTATCACCTAATGTCCCCTTCCAATCAGATACAGTCCAATCTGTACTTGCAGCTAAAGCTTTAGCTACACAGTCCGAACTACCTAGATTCGCATTAATGTAATTTGAGAGTATTGACCATTCGGCATCTGTAGCAATATGCCAGCCATTCGGAGCTAATTTATTTGTAATTATTGCATACCAATTGTACAATGCTCCATATTTATTTTTAAAGTTAGTATCATCATTGTTATACCAACAAAAGGCAGGTGTTGATAAAGTAGTCCAGCCTGTATTGTCTGTTACAAGTGAAATAATCGTTCCATCATTATATTTTGAAGTTTTTAGGTTTTCTGCCATCCATGTTTGTGTACCTATTTTTACAACTTTATAATTATTTCCATCGGCATCAGTACAAGCTGCAAAATCAAAATTTATGATTTTACCCGCCGTTGGAACATCAGTAACAACAGTACTGTAATTTCCTGAAGTTCCATTATAAAGCAAACGGTCGCCGGTATTGTATGTCATTGTAGTTGTAGCGGAATTGGAACTTTTACTCTTTTGGGGGGCAACAGACAATGGTTTTTCAGTACCTATAAATGTTATTTCAGGTTTACTTTGTGATGCACTTTGATTTATCATTTTGACTGAGTAGGTATATTCATTTCCTAATACATTTATGACATAAGAGCCTTCTGGTAACGAAAGTTGAAACGAATTATTACCTGATTGCAAATTTTGGTTTATGCTAATTACTTTTCTGCCAATAAGGTTATATCCATTGATTTGAGTGTTACCGGCTTGTTTCGCAAAAAATGATAAAGTGGATGTTCCTCCCGCTGAGTTAGGATAAACAAGAATGGTTTCATTGTTAGAATATAACGATTCAACAGTGGATAACCCATCCGATAAATTTAATACATTTCCGGCAGGTATAGTAACCATAGTACCTTTGGTGAGGTTATGAACAACTACATCACCAACTGTGGTACTTAAACCACTACCAGTAAAAGAAATGTTGTAGTTTATTGCAGCTATACATGGTAAACTTACTACTAATAAAAACGACATAACAAAAATTGAAATTGTTTTCATAAAAGATTGTTTATGTTTTTCTACCTACTCTTAAGCTTTTCGGCCTCTGCTTCATATAAAATTCCGGATAATCGAATTGTTCTGGTAATTTCATATAATTTATCATATGTTTTGCACTTTTTTTGTTTCTTGTAATGGAGCCAAATATCCAGGTTATGGGTATCTTGCTATATTCAATAATCAGGATAAACCATTTGTGTGAGCATTCACGATCCTAGCTACAAAGTGAATGCTTGAGCAAAAACCCGCAAAGTGCACTTCATCCAGCCAATGAACCCAGTTACTCTGATTATGGTCCAGGTGTTTGATTTTCAGCATTCCTATTCTCACGTTGTAGGGTGATATCATTAATCTCTAACACAGCGGATGCTAAAACCAAATGTTTTGATGGCTCCAACCTCAAGTCCAAAAATATCCTGATGAATAATTAGTTCACTTTTTGTGTAATTCAACTCCCTTACACAAAGGCGGTCAGGGTAAATAAGGCTTGCAGTCGAACACCACCAGGTCCCATTAGTCCCACCATTGCCAAAACCATACGAAGCTATGTTACCACCCGGTAACCCTGAAAAACCACTCGAATTTATTGCTCCTGTATTAGGTTTAAACCAAATGCCATCGGATATGAACCATTCATGAGGATCCAGGACATTGGTATCAGTGGATTTAAGTTTCCCTCCTGCAATTGAGTCACCTCCCAGATAATCGGATAGTTTTATCCAATCATCAGTCGAAGGTACATGCCAGCCAATTGGTGCCAATTTTCCAGTACTTACGGCATACCCGTTATACAAAGCTCCAAAAGTGTTTTTAAAAGTCACACTATCACTTTTATACCAACAATAAGCAGGAGTTAATAATTTAGAAAACTCATTCCCGATACTGATTTTCACTGTTGGGATCGTTGTTCCATCGTTGTATTTTGTAGTTTTCAGATTTTCAACCATCCATAGTTGTGTCCCAATTTGTATGGTATGGTAGGTATTCCCATCTGCATCTGTAACCATAGGCGTTTTTTCATCCGTCGTGATTTTATACTCATTTCCATAACCGGTATTTCCCTCACTGGTGGTGGCATAAGCTTTTATAAAATATGTTGTACCTCCTGTTAACCCGGTAACATGACTGGTAAAACTACCTGTATCTGCACCATCCACAGTCTTGCTATCGGCAATAGTCGGATTCGATTTTGTACTCCAACAAACACCCCTATACAGGATAAATGAACCGCCGTCCGAGGTTATCTCACCACCACTGGTCGCAATGTTTTGTAGGACATATCTTACTTCGGCAGTTGTCACTATTGGCAACAGTACGGGGTCAGGTACTGTACTCTGCTTGCATGCAATGAAGAGTAACACGGATAAATAGATCCCTAAATTACTGTGCTTTTTCATGATGATTTATTTTAAAAACTGGCCAGCTATTCATTTTACAAGAATACATTCCATTTGATTAGATGTAACTTAGCTTAATTGCTTGTGTTTTTCTACTCTTGCTTTTCCTTTAGTCATTCACTGTCTATTTTATTTAAAACTGTCAGGGCCAATTCTTATGGTCAATAGATTTAAATTACATTGTAAACCATCAACACCTTATCACCACTTTTGAAATATATTGTTCCCTTTTCTATTCTGCATTTATTCGATGCTTTCAGAGCGTCAATCACCAAAGTTTCAATTTTGTTGAATTCTTTCTTCTGACAATCATTTGAATTCTCTATGTAGACAATATCAAAAGAGTTATCGTTGTTTTTTGAAAATGTACCATAGATTGTACAACCCATATTTAATACAAATCTATCCTTTGTCAGAAACAGAATCGTCGGCTGATATTCAATTGTAACGAAGGATACACTTTTTTCCTTGTTTGGTCTGTCCATAGTAACTGGTGCCGGGACTTCAGAGTGTGTAGGAAAAAGAATGTTCTCGTCATCTTTGACATGAATAGAATATAGTTTTCCCTGAAAAAGTATATCAGTATGAGTAAATTCAGACTGACGAATTTGAATTTTATCGATTCCGAGAATAGAACAGGATTCTAACACAGCAAGAGTTATAAAGCAAATTGTAAGTCTGCAAAATAAAGTTTTCATATTATAATCGTTCGTTCATTTTTTAAATTTCATTTATACCTTTTACTTTCTTCTTTTCTCACTATAAAGCAGAACACTAAACTTGTCCCGTAAGACGGGAAACCTGCAGCTTTCCCCATAGATACATTTTTCTTCTTAACGCTCGTTGAATAGACTCCCTGAAAGCGGGAACTAAGTTCAACCTGCCTTTCATGCTGGGTCGTTCCGACCGCACGAAAGTCTATGTATTAGGTTCTCGTTCATTTTATAAATCATGTATTCTCTTTTTATTTTTCGTAGGTTGTATACTTGTAATTGTTATATCATTTTTTCATTAAATCAACTCATATCAACACATAATAAAGTGAACTATGGGACAAAAGCAACCCGAAAGCCTACGTCTAAATCATAAATGCCAGGCCAATTGGAATTGCCTGGATTGGAGAAATAGCGACGAGCTGAGCGACATCTATAAGCTCTTTCGTTCCAACTCCCACCTCGAATAACCCACGATGGGTATGAGACCGTTTCAGGACCTGTGGGGTTAGTCTGAGCTGTTGTCTGATAAGGGCCATAGAAGTCGGAGCATAATTCATACACATTGCCATGCATATCATATAAACCGTAGGCATTTGGTGCATAAGTACCTATTGGATTGGTTTTGGATGGATAGTCTTCTTCTGACCAATGATAAAAAGCGAATAATTTAGTTAATGAATCGCCGGTATTGAAAGGAGTTGTTGTCCCCGCCCGACAAGCAAATTCCCATTGCGCTTCGGTAGGTAATTTACCACCTATATAATTAGCAAACTCTGCAGCACCATACCACGTTACGTTAACTACTGGATAATTTTCATAACCCTTTTCAGACACCCAAATTGAATTATTGAAATATAAACCCATTGGACAATACTTAATCAAAATCCGAGTAGGATATTTTGAAGCTGTAGCCCAAATACCACTCTCACCTATGTTATTAACGTTCAGAAAATCTGCGAACTGAGAATTAGTTATCTCATATTTGCTCATATAAAAAGCAGTAAGAGTAACAGTATGTTGGGCTTCATTGGTATCTCTATCAACTTCTGTCAGCGGGCTACCCATGATAAAGTTACCGGCAGGAATAGCAGAAGAGGGTAATTTGAAGAAAATAAAGTTGATGAGTTTGCTTCCGGTAGGTACATCGGGTACAGAGGCTATGTATGTCCTCGATGTGGCGGTGTAGAGCAGTTGATCGCCAGTAGTATAAACCATGGTAGTTACTGGCGTTGCTTTGCTTTTCAGTAAGGCAGCCGTTTCAGCTTTATTATTCCTCAGAAATTTAATTTCAGCTTGGGTAGTTGTACATTTTAGGTTTAATAACTTAGCAGAATATGTATATGTTTTTCCAAATATCCGAATGACATACATGCCTACTGGTAATGATATTTCAATAGAATTGTCTCCTACATCCATGTGAGATATATGTTCAACCACTTTTCTGCCATCTAGAGTAAAAGCTCCAATGTGTGTGTTACCTGAAAGATCAGCATAAAATGTCAAGTTAAATGATCCTTTGCTTGCATTTTGAGAAATATGAATACGGGTTTCATTGGCATTAATCTTATCAACATCTGTTACATCTGTCAAATTTAAAGTGTTACCATCTGGTACATACACCGTTGTGCCTTTAGTTAGATTATCTACTTGCACATTACCCACCGAGGAAGTAACACCCGAAGCCGTAAAGTTTATGCTGTAATTAAGAGCATAAATCTGTGTGGTTACTAGTAGTAGCAAAATAACCACCAATGCGGAGAAGCGAAAAGTTGTTTTTGTAATCATAAAAACAATTATTAATATATGTTACATGTCATTTTTTGATTCAATTCTATAACAGTGAACAAATCAAAGAATATCAAGGAGATTGATTGCAATATTTAATATTTTAGTTCGATTTCTTATTATCATGTTCTAATAGTTGTTGACAAAGGTTTTATTTTTTTTGAATGGAACCTAACGACCGAGGCTATGGGCATTTGGCGGTTTGCGGGAGCATTCGCTGTCGTGAAACGACAAAGTGAATGCGGGAGCAAAACCTGCCGGAATGCACGTCAGCCAGCTAATGTCCCATAGGCGTGTGTTATGTGTTAGGCGTTTGATTTTGATAACTTGAAATATAGTATAGGAATTTTTTTCCTAAACTCGTTGTCCTGCCACCCAAAGCACCGTCTTCAGTCATAATTGTATTTAAATCACCAGTAGCATGAAAGCCTGCTATTTTTAAGTCGTTCCAAATTAAACCGACCATGTCATTTTGGTCTTTCAATTCAGGATAAGCTTCAAATAAAAAATTCGATAAACTTCCCATCAAAAAACTTGGTGGTGTTTTCTTATTTTTTTGAAACCACATTCTTGGATCATCGATAAACTTTAAAATCTTGATATGCCAAACCGTAAAGCTGTCCAGTTGGTTTAAAAATATTTGACTAATTGTTTCGCCAGGTGTATCACCAACAGCCGTATTCAAAATGGCGTTCTGAAATGCTTTAATTTTTTCGCTTTCGCTTGTTTTTAGTGCATAACTTGTTGCTTGAAGGACTACATCAATAAATTGGTCGTTGTTTTGCAACTCTTCAAAATCGATTTCTTTTCTTTCTTCTAAGTCCTTTAGCTTTAGGGCTACTTCATTCATCCATTCAGCTCTTCTTTTGTCGAGGGGTGGTGTTACAAGTAATCCAAAAACTTCCGCTGCTAATGACCCGATAACTGGAATTGCACCAAGTCCACCTTTAACTAAAGAATGTGCAATGTCTTTACCTGTTGTTCCATTGGTTTTTTTCATACTTTTACTTTATCTGTATTGTGTCAAGCTGATTTCCTTTTTCATCCAATTTAACCCATGTTCCTTTCAAGTTCATAGATTTTATAGATTCAACCCTTCTGAGTAAATAATAATCATTAATTAAAACAGTATCTACAGCAGGTTTATTTGGTTTCCATTTCACATAATCTTGTACAACAATAAATTCATTGGGTTCATTTAAATTTCTATAAGCAACATATCTGTCGTAATGAGGTTGGTAATATATTTTAGCATATTGTGTCAACATGGAGAAAATTACAAAAAATGTAGCTGGAATACCTATTCCTAAAATTATCCATTTTGAGACTTTTTTAAAGCTTTTAAAAGTCAGTAGAAAAATAATGTAAGAAACTAAATATAAATAGCAAATCAGAAAACCCCAAAACCGATTAAACAATAAACTTGGAAATTCAATCAAGGGTTCAATTTCAGTCATTAGCAAAGTCAACACTAATGGAATCATTAGTCCTGTCGCAACAAATCGAAGTACTTTAATCAATTTTGGATTCATAAATATAGTTGTCTTTTTTTTACGCTTACACATAACGACCGAGGCTATGGGCATTTGGCGGTTTGCGGGAGCATTCGCTGTCGTGAAACGACAAAGTGAATGCGGGAGCAAAACCGCCGGAATGCACGTCAGCCAGCCAATGAACATAGGCGGGTATTAGGCGTAGTTATTTTTTCATTAGATTGTAATTTTCAATATTTATATTTTCGTAGTAATCCCCATAACAGTTGTAACCAAGATTCACATTTTTAATTAATTTAGTTCGTTTTACTAATCCATAACTTGAGATGTAGTCAATTGTAGATGCACTTGTGTTGTTATAGAACTTATAATCAATCTTAAAGCAGTTGAAAGTGTTTGAACCTACAGATATCTGCGAAAATTCAGAAACGGTTTTCTCTGTCTTAGTTACTTCATCAACTCTCCAACTGTCACCAACAGTCAGTGGGTATTTTAATATTAAGGGTAATTCTGTCTGGGAAAAAGAAGATTTTCTAATTAATGATTTTTGCGATTGACCAAATGCCTTTTTATCAAAAGGATTATGACAAAAGAAATCATATAAATAATTCTGAAAGAATTGGTCAATATCTAAGCCTGCAAGAATATTGTATCCTTTCAGTCCTGATTTGTCGACCGCAACATATTGATAACCTGTTGAAAAACCGTGCTTAATTGAAATCTGAAAGAACTTTACCCCATCATTAGTGATTGTATCTTCAACTCTAATAGTAATAGCATTTGTAATAATACTATCAAATCTTCCAATCAGGGAATCGTTACTGTAAGAAATATTCTTTAATTGTTGAGTTGCAGTATATTCCCAACTATTTCCAATATCAATAGGTGGATATGACAGAACTTCAGTAATTTCGTTTTGTTCTTTGCAACCAATAAGTAATGTCGTAACAAGTAGTGTTGTGAATAATCTGTAGATAATTTTCATGTTTTTATTTTTTTTATAATTACGCATAACGGTGGTGGTATGAGAAGCTGCCAAGCGGGAGAATACTTTCTCAAGCTAAACAACTGTTGATGCGGGTGATGAACTTGCAAATTGCACTATGCCGGCAGTTTCTTATACCACGTGTTGAAGGCTGGTTTTTTTATGAACTTCTTACCTTAATACTTGACGAAATCCAGTGTATGATAAGATAATTATTATTCATTTTTTATAATCTCCGTTCCAACTTGCTCCCATAACCAAAGTTAGTGGTACAAAGAACTTGCCTTTTTTTACAACATAATTACCATAATTAGAATGATAATGATTGGAAGCTTCAAACTCAAAATTTCCTTTCATTGAATATCTATTTATTTCAGTTATTTCAATAAATCCAGTTGTGCTACTGCAAGTAAAAAAATTGTTTTTTTCTATGTCAAACCATCCAGATATGCTTCCAGAAGCTCCGTTTTCATAGGGAACTTCATCATTTTTACTATTAAAGTATATTTTCCCTAATTGAGGATAATAACTATGACCTATACTGATGTTATAATTTATTCCATTAAAACTTTCATCTTCACCATATATATCTGTTCTATGGTAACCTAAATCGTATAAAAAATCTAATTGGAACCACTCTCTTCCAGCCTTCCATTCGACACCATTTATTTCAGCTGACATAAAGTAATCTTCTTGTACAATTTTATCTTCATCGCTACACGAAATTATGATTAACATCACAAATGCTAATCGAAAAGTGAGAATAATCTTTT
>Ga0302271_10002961_pt1 | contig 14809 bp, 6 predicted proteins | sample III_Bog_N1_1_FD_198767 | JGI IMG/M metagenome (GOLD analysis project Ga0302271, IMG submission 198767) | Peat permafrost microbial communities from Stordalen Mire near Abisko, Sweden - III_Bog_N1_1 | ecosystem: Environmental > Terrestrial > Soil > Wetlands > Peat | place: Sweden: Abisko... | reverse complement strand
GCAAAATAGGTTTGGATTTATCTCTCCCCCCCCCCCCCCCCCAGAGAATTAATTCATGCTATGCATTATCATCCCTAAATAAATAATATATTTTTAATGAGCTGTCATACTGGCTCAAAGAGATGATTACAAAAGAATCTCTCTTTAAATAATCAACATCTCTACAACAATAACGATAAAAAGCATTTTCACAATAATAGATAAGAAAAACAAAGTAACTTTCAAGTAATGAGATCATTAATTTAAAATGGAAGGTATCGATTTGTTTGAATTATTAAAGTTAATCCTAGAGGAGAAGATTAATTCTTAAAAGGCTTTCTTTTTCATTGTCATATGCTCACTTGATTTTAAAGCACAATTTATTTTCAGTTTCATTTCATATGCATATTTAATAATAGAATACAAAGAATTCAGTATGGCGATGGATACTATGAAGGAGAGACCACAAATAACATACCAAATGGATAAGGTAAGTAGAGAACAATTTCTTTTTTAGTGGGTTTAGGTTTTTCTATTTTGCTGTAATAGGCAAATACTTCTGGAATAGTGAAAGCAGATATGAAGGAGAGTGGAAAGATGGCAAGAAGCATGGTCAAGGTAAGAAAAGATATTTATTGAATGATTTATTCATTCTAACATTTTGTTAAATGATTTAATAGGCAACTTCTTCTGGAATGATGGTGACAGATATGAAGGAGAGTGGAAAGACGACAAATACCATGATCAAGGTAAAAAAGATATTTATTCTAACATTGTTCAATGCTTTAAAAGGCAACTTCTTCTGGAATGATGGGGACAGATATGAAGGAGAATGGATAGATAACAAAAGGAATGGCCAAGGTAAGAAAAGCTATTTATTGAATCATTTATTGATTCTAACATAATTCAATGCTTTAATAGGCAAGTTTTTCTGGAATGAAGGGGACAGATATGAAGGAGAGTGGGATGATGACAAGAAGCATGGTCAAGGTAAGAAAAAGGGGTTTATTGATTCTAACATTGTTCAATGCTTGAATAGGCAAGTTCTTCTGGAATAATGAGAACAGATATGAAGGAGAGTGGAAAGATGGCAAGAAGCATGGTCAAGGTAAGAAAAGATATTTATTGAATGATTTATTAATTCTAGCATTGTTCAATGTTTTAATAGGTAAGTTTTTCTGGAATGTTGGTGACAGATATGAAGGGGAGTGGGAAAATGGCTTGAAGCATGGATAAGGTAAGAAAAGAGATTTATTGATTCTAACATAATTTAATCCTTTAATAGGCAAGTTTTTCTGGAATGATGGGGACAGATATGAAGGAAAGTGGAAAGATGACAACAGGCATGGTCAAGGTCATAAAATTATTTATTTATTCTAACAATTAAAAAATAACAAAATAAATTTAAGAAAAGAAAAAAATATTATTATGATTTAATATATATTGTGCAGTTGAGCTCTTGCAATTTTATTCTAACATTGTTCAATGTTTTAATAGGCAAGTTTTTCTGGAATGATGATGACAGATATGAAGGAGAGTGGAAAGATAGCAAGAAGCATGGTCAAGGTAAGAAAAGAGATTTATTGATTCTAACATAATTCAATGCTTTAAAAGGCAAATTTTTCTGGAATGATGGTGACATATATGAAGGAGAGTGGGATGATGACAACAGGCATGGCCAAGGTAAGAAAAGGGATTTATTTGAATGATTGATTGATATCATAATTAAATCTTTTAATAGGCAAGTTATTCTGCAATAATGGGGACAAATATGAAGGAGAGTGGAAAGATGATAAGTAACATGGTCAAGGTAAAAAAAGTGATTTATTGAAGAATTTATTAATTCTAACCTTGTTCAATACTGTAATAGGTAAACATTTCTCAAATGATGGGAACAGATATGAAGGAGAGTGGAAAGATGGCAAGAAGCATGATCAAGGTAAGAAAAGTTATTTATTGATTTTAACATTGTTCAATACTTTAATAGGCTAGATCTTCTGGAATGATGGGGACAGATATGAAGGAGAGTGGGAAGATGGCTGGATTAATGGAAAGGGATAGAAATTCTTCTCAAAATGATAGTTGTTGAAGGAGAAGTTCTTATTAAACTCTTTTTTTTTGAATAACAATAGCTATTTCTACTTATTGTTGTTAAGAATAATTTTTGTTTTACAAGAATAGTCTTGTTCTTATTTGCTGATTCAAAGAATCAATGAATCAAAACACAAGATAGACAAACATTGATTTATTTTTTTCTTTTCATTTCAACAAACAGATGTTTAGTATCCGATTTATTCATATTTTATCTATCATTTCTTCTATGTAAATGACAAAGAACTTTATTATCATCAAAGTTGCATTCACTTTCAAAACCTCTCTTCCCTTTCCTCAATTTGTTCATCTTTTTATGGCTACTTCCAAGATGTTTTCAATGTAAAAATATTTATTTTCTTAGTTTCTAAAAATCATGATTTACTTGTCTTTTCTGTTTTTGACTAAACTATCAGCTTACTGCATACAGAGCAGGCATCAACATAGAGAGAGTAGAGCCTCTCATTCACACTAACGCAATAACTTAAAAAAGAATTACTGAAATATTATCATTGTAATGTATTTTATCAAAAAAGAAGATAATAGAAATAAATAGAAAAATTTGATTCTTAAGTAGAGTCTAAAAAGTATGGAATACTTGTTTTTATTCCTAAGAAGAGAGAAAAAATATTAATATTTTGTTGAGGGATGACGCAAGTTATTTTTTTATATTTTGTAGATACAAATGTTTGTTTGAAATCGATTAGCAAGCACTTTAATTATTGTGTTTATTCATATAAATTTGTTTTTTTTATTATTTATCTTTTTTGCTAAGTTATGAAATTATTTTAGTATTAAACTCTTAATATTGAGCCATTTATAATATTCTCAAGATTTAACTTTTTTTTTCATGGTTATAAAATGGTTTTCAAAGCAATAAAACTTCTCAACAAACCATAGAATATTCAACAAACAATCTCTTCTTCAATCTTTTCCTTTTGCATAAAAGGCTCCATCAACTTAGAAGTTAGATACGATTTCTATTTGGCATATTCAGGATCATCAGTGCCAAAGTAAAAATTAGCTCCAGGAAGGCATTCTAACTCAAACAATGTCTTGTTTGTGAATCGCTTATCCATGATCTATCTCGGTGGTGACTGGAAAATGTAAAACGGCAGCTCAGGTTTTTCTAAATTCTGTTGTTATTTTTTATTAAAATAATAAGCAAAACAAGGCATTAAAAAATGAGTAATTCTACCTGCCCAACGAAATCGATAATTTTTTGAACAGTTTCCATAGGAGAGAACAAACCTTCCAAGACGATACCCTCAGGGAATTTGATTCTAATTGTTGTTTTGGTGTAGAGAGGTTCCTTCAGAAGTTTTTTATAATCTTGCTTGCTTTTAGATTAGAATTGCTGATTGTCCAAGCCCTAATGAAATTAAAAGTTAAGAACAAATAAAATTGTTAAGTTTTGGTGTCTTTCAACCCAATAAATCCCTTATTTATGTTATTTTTTACCATAATAAGCTTTTTAAGTTCTGAATTGAATTATGAAAGTGCTTCTTTTTCATTATCTTCCAAGGATTCTTCTTCCATGATTGTTTGCTACTACTTCCCTGCAACATGCTTAAATACCCTAGTTTTTCTATCCTTGACTGGTAGAGACATAAGTTACTTTTTGAACAAAAAAATAACTGTTAATCATTTTGAAAAATTACTAAATTTTTCTATGACTACAAATATTCATTTAATTTCTAAAAATCTCTTCCTTTTTTTATAAATTCCTTTTTACTTCTCGCTTGAGTTTGAGTTTGTTGAGTTCGTCATAATAATTTATGAATCCTTCTTTTATTGCTAAGTTTCTGGAGCACATAACTTCATTTCCGCTAGTGTACGTTGCATAGGGGTTAAATTACGATTCATTCACTGTTGCAAGAATATCATCAATCACTACTATGGATGTCTTCACTGCAGAAATATCATCTAAGAAAATAGCTTCTTCCTCCTCAACAAAACCAACTCCCGTTAAGAATTCATAGGCATGACGATTCGGGAATAAATACAGTTAGAAGAACTTATTACTGCGCTTTATCCTTCTAAACTTCTACTCACTTGGGTTTTCAGATATGTTACTCAGAATTTTGCGTAGGAAATTTAAAACTTCTGCTTGTTTTTCAGCTGAAGTTATGGAATCCTTCGCTTCTCTTAACTTCTCTCTCAAAACCTCTTCTCGCAATTACTCTGGAGTTTTTTCTTTCTCCACCTCCATTGATTATCCAGCAGGAAGATTCTAAGAAATGGTTTCAGTTTTATCTGGTACGCTTTTTCCAATCGGAGTTTCGGAGAACTTCACTAATAGCAAATCAGCTAATCTCTTAGGGAATTTCCATTGCTCGTAATCTTCCTTTTTCAGATCCTTAATGGATTCTACGGTATCATAGAAGTTTTCATTCAAGCTAGATAGAAATGGAGAAAAACCATGAATCCAAAATCTAAAGGAAGGTTAAAGCAATTAAAAATTTACATGTTGAGAAAAGGATCAAGGACTTTGGGCTCTTTGCCTATTTCCTTGGCAATTTCTACAAAAAGTTATGTAAGATCAGACATGACTATGTGTATGCTTTTAGGTTAATTTGATGTCTAGTGAAAAACTATCTTCTCTCCTTCACTTGTTTTATTTATTTTTAATAATTTGATTAGATTAGCTTGATCCTGATGAGGATAAAGCCCATAAATAATCAAATCTGTTCTTGACTTTTTCATTTCGGATCTCAAAGAAATAGATCCTTCTGTTCAATACAAACTGAAAATTCTTTAAAAAAAATATTATTTGTATTTCTTGTTGTGATTTTCTATTCTTTGTTTTATGAGAAGCCCGAAAATTGCTTAATATTTAAAAGATTTTCATAAGAAACTCCTATAAATTGCAATATTTAAAAGGATAATATTATTTTTTATGAAGATTAAGACTACAAATAGATTTCATTTCCTTTGTAGTTGCAATTATTATTAACATTATTATATCATTTTTGGGCTTTTTTGATTGCCTTATGAATTTTAAGAGGAGAAGAAGAGAGGGAGTCTTGATTCGACGAATCTGAATCTGAATTGGATGTTGCTGATGAACTAGATGACGAAGAAAGCGGCCTTGCTCGTTGTTTAGATTCTTTCTTTATTTCTTTTTTAGCTCTCTTCTTTTTCTTTTTATCTATTTTCAGTTTTTTATTATCCTTTTTGTTCTTTTTCTTGGCATCTATTATTTTTTGCTTCTGCTCCTTTGCTTGATTCATTTTCTCCATTATTTCCTTTAAGCTAATTTCAACTACTCTCCTCCTGTTTGCCCATAACGAAAACATAACATTTTTAAGCTAAAAGAAACACACAGTCTTCTAAGCTTCAACAAGCTAACAACTTAAATTGCTTTCATACCTTGTATGTATCCATCTAGAAACTCTTTGAGATCAGATTCACGCATTTATAAGTCAAATGTTCAACTAAATATTAAACAAAAGACATTAATTTTTTTATCTGCCATAACAAAAATAGTTATTATGTTTATCTAACTTAAATTTTCTCTCTTACTGTGTTTACATTTCTTGCATGCTTTTGGTTTAACAGTAAATTAATGTGATCCTAGCTACGTCAAGAATACAGCGAGCTTATTCATCTGTGTGTTAATGAAGTAGACTTGATTATTGCTGTTTTTTCTTGTGGTCAACTTCCTCGAGTTAATTTGTAATCTTATTTTCAGATCGAATGCGATGCTCCAGTTCCAGCTGTACCTCTGTCTTAACATTTGCAAAAATAAACTTCGATATCTTTTTTCATAAAAATAGCTGTTGCTTTTTACTTAAACGTCCTTTTTCCATTAGTAAAGACCAAGCAACTATGTGGTATCTAATAGATCCCTTTGTTCAGTTTGTACTTTGATTTAGACTTAGATAGCAAGAAGCAATGTTATGATGCTAAATACTAAATTGTTAATCAGCGAAAGTACCTTTTTTTCTCTCCCTAATTGAATTTTCAATAATTAAGAATCAAAGACATTTTAAAACTGAAATTGAAAATAACTCATCCTTTTTGTATGATTATGATCTTAGTGAAGGCGAATATAAAAACAACGATGTAAGATTGATTGATTTCTTTTAATTCTCTTAAAACATAATTAGAATATTTAAAATTAATAAAACTATATTTTAATAATTTTGAAAAATTGGTGAATAATAAATAATAAAATGATAATTAACAAAGAGATGATTAGTGATTAAAGCATTATTCGATAGATAGTGGCAGAAGACACTGAGAAGGACGAACCTAATAATAATAATTATTCTGTGAAGGAGATTGTGATTGATATCACAGAATAACCTTAAATCATTATTTTTTTGGGGCAGTGAATGGAAAGGCAGATGGAGAAAGGATCATTTTAAATGATATTGATTGAAAAAATGATGACAAGTATTAGAAAAAATAATAATATTGACAATCAAACTGAAAAATGAAAAATGAATGAAGAGATGAAAGATGAGGAAATAGTGGTAATTTATGAGGAAGTTTGAATAATGACAAACTGAACAGTATGCTGAGTTCATCATAGAATTGCAAAAAAGTTGATAATTATACAATTAGCAAAAAATAAATATTTCAAAGGTTACAATAACAAAAATAGAATTGTTTATTCAAATTAATCAATAATGATTCATTATTTCAAATATTAAAGAATAATTTGAGTGATTTTTATTATTTTGATGAAAATTAACTAAGAAGCTATCAAAGTTATTTAATTTTTTAAAGAAAAAGAGAGAGAGAGAGAGGGAAGTGATTAGTTTCTTGTTATAAATGGGGGGAGAAATCAAGAGACAGCTCATATATCTTCATTGAAAATTGTCGTGTTATTGGGTTGAAAGAGATAGAAAATTGGAATTTTTTAAATATTACAATATTTGGTCAATCTGCACTTTTTTATCTTTTAGCATAAAATCAAAAAACTTGAAACTATTATTTTGATATTGCTATTTTTCTTTCTCACACTTTTGATTAAAGCCAACCACAAATACTAGTATATCCCCCCTTTATTTCTCTTCAACTAAATATACAAATGAAAAATGTTCCTAAAAATAAAAATTCATCTATTTTTTAACATATTCTTATAGTATTAATTACATTTATTTTAACTATCTATTTATGTCTCTTTGGTATTAACTTATTTCTTAAAAAAATACACTTGCAATTTCTATTATTGTTAATTAAATCTTTTATCTTCTTAAGTCAAAATAATTGATTATTTGAATGCAGCATGCTAAGTTTTATTTCATGCACAAAAAGCATAATTGTTGCTAAATAAATTAGCAAATTTTATGATAGTTGTTTGAAGAAGCTCATTCAAATCGCCTAAAAAATTAAGATAATTTACTTAGAATAAGAACTGATGCAGAAGAGATTATCATTCTTTCGAAGTAAAAAGTGTAAATTTTTGTGAAAAACAGAAAATAAAGGGAAAAAAATCAATCAATTAAAAACAATCAGTCAGCCCAAGAAGAAAAATAGCTTGACAGAAAAAAACTTCAGAGCCCTCATTTGGGGCTAGAAACATGCACTTTCAGAGCTAAATCTCACTGCTCATGTTCACTCCATGTTTCTTTATTTTTTCAATGAGTATCTTCTGTTTCTTCTCAATTAAAAAACAAGCGTTAAGTGTATCATAAACCTCCACTGATATGTTTCTTTCAGATGAAATGAAATTACTAAGCTTACTACAGGAAATCCTCAAATACCGCATGGATTCAGCGCATTAGCTGCTATTCAGCGAGTTACAAGTGCTTAATAATTTTAATCGGAGAATCATCCATGGAGAAGTATCCTTAAATGACAAATTTATCCCATTAGTGGTTTCTAGCCAAGGTTTAGCAGACAATTTAGTTGATAGTGATATGCTAGCTAGACTCATCTAAAATCCGCTGCATGTATCGATTTGGTAAATATAAAATCAATCTGAAAATTATAACAGAATAATAAAAAATAAGAGGAGTAAAAAAACAAGGAAATTGTTTAGAACATAGTAGGGTTTCTTTCATAATTTGCTAGAAAGAAAAGAACCAGTACTTCTAACAAAAAGGTTACTGATTGAACGAAAGTTATGAAAAAAAAAAATTATGTACTAGCTAATTCTTATGATAAAAACGGAAATATTCTTATTTTTATCAGATCCTTCATTATTGGGGAAAGGCAATTGTTCTAGTGAATTTTCATATCCCAGAATTATTTCAGAGATTTGGGGGGGATTTTGAAATAAAGGGGGAGAAAGGGGAGGATTCGATATTTTCAAGGAATTAAGAGTAACCCAGAAATTTCAAAAAAGATATGTTCTTACTATTTTTGATTTGTAAGATAATAATAATAATAAATAATTTATTTAATTGTTCTTGAAAAAAAAAAGGAATAAGCAATCGCTGAGGGAAGTTTCCTAATTGGATACCTAAGCATAGGAGGAATTAATTCAATCTAGCTCAGTTGATGCTTTAGCGCGTAATTATATTTTTAATTTACTCTAGAACTAATCAAGTAGCGATTTCCCCTCCTTTTCGTTCTCTAGTGTCATATCAACTTATGAGGATTCTGGGTTAAGCTCAATCATCCCAGCGAAATTAAATACTTGGTCATTATCTAAGCTAATAAACAGTACCTGCGTTTACTCTACGACAGAATATGATGCTCGTTGCTAGCCGGAGTATGAAATTCCTAAATCAACCTTGAAGAGCTTCTTTGAAATATATGCAGAAGAAGGACCACAGTAGTTTATAGCAAAAGTCTGCTTACCGTTAGCAGATGCAACATTAGGATTTATTGGAGTAACATGCGGCAGAGTAGATTTCACTTTATATGAGAAAATACTCTTCAGCCTTTAATCCAATTCAACAATTCTGCTGATCAATAAACCAACAAGACAAGTTGAGTTCTTCAATAAAACTAGCATGTCGATAAGGTCGAAGACAATATTATTGTCATCAAGCGGAAATGAGAGTGAAATAGAATAATTGTTATCTAAAAACTTCGATGCGCTAACAGCTGGAGCTGAGGAATACAATGAGAATACATAATCGTTAGATAGTAATATCTTCATGTCTGACACAAGTGAGAACTATGTGCTGATATCATCTCCAGTTGAAATAACTGAGAAAGTGAACTTATTTAATATGGATTCTTATTAGCATTTTGAGGCACAGACAGCTACAGCTGTTAAATATATTTCAATGACATCGCCATCTCAAATGAATCATCTTTATTATGTAAATTACCATAGATTATTTTCCAAAAATCAAGAAAATGATCCTCATAAAAGAATGCAGCCCATCATTTTTTTCTTTTTGCCTTCAAATTCCTGCAGATCGCTTAGCTGTTCGAGAAGGATTCAGTCATTGAGCCTTTTAAACATATGAAGGACAACATTGAGAAAGTATTCATAGGTACGTTAATCATTCTCTTCATAGAATTCGGTCTCACAGTTTACTTTATCCATCGATATTCTTTCAAGTTCGCAATGAGAATCATCATCCCTATTGATAGGTTCATCTTCTTACTTAAATCAGTTCTGGCAGAAGAAGAAATTTTTGATGAAAATGAAAACTACATTTCGAATACCGAGCAGGAAAGTAGTAATGATTAGCTCAGTGAGGGATAGTCTGAAGAAATAGTTCTGGAACATCATCTAAGAAATTCCTTGAGCGATTACGATTCGAGTTTCTCAAAGAGCATGACGTCTAAAGATACAATTGTTCTTTATGAAGCATTTACTGGTCTTTTCGCGATGCTCAAATACTCGAATACTGAGTATTACAAAAGCAATCCTGGGTATGCAATAATAAAGATAATTCATAAATCTAAAGGTGTGAAATAATGAAATTAGGGGGGCAGGGTGATAATAACGCTAAAAAAAAATGGTTTTGATGCTAGTTATTTTTGTTGACTTGGAAACAATTTTTTTTGTTAAAAAAGAACTTAGCTCTTGAAGTGGATAAGATCAGCTGAGTTCTTTGAGAAATATTGTGATAGAAGTGCTCTTGGGATTTGCTTGATGAACATAGGCAATATTCATTTCAATTCGAAGCGATATTCTGAAGCCATGGAAGCATACGAATCTGCGATGATTCAAGCTAACTATGAACTTGGTGTGTACACGCATTCGTTTGAATCCAATTTCTCACTGGATAGCTCAGCTGATTGGGAGGAGAAAAGCAAATATCTAGAGCAGCTTAAACTCGATAGGAGCTTTCAATACTCGATAGCATTGAAGCATTTCTGCTCGAGCTAAGATAGCGTTGATCTATGGCATGAATATGTGAGATTCTTAAAATAATTGATTCGAAAATAGAATGAACTTGGCAGCCATCACTAAAAGAAAGTCATCATGCTCATTGATTACTCGTTTGGGAAGATGAAGCTCGGAAAATTAAGCAAAGCACAGAAAAAGATCGAGGAAGCAAGGAATACTATCCAGACAATAGAAATTACCAAGAATAATAATAATCCAGGTTAATCAGAAAGCCCTCATAGCAGCCTTAGAAAAATGAGTCCTCGATTAGAATCGAAGAGGGATACATTTTGCGCAATGTAAGGCTCTTAAATGAAAGAAAGTGTTTCGCCTCGAAAATTCTCGCCGAGCAAAATGCAAGCCTCTATTATTATGGATCTGTCGAAATCAATTTCTCCCCTGAAAGAAAAGCGACATTAATTATCGTAATTTCCTAGAAATACCATGAATATTATACGTAGAAATCCATATTCGCGAGGTACGGGCATATTTCCTCAGATTCAAGAACAAAAAATTTAAAAACAAAGTAGTTTTCTTGAGAAAAACAATTAAGATCAAGGTAATATCATGGAAAATTCCTTCAACTTCATGCAATAGCTGTACACATAATCGCCATAACACTTAAGGAAGAAGAGTCAGGTTACAACGATACTGTCTGGTTTGCCGATTTTTTCAGCTTTAAAACAAAAAAATGTATCGATATTTTCAAGAGAAGAAAGCTCTACGAAAAGAGACAGATAGCTCCAGCAGAGAAAGAATTAATAAACAGAGGAGAGCAGTATTTTTGCTTAGAAAAGCTAGAATCTTCAAGGTGCAAAAGGTTTAGAGAAATCAAGAAAACTTAAGAAAAATGTGCATTCTTTTCTTGTTGAAGATAGCATTGCCCTGCCGATGGTGATGCACCCACCAGAGGAATCTTTACTTCCTTCCCAGCTCGACCTCTCTCACAGTACCCACATTCAATTAGGTGAATCTTTTATATAATAAGTGATTCCATTCAGACCAAGTCTCGAAATTGAACAAGCTAAACAAGGTGGGATTCATAAGAATTCTATTAAATTAACCTCAGAAACTATTAACGATAACAACAACAACGAGGGAGGTAGTCATTTTCAAAGAAAACAAAGTTATTAGGAGACTAAGATTATATTAACTACGAACAACAGTAAAATCGATTTATTTATGAAAGGAGACGTTGATTCACTTGAGAGCTAAGATAGAAGTGAAAACAATGGTAATCTCACTAACAACAGCAATATCCCAAAGGTTAGCTTAAATATCGATAGAGATTAATAGTTTCTTTCAAAATTAAGATAGCATTAGGATTCTGAAGTTAGTTTCGATAAATTCTCTATGCCCACAATCCAGCGAGAAATCAGCAGCAGTCCAAAGAAAACACCTAGCTAATAATAATCACCTTAGCTACCAAAATTATCTGGCCGCAGGATGACAATGATGATGAATTCTATGGCAATTTCATCAGCGTTTTTCAGCAAGGAATAATATGAATACAAAATGCCTTCGGATATCTTAAAGGACATGGCGAACATCTAAGAGGCTAAAATATTACATTTATCTAAAAATTATCAAAAAGCTTGTGAGATTCTAACATAATCACTCGAAGAACATCAAGTGTATTTGTCTATTCACAGAGCGGAGGCGATCAGCTTGCTGTGTGATTGCCTGCTGCAACTAAACTCCATGCACAGCAATGAGTTAATTATAAATAACTATTAACTAGTCATGAATCCTATCTGCAGGCAACTCAACATGCATGTGTGCTTAGAATTGAAAATAGTCATCGATGTCTGTGATGGATTGCTTCTAAATGATGTTTAGCTAGTTTTAGCGAATCTCTATTAGAATGTGCTAACGAATGAGAATGATCGAATTTGTGTGAATATTCTGACTGAAAGTGTGAATTAAATTATTACTAGCATCAAAAGATAGCAACTCACGGAGTTCAGTTTGATCAGATTACTCAAGTAACTTAAGATAATAGGGTAGCAATATCAAAAGGACTATTTACCAAGGTAATCATTGTCAGCTGCACTACTCACTTAAATTCTTGACATAACTAGTAGAAATAGTCTAACAATTCGTGCAAATTTACCAAATTCTTCCAGTAAACTCTCTAGTTTCAGCCATCCATCTATGAAAAACATAGATAATCAACACCCAACTTATCGTAAGTTCATTGTAGCTGTGATACAATTTGAGTTTACAGATAACGATCTTGCCATACAAGAATAGATTATTAACCTTCTGAGCACCAACTCTATTGAGCTTCTTATCTTGGATCTACGAGGCTGTATTGCAAATAACGAAACACAGCCTTCATAATTTGAAAAAAGAATCGAGGCTATGAGAAATAGCATAGAATCAGTTGCTAAGATTTTTAAGGATGCAGATGATTTCTTATCCTATCTAACGAACATGCGAATAAACCCAAATAGCTTTGGTATTCCCCTTGTAGTGGAAAGGTTTTAATCAAGAAGCTGAATGGGTAGATGTGCTATTAAGTTAAGATTTTTTTGTTTGCTTCAAAGGTTGTGAGGGGGTAATCACATCTTTTATTCTCTCTTGTATTATTCATTATTTGTTTTGTTTCTTCATATTTATTCTCACTATTTACTTTTCTTCATATGAATTATTTGATCATCGAGTTCATATCTTCAGGGTGACTGTTTGCTATTTGATTACTCATTTTTAGAGTTAATTCAAATAATAATATTATTAATAAATTATTTTTAGATAGATTAATGATTTAATTGTATTTTTCAAATAGCTATTTTTATGATTTTTTTTCTTTGATTAGGGAATTAATGCTTTCTTAAAAGCTAAAGAAATCATCTTTATCCTTTTGATTATCGTATTTATCCTTCTTGAGGCCTTCTTCTGTTTCTGACAATAACTTTTAATATTCACTGATCGTTTTTTTATAATTCTTATTAAAGGTGGAATTATCAAGTATGGACTTTTTTTCTTTGGTTTCTTCTTAGCAAGAAACACTTGCAAGAAGCAAGATCAGAGACATTCCGAGAAAAGTTTGTTTGGGACTCATTTTTTTTTTATTTGATATTTTTGGATTATTTATTAATTATTTCAGAAAACATTTTAGGTTTTTGGTGTTTTAAAGAGAGTCAACGAGATAAAACCATCTTAGATGAAGGTCTGTAGAAGGAAGACTAAAATAGATTTTATCAACATTCGTAATAGTTTGCTTTTTATTAGAACTACGATTATTTTCATTTGGGATTATTGAAAAAATTAAGCAAATAAGATATTAGTTCAGTAATTCTATGGTATTGCATGGTTTCTCAATATCATCAGAGAGAGAGAATCAGTACAGAGGAGATCAGAATTTAAGGCACTTAAAAAAAACAATCACTTGGGCCAAAATGTGAAAAGGGTTAACTTTAATTGTTCATATGTTTGGTCTGCAATAGGGCTGAAGAGGGAAATTAGTCTTTGCAACAATGTTTTTGAATTCCATCCCAAACTCTCCTTCTCTATTTTGCTTGATTTTTATTTTTTTCATAAACACACACACTTTCTTTATGTTAAAAAATAAAAATGCTTCTCCAGCGCATTCTATTTTATAAAGCGATAGTGCGATATTTAACACCTACAATCAACACATTTCACGAAATAATAACATTTATTTTCATCTATTCTCTCAGGTTTGTCTATGCCTTTAAATCTCTGATGTGTTTTCAGCCATGTTAGCATCCTCCTCATCAATAATCTTGTTGAAATAGCATTCAACTGGTACTTGAAAGATCAACTCTCCTTATTCTCAAAGTATGTTCATCTTCTTGGGTGTCCTTCAATCCAAACTTAAAGCCAAGACAGCAGTTTAGGGAATTGTTAAGTACTTAAAAGAAGCTGATAGATGATTGATTAGTACCTTCTTGTTTCATGCAATAGAACTGACCAAATCCATGTGGTTTGCTTCCAGTTAAGAAAATAAGAAAGATTCTACTGGATTCATTTTTAAAAATAGTGTACTTACGATAGCTCACCCAAGACCAAACAATATGTGAAGGTTCAGTCTGTGTAGAAACCCAAAATGGCAAAATGGCGGCTGATGAGTAATCCTACAAGTAATTCTCAGTATTTGTAATAATCTATCAGTAAATGTTCACATTCCCAGTGAGTAAACTACCCAATACCTTCTGACTTCCCTATCGTCGAAAAAAGATTTTAAACAAAATTCAGGTGCAAGTTTTTCTCAGTATAACTTGGATTGCTCATATGAAATGCTTATTTATGAGTCCTGAGCTACTCTGTGAGCATCACTGCTAATTTAGAAACCCTGGGAATTGAAAATACCAATTGCCTTTAAAGAAATCCTGATTGTTACAATCCGAGATTCGTTTCAGTTGATGGAAAAAGCTGAATAAGTATATGCTCAGCTAATTAAATAGTCACAACGAAATCAAATTACAATTAATGCACAGTCTGCAGTCATTTCGCTAATTTAGA
>Ga0302271_10002959_pt1 | contig 14821 bp, 7 predicted proteins | sample III_Bog_N1_1_FD_198767 | JGI IMG/M metagenome (GOLD analysis project Ga0302271, IMG submission 198767) | Peat permafrost microbial communities from Stordalen Mire near Abisko, Sweden - III_Bog_N1_1 | ecosystem: Environmental > Terrestrial > Soil > Wetlands > Peat | place: Sweden: Abisko... | reverse complement strand
ACTCTATGTCTAATACTGAAAATCTCATAAATATTTCATCAAAAATCATTATTTTATGTTTTATTAAAAATTCCATTTTTGTATTTCCTATTTGTTGATTTCTACATTTAACTCAAAAAAAGGGAACTCATCAAGAGAAACAGCTTATTTAGCTTGAAAAAATTAGATTGTTTTGATGTCTGTCAGAATAGTAATTTCAAAGTTGGAGAAATTAAAGGTGCTTGCTTGTAAAATTGTAATTACTTTCTGTTTTACCAGCCTAAAAAAAGCAATTTTTGAATTTATTATATTTTTTGAAAATACCCCCCCTCAAAATATGAGTCAACTTGAGCGAAGAGCTCGAAGCATGCTTTAAGATAACGCGCATTCATCATCATCAGCATCTTCATAATCACCGTCTTTCTCTCCCCCACAAGCATTACTGTCTACGGATAAAAGAAATACCACCAAACCGAATAGTTTAAAGAGTCTAAAATATAAGATAGGAGGTAGTACTCAAGAAGATAATAGAACAATCAGAAGAAGAACAGCTACTATTACGACTACAACATCAAATGGATCGAGAAATGGAAAATTACCTGTATATCCATTGGCAACATTGCCAACATATTCTTCGTCGACCCAAGGAATAGTAGTACAAACAAAGCACAGATCTAAATCTAGACCAAGATCAAATGTAAAAGGGATATTGATATAATGTGAATGATATTGTGATATCATTGGTTGTGTTTTGTTAATAGAGTCGAGGTAGTCCATTGAGTAGAAGCAACACTCATTCATCGAAGCATTAGACTACAACCCCTACTGGTTAATCAAAAGCGAATACCAATACTAACACTAACAAGATAATATGGTCAAAAGATAGAACAGCTATATTAAGTAGATTAATGGAAATGGAAGAGCAAATGGAAAAACAAAATAGAAGAATGAAAGAAATAGCTACAGTGACGACTACAACAAATAGCCATCATACCCATAAAGATCATAACTAGGTTAGATTGACGACTAAGCCATCTTTTGAAGATATCGAGAGACTCAAAGAAAATGAGTTGCGACTTATGCAAGAACTATCGACTTAGCAGTTAGTAGCAAGAGAAGCATTGCAGCGATTGTTATGCGAGCAAGAGTAGTCTTAGAATGTTGAAAGAGAATTAGAGCGATTCTAGAGTATGAACATGCAGCTATCTAAACAGATAATTGCGTATGAGCAAGCGAGAGATAAATCGCTAGCACTAGAGCAAGCGCACAGAGAGTTAGAGCTGAAATATTCTGAGATTTAACGATAGAATTCGGATAAGCATCTCAGAGTCATCGCAGAGAACAAACTACTCACCGAAGAGCTCGCGAATATCAAATCTGAAATGGATAGACTCAAGCGGACTGTGCGAGATACGCAAAAGATAGCGGAGACGCACAATGAATTGAAAAGAGATAATTATCATTATGAAGAAAAGATTCGTGGGTAGAATGTTGAAATCGCACGATTGTAAGACGAAATTACATCAAAAGAAGATACGTTTAGATAATAACTCAGCAAGATTAATGCAAAGGTGAGTGATTGGTCGGATGATTTAAGCAAATTAAGGTAATTAGAAGATGCGCATGCAGCGATGTAATAAGAATTAGAAAAGGTCTAGGAGTTGCTGAATATCAAGGTGAGTAAGTATTAATAGAGAAAGTTACAGTGGAATAATTTGTATGGATAATTGAATGAGTAGATAGTGTAGTTGTAAGAGTAAGTAGATTAGTTAAAAGCAGATAATACGCATTTCTTATCGTCGTATTCTGCACTTACACCATCGTAGTAGTATCATAATAATAACAATACATAGAATATTATTGATCATTCGTTGCATTCGGCGTTGAGAAATAGTAATAAGAAGAATAACTATTAATTACCGTTGTAATATCCATAGTCATTCAGCAGAAACTAGAATAATCGAAGCAGCAATAGCATCAATGATCAGAGTTCTAATATTAATAATAACAATAATAATAACCCTAGCAGTCATAATCATTTTAGAAATAGTTCCTCAGTGAATTATGCTTTGAACTCACCACTATGAGCATAGAGTTTTAATAATGTTTTTTTTTCCCTCCCTTTATTCTAATGTGATGATCCTGTATTATCTTGATAAGAAAAATGCATTGTAAAATTTTATTATTATTATTATTATTATTGTATGTTTTTTCTTAATAAACTAATGTAGTTTCTTGCTTCAATCATGCACTGAAAACATTCTTTTTTCATTATCAAAATAATATTATGTATCTTTTTCCTTTAGAGATAAATTATTTGGATCTTTTTCATGCAAGGGAAGTATTTTATTAGTGGGTTTTAAAAAAATACCATGCACAAGAATACAAGTATGCATAGAATTCACTAAATAACAATGAAAATAAAAAACAAACAAAAAATTATTCATATTTTAATAGAAAAAAATATTCTAGTAGTTCCACAAAAAAAAGCAGGGACATGTTTGGGGACTTTGCTTTTTGAAAAATATCCTGCGAATAATGCCAAGGAGATATCGATTAATTTATTGAATATTTGTGGGTGTAATTTCTTCTCAGCAGCTTAATAAATTATTCCTAATATATATATGTGTGTGTTTGTGCGTGTGCACAAGTACAATGAAGTAATTTTTAATATTTCTTTCTATCTCAATCATTTTTTTTTTGCTGCCTGAGGAGTTGAACACAGTTATTTCTTCTTTTTAAGGAGATAGTAATGATAACTTGGAAAGTATTCCCTAGAAGATAAGTTTAATTTTCAAAATAAAATCCATATTTCTTTCAAGCCTTTAATAATAAAAAAATGATTTCATCCATTTTTTCTTTGAGTAAAAATCAGATTAATTTCTGACTTATAAATAGCTTGTCCTTATGTGACAACAATGGGCACATAAATTCTTAATAGTAACGTACTACTCACAAATTAACCGAGAAACATTAGCTGTAAATTATGCTGGCCCTGTTTTTATGCAGCCAGTAATCTATTTCTTTCTTCTTAGGTTAAAAACAAGTTCAGCCATCCACAAATATAAAAAAATAATCCACATAAAAAAAACAAAATTTAAAAGAATAACTTTTACTCAAGCTAAAAACTCCTTTCCTCCAGTCATGAAACTTACCAAAAATTTCCATCTTAATAACTTGTTACTTTGCATTGTCCTGATCAGCTCACTTACTGTTATTTGCGTTGCTAAGGATAAATCAAAAGAAGTAACTATTTTTGAATGGACTGAATGCAGAGATAAGGCTCTTGAAAAAATCTATTAATGCCAAGAATCTGAGAAATTCGATAAAGCCCAAAGAGAGTTCGATAGTCTTACACATCTTGACTTTGAAACAACCACTGAAGCCTGTAATACCTATTAAGTTCACGTAGAAGAATCTTATGTCAATGAACCTCTCAATAAGAATTAAGACTTTGAAAGATGCTTCTTAGCAGAAGAAGTGATAAAAGCTGCCACCTCAAGCTCATGCTTCTATGAAAACTTCTTCAAACCAATTTACTTAGATTGCTCCGAGATTGAATCATTCTAAAATAATTAAGTTGATAAGAAAGATGAACTTCCTTAGGATGGCAAGCCTATCGAGGATGAGAAGCCTGTCGAGGATGAGAAGCCTGTCGAGGATGAGAAGCCTGTCGAAGATGAGAAGCCTGTCGAGGATGAGAAGCCTGTCGAGGATGAGAAACCTGTCGAGGATGAGAAGCCTGTCGAGGATGAGAAGCCTGTAGAGGATGAGAAGCCTGTCGAGGATGAGAAGCCTGTCGAGGATGAGAAGCCTATCTAAAATGATAACCAGACTCCTGTGAGTTTAGAAGACTGGCAGGATTGCTCTAAAAAAATAATGTCTGATGACTTCTGTGAAGATAATCAAACACTATTAGACGACTACAATAAAATGGTTATTGTTGATGCTCAGGAATGCTAGGCTTTTTTGAAATAGGAATAACCTTTCCTTATTTTAAGTGATAACCATTTATTTGAGGATTGCTTCCATAAGGATTAATCGATATAAGTTGCTGTGCTCGATGAATGCTTCTTTGAGTTTTGCATCATTCCAATCTACTACAACTGTGCAGGGTATAAAAAATAAGGAGATGCCTTATTGAATTCCATCAATTGATGCGAATATTAGTGTTTTTGTTGCATTAAATTATAAAACAGCTTCATGTTTTATTCAAGTGCTTGCTTATTTTTTTTTAATTTTTCATAGTTTCTTGATTTTCCTTTCATAGGATTATTCGAATTATGTTCCTTAAAATATAATCACATTATTAATAACAGCAATAACCTTTAAAAGTCATAACCATTTTAGTAATAGTTCCTCAATGAATTATGCTTTGAACTCGCCTCTATGAGCATAGAGTTCTCAAAAATGTAATTTTTCCCTCCCTTTATCCCCATGTGATGATCCTGTATATCTTGAAAAGAAAGGCATTGTACATATTTTTTATTATTACTATTGTATGTTTTTTCTTAATAGAAATAATGTGTTGTTTCTGACTTCAATAAAGCACTGAAAACACTCTTATTTTTGCAAGATCAAAACAATTTAATGGATATTTTCCCTTTAGAGATAAATTATTTGGATCTTGCACAAGGGTAGTATATTTTTACTAGGTTTTGAAAAAATATTATGCACACGTATGCATAGAATCCACAAAATAACAAAAAGGATAAACAAACAAAAAATTAATCATATTAGTATAAAAACACGAGTAAGTTCCACAAAAAAGTAGCCATAAGCTTGTGGTTTTGCTATTTAAAAAACACCCTGCAAGTATATCAAGGAGACATCTATTAATTTATTACATTTTTGTAGGTGTAATTTTTTCTTGGCTTAATTATTCCCCCTAATGTATATGCGCGTGCACAATGGTGTAATAATAAAAATATCTCTCTCTCTCAATGAATCTTTTATTTGCTGCCTGAGGAGTTGCACACAATCATCATTTCTTCTTCTTAAGGAGGTAATAATCATAACTTGGAAAGTGTTCCCTAGAAGAAAAATTTAATCACCAAAACAAAACAAAATCCATATTTCTTTAATTCCTTAAATTATTAAAAAAATGATCCCATCCCACAGTTTTTCTTTGATTATTAATTACCACATATTTTCATAATCATAGTATCCATCGACTTTGTAGACAACTTTTGTGGAAGTTGCAGGGTCTTCTGGGACTGGTGGGAATAGCTTGTCTACTGTAAGTTTCAAACCATCATCTATGCCAAAAAATTTACATAAAAAAATAAATACAAAACAAATGAACTCTCCCTTTCTCTGTATTTCTCTCTTTGTCTTACCAATCATTCTAGGTATGAGTTACTGCAACAAAGGACTACTTTCTTCTAAACACGGATTGGTATTAACTTCGATCAGCCACGGTTTAAGAGAATTATCAATAACAAAATCATATCCGAATATCTCAAAACAATATTATCTCTCATGCTGATTTAACTTCTCCTTCGCTGAATCCAATGAAAACACAATCTATTCCTTCATTTCCGCTAAGATCTTCTAGCTGAAATTCGCTTTGATTCCTTTTTCTTTGAGATATTTCTCGAGACTACTGAATGAGAGTTGATTCCCTGATTCAAACTTCTAATATCGTTCATCAGTTTTTTAAATCGCATTGTTCGTCAAGTGGATGATCAAATCTCGAAATCGACCTTCACTTATGTCATATTTCTCACTTGCTGTACGCACATAGCCCTCTCTAATTAGAAAGAGAGAGAGAATGCAATCACAAGCAGAAATTAAATGAATGTGGATAGCTATTTTTAAAAACTAAAATGATAAAATAAGAATAATGTACTTGAAGATAAATATCTGCAGATCTGATGTCAGCAATGCCCACATACGAATGTCGAATTTCCGCTAATTGATCAGAAGTGGCTATTCAATGTATTTTTATATCACAAATTGTCTATTCAGTTAAGCTCTCTTCGTCGGTGTTGCTTCGAATCTTAATGTTAATATTTCCCATTAAAATAAATCAATAAATACAACTTCTTAAAATTCTTCTTCCTCCTCCTTTTATTCTCCTTACATCTTTGGATATGTAGATTCTGCGTATTCCTTGATGATGACTAATAACTCTGAGACTGAGTTGAATATCTTAATCCCTCTGCCTCTGTTTGTGTCACTCGGTTTAAATATCCAAATATTCTATCCTCTGAAAAGACAATTGTGGTTTTAATTCTGCAAATAACTCCCTCGTTTGCCTTATCCTACGACTTAAACTCCTCCTCTTGCTTTGTTGCCATCAGGAATGTTTCTGTAATAGTTTTTACATCGAAGCATTTCAATAGATACCAATTCCACAGCCGGTGTGCCTGTGTGTGATGAAATGGAAATAAATACCCCCAAAATAAAAGAAAAGCTGCAAAGAGAGAGAAAAAGAAGAATCGTGCAAGTTTTTTACTTGTTTTGGAGAGATAAAAGCTCAGGAATTCTTCGATTTCATGCTCAAATGATGCAGCATCGAAGTTAAATGAGAATGTCAATGGTGTGATATCGAAGGGGTTTAGATTCAACGATTTCGAGTAATTAATGAGATTACTGACTAATCTGTCTTTCGTTGTGATTTCCCTATGGAATTCGAAGTGATTAACGAGATAGCTATGCTACGATGAACTCTTGAGTCTCTCGAATTTCACGTAATTGCTGATCGATTACCAATTAAAATGGAAAAACACATTTGAACCTTGCACCTCACTCCAACCTTTTCGCTTCGACATAGCTACACGTACAAGCTCGGAGTTGTTACCCTTACCGATGACGAACTAACAAGGAATAGAGAGAAGATGGATTAACATAGAGGAAAAGAAGACTTTAGAGATAATTTGGTGTTTACTTTGTAGATTGCCTGTGATGTTCTCCTTGTTTTTGCTATGGGGAAATTTATGAGATATTATGATTAGCTGAAATTAGGGTTGAGTTAAGATGCTGAGAATGTACCAGCCATGGGGATTACTGTCGATGAATGGATAGACAGTGGGAGTTGAGATTGTTGTTGTTATTGTTGATTGGTGTTATCCTCAGCCTAAGAGGGATTTTTTCATAAAGTGTTTCTTTGATATTTTGTGATTAAACTGTCTGATTATTTTGAGATATATTAGTACTATTGCTGCTATGTCTTCGGTCTTTGTCTCTCAGCAATTACTTTCCTGGTATCTTACGGGATATTCACGTTCGAAGCTAGGCTCGTGTCAATTTAGGCTTATTATTGCAATTATGACGATGGACGAATGAATTAACGAATCTCGAAATTCTTCAAGCTGAAGATATTCTACGATGTTAATTGTTGTGTCTATGCCAGTGGCTGCATCTACTGTAGCTTCAAAGGGCCTATGAAATCGAAGTATCCTTTGATATTCTCTAAAACGATGAGAATAATGTTTTTATAATTAATTGGGAATGTTTTTATTTAGTAAAATTTCATGAATGCTTCTTTTTTTGCTGTTCTTCCAATATTCATTCCATTCATACATTCATACATCATTCAAAAGAAGAAACAGTACTCAGTAAATTAATTTACTTGCATTTGTGAGAAGGTAATTATAGTTATTCGTATTAATATTGCGATTCGCAGGGGAAATGTTAGGCTATGTATTCGTGATGTTCTTGGACGTATCGAAGATTGATCGCAAAGGGTTGGATTGCTTAGGAGAGAGAGGTACAACTCGAGTTGTAAAGGATGCTGGAGTCACTGCACGAGCGATGTTGTTAGGATTCTTTCTGTGATGAAGAAAAGAAATAAAAAAATAATGAATTTAACTTTTTGGAAAGGCAATAAATAACACAGATCGTTAAAACACTGAATAATACGTTTAATTAATAACGTTCAAAAATAAGAAGCAATCAGGTAATCAGTAATGTAGAGTTATTTAGGGGTATTAAGAATTAGATTCTCTGGAGAATTGAATAATAATAAACATATTTCGAGATTTAAAGAGTCATTTAAAATGAATTGGAGCTGACTGAGAGAAGAGAATGATAATTTATTCTTGTTTTATACAACTATCCCTATATCTTTGTTACATTCTCTCTCTCTCTCTCTTTGTTTGTTTCATTTATTGGGTAATAAAAATAGCAACTTCTCAAAATGAAAATGGGTTTTAACTATTTCAGCTAATCCGAAATATGAGTTCCCATCTTAAAAGATCTCTCGAACTCATTAATTAACATAGCAGAATTATTTCTCATATCCCTCCCCTTCCTAAGTGTAACACTAAATGCATCCCAATTGATTAGTTTCTTAGGGTATCCTTGGCTTTTTCATGGAAGGTATTCTAGTGAGAACAGTCATAGTAAAGCAAAAGTGTACGCTTTTTTGATCGGATGTGATGCCGACAGATTGATTGCGAGCAGCGCAGGTTAGATTTGCTTGCTGAGATCAGTGCTATCCTCCATATGTGAGGTATCTTTTTTGGTCTGGTTTCCTGAGGAAAAAATTAACAAAGTTGTACATCTTAATCTGAAATAACCCACAGCAACATAGACTGCAAAAGATCTGTTCTGTTTTTTTACTGCTAGCAGCTTCCGTTGTGCGGATATGCACCCTTCGACGAAGGGAATCACTTGTATTTGGCTTTCTACTCAATGTGATTGAGTTACTGTTGGTGTTCTACCACTGCATTCTATGGAGAATATATCACAGATATCCACCAAAAATGTATTATGATTATTTCTGTTTTAGCTATTATTGGCGTTTATAGCCTATCTGTTTGTTTTCTTCTTCTTTTCTCTTTTGGTTGTTTTCTCTCTCTCTCTCCAAAAGATGATTGAAAATGTATTTGTATTATGTATTGTTAAAATAAGAATTATATTGTTACAATAATTATTGAGAGGGGAAGGGGGGGGAGACTTATTCAAACTATTATTTCTCAAAGAAATCAGATATTAATAAGCAACTTAAAAATCTCAAAAGGAAAAAAATAAAACATAAACTAACAGATGCACAGCATTCTTACATTTGATTTGTATTGTTTTATTGATACCTCCTTTTCTTATTGAATCTAAAATTAGAATAAACATTTTTCTCTCAGCAAGGCCAACAAAAAGGCATAACTTAAATGGGAATTGCTTATGAGAACTAGTTAACTTTGCAGCTTCTAAGAAAAATCCAAGAGATTGCGTTAATTGTATCTATGAAAAAGAGACTCTTCGAAAAATAACAATTTAATCCACATTGAACAAATATGCTATGTAAAATACCAACAGTCTTTTCTATTTTGCCTCCTTTTCATCTTATTGCCTAGTTTCGTTAACAAATTAAAGGAAATTTACATACAAAATCTTAATAATTGTATTATTCCAAAGCAATTATTACAATAATACTTCATTTATCCAACAAAAAGCGGTATTATCTTGGTTTACCACACTTAACATTTCCTAGATTGATCGATCTCCCCAAGTAGCTTGGCGGAATCACAAGATAGCAAACTTTGAAATATCAACAAAATAATTTCAAACTAATACTCTCTTGAAACTCAAAATATTTTGGAGAGCTACTTGCTTTCATTTCTAGCAGTGGTTATTAGTTAGTTGTGTTGAATTGCCTTGGAAACATGGAAGATCGAGTAGCCAAGCTAGAAAGGAATTCCTAATTATTTTGTGAGTTTGTAATATCTGCAGTATCTGAGTTAGCTTCAGCGAATCATCTGAGCATGGAAGGAGCAATTTAACAACTACAATAGCATAATTTATTAGAAGGCACTGCTCAGAGGGTTGATGGAAATTAAAGTAATTCGTTAGTTTAAGAATGGTTAAGACGATAGGCATTTGACAGTTAATGTATTCAACAAACGAATAGCAATCATGGAGTTGATGATAATAACACCCATACCACCAACGATTTCAATAGATTCGAAGCAATGCGGTTGCTAGCTTAACTCGAGGAGAAAATTGATTAGCAGATGATGAAAATTATTTCCATCGAATAATAGATCGCAGACACATCGCAGTAGCTTACCCATAAAGCATCCAAAGTTGACCTCAAATCAATAGCAGATATCACTAAGAACACGTACAAGCTAAGCTGTTCATATCATTTAGCAGTGATAAGTGATTCTCTTTTACTGATGTAATAAGCTCCTTTTTCTTCTCTAGTTTAACAGATTTGACTGTGAAATAGAAGTAACTTGCGGACAAAGATAGCATGTCGTATTTACTTAAGAAAACAGAAGAAATCGATTAGAGAATTGATACTCTCGTGACTAAGCAAGGCTTCTAAGAATCCACAGATATTATGCTCGCTGAATCTAGATAAGTCATCGAGAATTTCGTAAAGGATACATATCAATCCAAAGAAGACACGAAGAACGAAATGCTGTCTATTAACGAATTCCTTGTGAGAATTGAAACATAACTAAACAACTTCGACCTTTAACTATAACAACGAGATGCAGATTCTAAACTAAATACAGCAAATGTTCTGCGAGAGCTCAAAGATAAAGCAGATCTAGCAATGGTTCAAGTTAACAATCTTTAGATAAATATTTTTCTAACTTTTGTGATAGATTGTTAAATTATATGCAATATTTTTGAGTTGTTTTTTGTCCTTGCTGTTTTGGATTAGTCTTTAAGTGACAGAATCAATGAATCAATCAACCAGTCAATAGTGAATCAATACAAGCAAGAACAATTAGCTTCTGAGTTCGCTACATGTCAAGGGGAGAACACTAAGATAAAATAAACGCAGCATGCGATGCAAGAGGTTATCAATCACATCGATGAGGCGCTATTGCTGAAGTGTGAGAAACTAGATTTGTAACAGCTGGAATTGGATATCGAATTAATGTATCTAGCTAAGGAAGAGAGTCAACTGAACAATAGAAGCATGATTAAATCAATGCAAGCAGATAAAAGTGAGATTATTAAGCTAATTGAAACGAAATATGCACTACAGACTGATAGATTAGCTGAGAGTGTATTCCCAGTTATCTTAACTTAGCTCAAGTAAATATCATAACAGGGATTAGAATATTCGTTTCTTGGCGATTACTGATGAATTTCTTAATAATATTTCTCTCTCTTTCTCCCTCTCAAGCACTCGTTTTCAGAAATTCTAAGAGTTTGACAAAGTAGTTGCTTAAGATATTGCCTAGATCAAAGACGATCTGCGTAACAAAGCATTAGTCGCAGATGTTTTCACATTAGCAAACTAGAAAGCTAGTTTAGCATATGCTGATAGCATGTAGGCATAGATAGAGTTGCTGAATAAGAACAGCAAGATAGTAGCGTTGAATGTACTGAATTTCATGGATTTATTCAGATAGCATTAGGAAATCCTGTCGGAATAAACGAAGAAGAAAGTAGCAATAATATATACAATTATTTATGCCTTCTTGTGGACTTGAATGTGTTTGTTCGTGATTTGATTTTTCCTTAGGAGATTTAAGCTGCCATGGAGAGTATCAAGACTACAATTATCGACAATGGTAAGAGTACTCGAAGTAGAAATATTATTATCCCTCTAGCACATGAAGGTTTCAATGTAAGAGATCGATGAATGTTGATATTCAAGTTTTAAGATGAGGGTGGCGTCATCTAATTTCATATTTTTGTTATGCTTTATTACACAAACAGACACTAGGAAGTAATAGTCCTCTTCATGTTTAGAATTCTCCATAGACAACTAAAGATCTCGACAGTGAAAGAATCTGCATAGATTATAATTAAACTACTCGAGGGATGAGTAATACAATTGCTGTTCCTAGTCGTAGTGTTTCTTAAACTTCTACCAGTGGAGTACCTAAGAAAGGGAGATTGATACGGCCGCTGATAGGATCGAATACACAAGATATTGGGATTTCATAGAAATCTACAAAAAGGGTGAAAACATTGAATGATACAGAAAATAATAATAGTCATAGTTACACTCTATCTGACGTTGGATTGAGTGTTAAAGTCAATAGAGATCTGTTTGAGAATAGTAATAATATGTAATATCAACGATGTAACTATGATCTCTAACATTCCCCTGAGAGTTCTAATCATAATAATAGTGTTTAATCATCTGTTTTATCATAAATCTAAGCGAAAATGATAAGTCCATTTAGACTAAGAAATCAGAGCAATAATGCAGGAGGATAACCTAGACGAATTCGAATAACTTAGAATGATCAAACAGTTAATAATAGTAACGAAAAGACAAAAAATAATGAGATTATTAGAAATATTATTCCAAACAAGCAGTTAAATCATTTAAATAGTGAGTCAACTGGAATTACACGAAGAAATTCTTCAAGAAGAATTATGTCCGAATACTTAAATTCGCCATTTGAACGGTGTGTCTCAGAACCGACATAACTGGAGTGAATAATGAAAAAACAAAACAACAAAGAAGTACTTGTGTGGAAGATAAAATAAATGTTAAAAAACTTTTAGATTAAAAATTTAAAGAAAAATAAAAAAATTATTTTTACAAGGTTTACACGTGTTTATTCTTTTAGTTCTAATGAATTATCTATTTTACCTTTTGTAGATAATAAACTTACATTTTTGAGAACACAAATGGTTAAAAACCAACATCTTTTATCCTTTTATTTTGAAAATGAAATAATATATTTCCAGCTCCCAAGTGTCTTTTTTTCATATAATTAAGTAGACAATTTAGACTTAAGATTTGCTAATTATTAGTGGCATTCAAGGAGAAACACTAAAAATCAAGAAAAAATCTAAAAAAGGAATATTTTTATTCATAGTTTAATATTACCCATACATAGACTGCTAATCCATGTTTTAATTCATCGAAGAGTTTCTTTACAATTAACCAAGGAAATCTGAAGATATTAGAAAATAATTTGGAAATTTAAAAATAAAAGAAGAGTAAAAACTGATTCTAAAAGTTAAGCAGCCGACGTCTCACATTCAAATACTTAAAGCCAAAACTATATTTTTTTGTCTTTTGAAGGTCATTGTGTCAGCTCATTTTTAGCATTAAACACACACGCTCACACACAGCTGGCTGTGTTCTTAAATTGAGAATGATAAATAGTATATTTTGTAAAAAGATACTTATTTTTAGAAAACCCAATTAAAATCATAAGAAAAAGAGGAAATAAAAAGCAGATTTCTCTTGTATGTTTCCTATTCTTAGCTTACAAATAAAGCACATACCTAATTTCTAAAAAATCTTGAAGAAATAAGTTCTTCGATTTTTTTTTTATATGAAAAGAGTAGTAGGAGAAGAAAGAACTACTTGTTTATTATTTTTACGAAGAACAAAAACAACACACAGTTGGGAAAGAGAGGGGGATGGAATAGAGTGGATGATAAATATTAAGGGTGAAAAAAAAAACATAATAATAAAAAGGCAAAGCAATAAAAAATAATAATCGAAAAGGATAAAGAATATATTCCAAATCACAGCATAAAGTCGATAAAAAAAGGTTCACTAAGCAAAAGGAACTGAACTAAAGCGAGAAGAGAAATAGAAATTAAGATAGAGAAGACATAGATCAATAATCGTCTACAGCATAGAAAAAAATAATATGGAGCCTCTTACTGACCCCTTGAATGACAGGTACATCAAGACTGTGCGTCCTCCTCCTCACCGTCCATTAGCTCGTGCTTTGATTTGGCCGAGCAAAACTGGAAGTAACTAAAAAGATAAACGAATGGATGAATTCGTTTTTTTAATTTTTGACTCATTCTAATAATTGATCCTAAAACAATAAAAGATAAACCCGATTGGAAGATTATCAAAGACCATCTTTCAAAAGAAGGGCGATTCGAGAAGGAAGATCTCGTGAGGCTTGTAGCTGACTGCAATAAAATCATGCGTAAGGAATAAACCATAATTAACGAAAATAAGCTGTAAAAAACCATATTTTTGTTGGATGTTTTAGGAAACGAAAACAACCTTCTGAGTCTCTAAGATCCCTTGACAGTTGTGGGAGACATCCACGGGTAAGCAAAGCTAAATTTGAACGCTGTGGGTTAATAAACAGATAGCTTAAGAAAACAGTTCTTCGTTTGTGTTTGCTAATTAATGGTTTTGTTTATTTATTTTCAGGTAATTCTATGACCTCCTGAAAATCTTGGAAGTTGGTGGCAATCCTGATAACACGAAGTATCTATTCCTTGGAGATTTCGTGGACAGAGGATCCTTTTCAATTGAAGTACTCATTCTGCTTTATGCCATCAAGGTAACTGACTAAATTTATCAGAAAGGAAGAAGTTAAATGTATTGGCATTTGTTTGAAATCAGATAAACTACCCTGAGACGGTGTATTTCCTTAGAGGCAATCACGAATGCAGATAAATGACTTCGTTCTTTAACTTCAGAGATGAATGTATGGCTTATTTTGAGGAAGATAGAGGATATAAACATACTTTGTGTGTGGTTCTGTGAAAAACTTAATGGAATTATTTTGTCTGTGTTTTTACATTTTAGGCAAGAATAAATATGACTAAGAGATCTATGACATATTCATGGATTCCTTCGATTTGATGCCACTAGCATGCATCGTTAACAGAAAGTTCTTGGCGCTTCACGGTGGTATCTCTCCTGATCTCAAAACAGTAAACAAACATCACATTAAAACACACAAAACATAAAAAGCATTAACAATAATTTAATTAAACCCTCTCATGTTACCGATTTTTATCTATCATATTCAAATGTTTTTAATGTTTGTTGTCTACTCACTAATTTCCTTTGTTTTTGACAACAGATAGAGGATATCAAGAAGCTAGATAGATTTAAAGAACCTCCAAGATAGGGATTATTTTGCGATATGTTATGGAGTGATCCAGTTGATAACGAAGATGGAATTTGTGAACATGTTTATAGACA
>Ga0302271_10002957_pt1 | contig 14822 bp, 7 predicted proteins | sample III_Bog_N1_1_FD_198767 | JGI IMG/M metagenome (GOLD analysis project Ga0302271, IMG submission 198767) | Peat permafrost microbial communities from Stordalen Mire near Abisko, Sweden - III_Bog_N1_1 | ecosystem: Environmental > Terrestrial > Soil > Wetlands > Peat | place: Sweden: Abisko... | reverse complement strand
TCCTTAAATATGCTTATTTATTTTTTTGAAAGAAATTAGCTAAGAAAACTAATGGATAGAAATAACAAATAAACATAAGTTGATAAGTATCATAGAATCATCTTGTTTTATAATTTTTCTTTTTTTGAGATTTTAGCTCGATGCGAGTAGATTTCGTGTGAGAGTAAAATAATTATTTTTATCTTCAATCCATTATCTAAATTAAGAACAGATAAAATACAGATAAATACTACGATGAAGATAATTAAAATTGCATTTATTAGATTTATGTTTTCAAGCTGGTTTCGGGTCTTCAGCTTTATGAATCAGATGGCTACCTACTCGTTCTTTTTTAATTAATGAATTTTTGAGTGAATCACTTTGATCATTGTTGCTTCCATTTGAAAGGCCTAAATCACTGTTAACTTCGAATTAGAAATCTTCTTAATGTTCTTATTTTTCTAGCACAGGTGAACTCTCATTGTCTGCTTTCATCAGCTTCATAAATTGATGTTTATTCAACGAATTTTGTCTCCTTTCTTCAATATCTTAAAGTTTTTTTTTCCTTTTATTTGTGTTTCGCTGCAAAACATATTGAGGAGAAGTAGAATTACTTTCACTTCTTAGCACAGGCGTGTAGAATCGGGGGAATTATTTACTCATTGGTGATCCTAATGTAAGTAATCCAGGTACAACAGGTTGGCGAGATCTAGGCTTATTGATATTAACACTCTTCAATGAGGGTGTCAACGTTAATGGGTAATCTTCGCTTTCTACTGCTTCAATTTAATCAGCTAAATGAGGTGATTTCAGTCCAGTTAAAATAGCATAAATTATACTAAATCCAACTATTACTATCCCAAATAAACTAGCTCCACGAGGGAATGAAAATTACTCTGCTAGAATCCCTCCAACTAAGGGGCCTAAGAACTCTCCCACTGCATAACTTGTGTTATAAAGTGCACTTGAGACATCCCCAAGAACTTCCTTGGATTCATCTGGATACATTCTCAGCATTAACCTGTAGAGTTATGGAAGTGCAGGGATGTAAATAAGAATCGAAGATAACCCAATAACTCCATCGGCTATGCACGTGATATACAGCTTTTTGGGGAGATAAGTGAGATCATCAGGTCCTAGAAAAAAGAAACTGAATCCTGTGAGTATTGATCCAAGGAAGAGTAAAGGTTCATAGGATTTAACCATCTTAAGAATTCTAGTCGCAAACGGTGAAGCTAAAATATACAGTCCTGTTCCGATTGAGAAAACTAATCCAACGTAGAAATCATTCAGTCCATACGTTTCAGAGAAATAAATCCCCATTGTTGGATCTAGAAATAGCTAGCCGCAGCTGGGAAGGAAGATTGCGATGTAGTTTAGAACTATATCCTTGTCTTTGAAGATTTTTAAATAATTCACCTCAAAGTCTTGATCTTTGTTTGCTGAGATAGACCTTGATTCTCTTCGGTTTGCGGCTTGCTATTCTTTTTCTTCTTCTCCTTCTACTGCTGAGAAGGTTGATTATTAGTTATTATTGATCGTTGAGAGATTGGATAAGTCTGGGATTAGATAGGAGAGTACAGGTAGCTGAAAGAAGAAAAAATGTCAAGATAAAAATGAAAAATGAGTATTTTTTTACAAGGACTATGCAGAATCCAGCGAAGAAAAAGAAAGGAGTCTAATAATTGCCGATTGCTATGAGAACACTTCCGAAAAGAGGACCTGCCATAAGTCCTACACCGCAGGCACTTTCCATCCATCCACACTTTTCTTCAAAGGTTGACTGATAGAGGAGTGGAATATATGCATATGCTGGAGTGCTAAATAGAGATTATCCCTGGTAAAGCAATGTTTAGTTTTAAACTGAAAAAATGATTCAATAATGTGAATAATTTCATACTACTCCAAGGATAAGGCGAGCAAGAACAGTAGAAGCTATAAAAAGCCATGTTTAATCAATGTATTACACACAAGCAAACCCTAGAACACCGATGCCAGTGAGTAATATCCCCATTAAAGTTGCTGGTTTCCTGTAAGGCCCCTTGGAGAGTTACTAACCCAGAAAAAGTGAGCATATGAAGTTTCCAATAGGATGCACTGAAAAAATGAGACCGATCATGGTTTCATCTATCCCAAATGACTTCGCTTTCTGTGGGAAGAATGGCGCAATGGAAGAATTAGCCGCATTAAGAATGAATTATCCTATGTAGAGTGCGTTTATTAGTGAGCTCATTCTTCAAGATCTGATAAACCAAATTTGAGAAATTAATTATTTTTGTCAACTGATTGTAGTTTAAAAGGTGATTCACTATTAAAATAGCTTTCTAAGGAGTTTTCTAAGTCTTTCAATTATCCAATCCTCATTCCTACCTCAGGCATCACGAAATATATTTAGTAGATATTCATGAATTTACTCCGGCTAATGTGTTTGAATCAAGAGAATAAGAGGAGTATGTATTTTCAGAATATTATTAGCTGAAAAATACATACCAATAAAAAGATATATCCTGGTGAAAGATATTTCAAAATCATATGTATTTTTAGCATTTTTATGGTTTAATTCCAATTCATTTGTTTTGAATATGAATTGGTAAATTTGAATAGACCAAGAAAAATAAATAACTTTTTAAATAAATAAGTATTCATTATAATTATGAAAATAGACTTTAAATCCACACTGTTAATGTGCTTTTATATTATTTGAAATTGCCTTTAACGAAAGGAATAGTTTGGCGGGAGATGATCTTGAAATGAAAAATAGACTGATTATTAGCTTCACTAGAAATTTTTTAATTTTTTGAATAATCTTTTTGAGGACATAAATTTGCTGCTTTTAACTACAGCAGAATTTGATTTTAAAAGAGAGATAAGAATAATAATCAATAATTTGAAAATTGCGTGAAAAACCAAATCCACAGAGAAATGAACATCAAGTCTTTTATTAGTAATATTTTCTCATCTTAGAAGAAAGACCGTAAGGGTATCTAAAGTGATGCTCCTCTTACACCTTTAGCTCCTAAGAACTAGACAAACGATGAGTATCTTCTTTCGAATCTCAGAAAAAGTAAACTTTTCCTAGATGACATGGAGATTGGAAGTTATCCAAGGGAGATTGACTAGAATTAAGCTGTTTCAGAAGCAGAAAAATATGTAGGAGTGATACCTAGTACATCTTAGGAAAACTTAGTAAGTAAACGGGATTCAAAGATTCAACTTAGAGAGTCGTTGACGAATTCCGCAAGGAAGAGACTTTCTGCAGAGACAATAAGTGGATTTTTTGAGAGGACAAATTCAGCTGCAGATAATGCTTTCATTGCGGAAGTTAAAACTAGAGCAAATGGAGGGTTTTTCAATTAATCTGAGAATCTATCAGATAAATAAGGAAAGGTGTTTGGTAGTTAGAATGGAGATAGTAATCCTTAAAAGTTGATGACTGCTTTGACATTTGGTGAGGATTTATCCATAAACAGAAGTGGAAATGATTCCTCCAAAATGCCAGAGGAGCATGAAATTTCGTAAGATGAACAATCTGAAAAAGGTTTCTTCTAAAATTCTTCATAATCATCGAATTCTTCTACAAACCTCAAAAGAAGTTCTTCGGTGAGTTCTCGAGTGAGAGGCAGTTCTAGCAAAAAGAAGTCAATTACTTTAGCAGAAAGTGTTTAAGTTGAAAAAATTCTTAGAGCCAGTCGTGTACCTGATTTACAAGTAAATGAAGATGTTGAAGGAGAAAATGATTAATAAACTACAGGAGCAGCAGCGGCAGTGAATCCTATTCATCTACAACCTCCTTAAAGTCCTTCGTGTATTGAACGATAAGATTCATAAGAAATGGGTATTTTGACGAGTAGCTAAAAGGAAAGATAAATGGAATGTTTCTCCACAAGAGCAGAACCTCCAACACAAGCTAAGCATAGATAAAACTCATTCTTTTTCGATGCAAGTGCTGAGAAACTACAATTAAGTGAGTATAACTAAGGAACAAGAGCTGTTTCTTCTTAGCACTCCTCAGCGTCTTCTAAACAATCCATGAGTATTGAAAGCTCTTCTTCCTCTAAAAAATTAAGCGGCTGTAGTAATAATGTTAGCGCATTCAACAAAGAATAACTACCTTAAGAAAGCAGATCGGCTGGATCTAGTCCAGGAAGAGCTAGCCTCCATGCTCTGCATAAACAAATCGACATGATGATTGATAAGTCGGAGATTCCACCTCCTCATTTAATTAGATCGAATCATAAAGTGCCTTCACCTATTAAGGAAGTCGACGAATTATCTTAAATACACGGCAACAAGCATTCCTAAAAGGATTCAGTAAAGTAAAAACTTACATTAGATGAGTTTAATAGTAGCAATGGGCTGATTGAGAGATAGCCTATCCCGGAATCTGAAGAAGATGGATCACCGAAAATTAGATAAAAATCAGTTAAATTTGAGAATACCAGAGATGTCAACTCGCCTTCTTCAGGGAATAGGAAAAAGAGTGGAAATGATATTGAAGGTGATGATGTTGAAGATGATTGTGAGGATTTATCTGAAATTGACTAGCCTAAACATCACAATTTGAAACTTCAATCAAGAAAACCAACACCGTATAATCCCGCAAAATAAACTCCTTAGAGTTATCTTTCTAGGTTGAATAAGTTTCATCCATAGGAACCACTCGATATATCTAGACCACTTTTCCCAAAAGGCTAAGAATGCGAAGATGTGGAGTCAGATGGGAATATTCAAAAAGAGGTTAATTCTTTTTCGAACAATAGCAATTCGTCTTCAAGTCGAAATAAGGTTATCTCCTAATCTAAAACTGTAATGACAGGAGAAAGAAGCAATGAGTAAGGTTTCAATAACATCTTTGCGTAGAAAACTGCTAAGCAACCGAATCCTCCGTTGAACATGCAAACTAAAAAACCAGTTAAATTGCCATTAGCAATCAAGCCAAAAGATGTTGTTAATTCTTAAATTAAAACCAACAATTCCAACCATAAATCTAACATCTCAGCTGTAAATCACAGTACTCCTTTCTTCCGTAGCGATCCTTCACATAGTACACCGTTACCAGTTTCCACATAAGCTAAAGCGAAAACTGCAAGCGGGAAAACTTCTCATGGTACAGGTGAGAATTCAAATAATTACAGTAACAGCAGCATCAATAGAAAAAGGAAAATGACATCTGAGGAAGAAAGTTAAGCTGGTTTTGCAAGAAAAATAAAGATTGCTTCAGAGCACTCTCTTTCTGTTCCGAAAAAGGCAAGCACAGCAGATGCAAATTACCATGGAAATATTACATCTTCTTTTGGTCCAAAATCTGTTTATAAGACATGTGTGTTTTGCGAGAATGACATCAAACCGAAAGAAGAAACAAAGACATTCGCTTGCTGCCACAAAGCACATAAAGTAATTAAAAATACTCATTTTTATTAGATAACTTATTTTATCTGATTTTTAATAATGTCTGTTTATTTTCTCCCACAAGACTTGTATGGCCAAAGAGAAGAATTCAGTCTGTGCAAAATGTAACTCCACTCAGGTTAATAAGCTAAAAAGCAACTAACATTGAAGAAATCAAATGAATTATAACAATTAAAGATCTTTGTTGCTAATTTGGGTGCTACGTGAGTTAGCAGAAAAGAGAAAAATATGTACATTTAAATATGAGTTTTTGTTGTTAGTTTGAATGATATTTTTGGTAATTTTTGTCCAATTTGAGTTTCATATCCTTCCTCCCAAAAAGAAATTGATTAATCTGCTGAATTTCAAATTTCAACTCATTATCTCATTAAGAGACAATTAACATCCTTCTTTCCTTTTTCTTTTTATTGAGTGGATTTTTTCTTTATAAAATATATATATTTTTAAATTTACTTTTAGTTTCTAAAACAAACAAAAACAATAGCTATTTCTAATCTATTCTTCTTGTTTCTCCCTTCATTACTTCGATAAGTCACTCAATTCGATTGGCTTGTTGATAGTATTATCTTGCTCTAGTTTTTTCTGTGAATTCCTAGCTGCATTGTATTATCTAGTCGACGAGTTTCTTTGTGAATTACGAGCTTTAAGCAATGAAGGCCTCTGTAAAACTTCAGTGATTCCTCCTGAAGATTCCTATGCAGTCTCTCCTGATCCATCTCTATGGAAAGGATTGATATTGTTGAGTAAGCCGTCAAGAGATGCAGGTAAGAGTTTAATGAGGAATCCAACGACAAGTGAAGAAGCACCGATCAGTAAACATTGAATGTTCTGATCGGTAGTCAAAGGGGAGCATTTCACAGCTTTACCACCATATTCAACTAGTGTCATCTGCACAATCACTGTTGCTACAAGCACAAACAAGAAAAGTGGATTATTGAAGAATCCTTTGAAGACGTTGAACTCCGATTATTTGAGCTTTCTAGCGTTGATCTCGTTGAAGAGTTATAAGTACACGAAGATGTTAAAGAACATTGTAAGATGGATACCATTAAGGTTGTCCCATTTTTTCACGTTAATGCCATATTCCACGCCAAAGAGCTCAGGACCATAGAAGAGTACAACAGTTAATACTCCAATTTAGTACAGACTGTGAATGAAAATAGTCTTCCACATACTTTGTGTGATCATTAATTCATGACGTTTCACTGGAAGACGATCTAAGAGCTCTTCACTAGGAGGTTCAGTAGCTAAAGCAAGCGAAGCCAATGTATCCATGATTAGATTCACCCATAGCATTTGAATGGAATTCAGTGGAGATTCACGGAGAATAACACCACCCATGAAAGCCATGAACATAGCAACAACATTGACAGTTAATTAAAACTGCAGGAACTTACGGATGCAATCAAAGATGTTACGACCCCACTTTATGGCTGTGATAGTGCTAGAAAAGGAAAAGAGAGAGAAAAAAAGATTTTTAAATTAAATATTATTGATTTACAACAGCAATAAATTGCTTTCTAAGGATAAACTCTTTTAAATATGTTTTAGAATTGATAAATTTTACCTTGAGAAATTATCATCGACGAGGATAATACCTGCAGCTTCTTTAGCCACCTCAGTTCCAGCAATACCCATTGCAAAACCAATATCGGCTTTTTTTAGAGCTGGTGCATCGTTTGTGCCATCACCTGTCACTGCAACTACTGAACCACATTTCTAAAGACCTGTAACGAGTAGGAATTTATCGTCTGGAGTGCTTCTCGCTAAGACTCTGAGATGACTCTTGATTTCTCTGAACACTTCAATATTTCCGACATCATATTTTCTCTCCATTTTTCCATCAACCTCGACTTATCTCACAATCAATCCACCTACCTATTTTTATTTAAATGCACGAAATCCATATTTTTTAGGGAAAACAAAGAGTTTTTTTTATCTTTATTTGATATTTTTTCCTAAATTAATTGTATTTTAGATGATTTTTATTTACTTTTTCTCTAAAGCGCTTTCCTTCCATGACGGTGTACATATTATCTTGTAAATTGAAATCTTAATCAATGATTCCAGCTTCCTTTGAGATAGCTACAGCAGTGTCTAAGTTATCACCTGTAACCATTCTGACAGTTACTCCTGCTTTCCTGCAAGTCTTCACAGCATTTGCAATACCAGGTCGCAGAGGATCTTAAATACCAGCTAATCCGATCACAGTCAAGTTACTTTCTAGATCTTATTCTTCAGGAATAGATTTATCCTTTCCTAAAGTGATTTCCTTGTAAGTAATGAGAAGTGTACGCAAGGAATCATCGGAGAAAGCCTTTTATTTTGTTTTAAGTTCAAGTAAGAAATTTTCATTGATTGACTCAACTTATCCGTTTTTGTTAATGAAACTCTTGCACATATCGATGAGAATATCAGGTGCGCCCTTAGAGAACACTCTCACTGCTTTTTCAGATTGGTAGACACTTGTCATTCGTTTTCTGGCAGATGAGAAAGGAATGACTTTCAAGATCTAATTTAGCCAAGAAAAATGTAATTTAAAATTGGATTAGTTGTAAAAATACGCTTTACATTATCAGAAGGTCTATATTTTTTATAATTATAGTCGAATTCATATGCGAGTTCAAGTAGGGAGCACTCAGTTTTGTTACCATTCTGCTCGAACTTCCCTTTCTTGTCGATTGTAGGGAATGCATTTGAATTCACACAAAGCCTAAGTTGGGTATTAAAATTACTTAAAAAATTATTAAAAATCCAATTTTTCTTTACCCTTCACAGAGAATATCAAGGTAAGATTTAATGAAATCCTTTTTCTCGAAGACAGTTCTGACTTCTCCCATAGCTAATAGTCTAGTGACTTTCATTTTGTTTTGAGTAAGTGTGCCAGTTTTATCAGAGCAAATTGTATCAGCTCCACCCATTGTCTCACAAGAATCTAATGTTCTAACAAGATTCTACTCATCTTTCATCTTTCCAACTGCATAAGCAAGTGCAATGGTGACTGCAAGAGGGAGACCTTCTGGGATGGCGACAACGATGATTGTGACACCAATGATAAAGTATCCAACAACTGCTTGAAGATTCTCAAGTGTGAAGAGTTCTTCTTCATTTTGTGATGAGGAGATAATGAGATTGATGACCATAGCAGCGAACGTAAAAATAGCGCAATATAACCCGATTTTACCGATCTAATCAACTAACACATCGAGTTTTGCTTGAAGAGGTGTCTTTTTATCATCATCATCTTCTTGCATCATAAGCTTTTATTTGCCGACACTGCTGCTTTCACCGACTGCGAGAACCATCATTTCACCACTTCCCTCAATTACTTTAGATCCGGATATCAAAAAAGGACGTGCTACTTAAACATCTTTAGATGGTGCAAACTTCTTCACTGGATCTGTTTCTCCTGTGATTGAAGACTCGTCGCATACGAGGTTGTTACCTTTTAGTAATAATCCATCCACAGGAAAGATTTCACCTGTTTCCACTTGAACAATATCACCAACCAAGAGGCTAAATATTGAAATATGAACGATCTTTTATTCAAAAATATAAAAAATAAATATCAAATTTAATTAAATTAATCTATTTGTCTGTTACATCTCCATTTCTGATGACACCAACGTCACGCTATGCAGCCTAAGAATTCAATTTCCTAAACTACTTCTCTTTCATATAGTCATTGATGGATGTAACACTGACAATCAAGATAACAGCGATAAAAATAGCCATGCCTTCCAGCCATCCTTCAGCAATACCTTCATTGATGCATCCGATGATTAAGGAAACAAATGCAGCAGCGCACAATAATTTCAGGATATCTTCCTCGAAGCAGCCTACAATCTAAGATGAAAAAAAGGGAAATTTTTATTGAATTTATTTAACCAATTTTTATGAATTCCGCAAAAAGATGAAAAGATAATAACTAATGGACTTTTGTCTTATTAATCTATTCATAGTATTGTAAATATTTGTATTTTTCTATGATTCTAAATTATTCTCCCCACAAAGCATTAATTTGATGATTAAATGAACAACCGAAACTTTTAATCTTAAAATATTGTTTTTTGACATAATTTGGAGCAATTTAAAAGAGTGATAACTTACCAATTCCCACAATGTCTTTGGTGGTTTAGCAAGCTCTTCATTGTGTCCAAATCTGTTGTAGCATGATAACAAACAGTCAATTTTTTCGAAAGGATTTGGAAAAAGTATATCTTACGCATTGGTTCTTTATTGGAGAGAGGATTAGGTTATGTCAATTCCTAACTGTATTTTTAAAGAGAGTTATTTAAATAATAGGATTTACATTTTTAGAAAGTTAAGTAGGAATATTAGTTACCTTTAGATTAGTATCTAGCGCTTTTGCTAGTCCATCGATTCCTCCAATCTTCTCCAATTCTTGCAAAGATTCTCCATCTCTGATTTTATCTGGCTGGAACAGTTCCCTGATTTAAAAAACAAACAGATACATATGAGCTTAACTTAATAATCATACAGATACCAATCACAAAACATTTGAGAAAACAAACCAAAAAAAACTCAAAATAATCTAAATCTGTGTCCATTTACATTAGCTCTTCTTTAGAGATTTTAAATGGGCCTGATCTTGAGTGGCTCTCAATATCTTTTGGTTTTAGTGGCTCCTTGAGCGAGGAGGAAGTCATTTTATTGTCTGATTTCCCTTTCGATTTTTTCCTAAATTTTATTAATTATTTTTCCTGTATAAAATTTAATAATCCGTCTTTGTCCTTCCTCCCCCTCTCCTCTTCAACGGGTAATAAATTATAAATATCTCATCCTTGCCTGCTGATAAATATATTTTCTTTAAAGATTCTTTGTTTGATGGCATTTTTAAGTTACTCCCTTGAAACTTAACGAATCCAAGAATGACGCATCAAAAAACTAAAAATAGTTCTTTCCAAAATTATTAAAAGAAAGCTAACACAAGTATTAGCATGCATATCTATCTGCATTCTGCCATAATTGTATTTTTCATTTATCTCATACTTCTTATGATGATGGTTAGTGGCAAAACAATGATTGTTATTGAATTGAAAAATGTTGAAAATCTCAATTCAGGTTAATCAATAGTCAACATAATCTAACATATGGAAGAAATCATTTTGTAAATTACTCAATCAGTCTTATCTTTCTTTTCCTTGATGATCTCAGCTAAGTCGCTCTTTTAGAATGGATTAGTTTTTCCAATTAGATTCTCAACAGATGAAGGGAGTAACTTGATGAAATACCCTACAAGAATTGAAGATGCTCCAATTGCCATGCACAGAACATTCTAATAAACACTGATTGACTAGCATCCTGTGAATCTCCCTCCAAACTCAATTAACAAGAATTGCATGCCTACTTTAGCCAAGAATAAAGATATGAGTATAAGATTCTGGAATAATCCTTTGAGATTTCTGGCATTGATCTCATTGAATATTGATAAGTAGACTAAGGTGTTAAAGAACATTGTAAGATTTAAGCCAGAAGTATCACTGTTTTAAGGCATGAATATCACCAAAGTTAAAACTACAATTTAATACAGACTCTGAATTAAAACAGATATCCACATTTAGTTTGTGATTATCTAATTGCGATTTACAAGAGGACCAGATAATCTGCCATAGGGTCTATCAGCGGCAATAGAAATAGATAATAGAAGATCGATGATAACAATTATCCATATAATCTAAAAAGAGTTCAAAGGAGATTCATGGAGAACTACGACACCCATAAAAACCATGACGAAGGTTACGATTTTGACAGTTAACTACAATTGGAAGAATCTTCGCGTGCTGATGAAGATATTACGACCCCAATTTAATGCTGGTAGAATGCTATTGAAGAAATTGGAAAAGTTTTTTAACAAAAAGAATTCATAAATCAATAAATCAATACCTTGAAAAACTGTCATCCAAAAGGATAATATCCGAAGATTCTCTAGCGATATCAGTGCCAGAAATACCCATACAAAAACCAACATCTGCTTATTTTAGAGCTGGTGCATCGTTAGTGCCATCGCCTGTTACTCCTACAACTGAACCACATTTCTATAGGCCTTCAACTAACAGGAATTTATCTTATGGGGTGCTTCTGGCCAAGACTCGGAGGGTTTTTTTGAGTTATCTGAACACATCCATCTCATTCTCATTCTAAGTTTTTTCATCCATAGCACATGATTTCTCTCTTGCATTATTTATCTAAAAATTAATGAAAAAATCATTCATTTTTATCATCTCGAAATTTAAGAGAAATCACATGTTTTCCCTATTGAAAATAATTGAATTCCTTACTAGCTCTCTAAATTGCATTCCTTCCATGGCAGTGTACATATTATCTGATAATTTAAAATCTTTTTCTAAAATCCCAGCTTCTTTTGACACTGCAACTGCAGTGATTAGTGCATCACCTGTGATCATAACTACGCTTATTTCAGCATTTTTCAAAGTTTTCACTGTGCCCTCAACTCCTCTAATCAAAGGATCTGAGATACCCATCATGCCTAGGAAAATCAAGTCTTCTTCGAGATCCTACCTTTCAGGGATATCTTGATTCTTTTCGAGAGTGATTTCTTTATATGCAATCAGAAGTGAACGTTGAGCTTCAGAAGCAAAAACTTATTGCTGTTCTTCAATGAGATTAGTAAACCCTTCATTAATGTTTTCAACAATCCCATTTTTGTTTATAAATCGCTTGCATTTTTCTAATACAACTACAGTGCCCCCTTTTACAAATACTCGAACAGAATCTTTCTACTAATAGACTTTAGTGACCCTTTTGGTCTCAGAAGAGAAAGGATAAACCTTCAGTATCTATGAATAAAATTAAAGAATTAAACATTCTCATGACAGACATTTAGCAAATCCTATTTTACATTATTTTATTCGAATAAGTTATTCTCATCATAGCAGAGATCTTAAGTTAGCTTGATAAGAGCTCTATCTGTAGAATTTCCTACCATCTATTGTTACATCCCATAATTGTCAACTTATGGAAATTGAGTTGAACTCACATAGATTCTTTTTTTAAAAAAAAAACAAAATCAATTTTTTTGTATTTATCAACAACAATATCTTACCCTTAGCAGAGAATATCAAGGAAGGCTTTCGGATACTCATTTACATTCGAGGCTTATTTGACTTCTTCTAACGCAACAATTCTATTCACTTTCATTGCATTTTAAGTGAGAGTACCTGTTTTATCAGAACAAATAACATCTACAACTCCTAAACTTTCACATGCCTCTAATTTCCTGATAAGGTTATTTTCTTCCATTAATCTCTTGACAGTCTAAGCAAGTGCGAGTGTCACACCTAACTGAAGCCCTGCAGGAAGAGCTGCGACTATTAGAATAATGGAATTCATGTAATATGTGAAAATCTTAGATAAATTCTTCACAGTGAGAAATGGCTCTTAGTTATTTGTAGAGAAGACAACAAGATGTACAACCATGATTGCAAAAACTACAAGACCAAAGTATTTCCCGAATCTACTCATTTTTTTTAAGTAATTGTGTATTTAAAATTGGAGAGGAGTTTATTTCAGCTCAGATTCATCAGCACTTTCGTTGGTTTAAACTAGTTGGGATATTTTCCCTGAAAAAGTATTTTCGCCAATTGCAACAATTAGCATAAGCATATCACTATCATTATTACTATCACGATCACCATCACTATCACTTTAACTATTACTGGAGACTAATTTTGTGCCAGAAAATAAGAACGCATTCATTATGCTTGAATCTTCGTTTGCTAGAGGAACTTTCTTATTAGGATAAGACTCTCCTGTTAAGTAAGACTCATCACAAGCAATACCACTGCCTTTCAAAAGTAATCCATCTGCAGGGAAGATTTCACCTGGTTACACATAGACAAGATCACCTACCAAGAGACTATCAATTTAGATCAGCTTAAACTAGGCAATTAAATTGATGTTATGAGAAAATAACAATGTTAATATCATTAGAAATACACGAAATTATTTAAAATGTTTTTTGAACTCTAAAGATAACAAAAAAAAGGCAATTGTTATTAATAAAAACAATTTTTTTTACTTATCCATATCTGAGGACTTCAATTTTTTGCCCAGGTTTTTGCTGTTTTGATGTTTTTTTCATTGAGAGAATCATGAGAAGTAATTAAGCTAGTAAAATCATGGCGCTTTCCAGAATTCCCTCAATCAAGCCTTGTTGAATATATCCAACAATAAATTAACCAAGTACTATTACCCACATCAGCATCGAAAAAAAACTTAGTTTTTTTGGAATCTAAATAAATGAAATAAATGAAAGAATGAAGTTTTAGAGCTATTTTTAGCAAAAAGTTTTTTTATCAATTAAAAAGAAAGAAAGAAAAAATCTGAAGATTTATTAAAAATTCAGCAAATTAAAACACAAAGAATTCGAACTATTAGGAGTATCAAGAATGAATGAAAACAATATTTAAATTACTAAACTCAACAAGAAGTTTGATTGTGGCGTCGCTATTTTGTTGGTGCCAAAACTAATTTAAATAAATAAGATTTCTTAATAATGATTCAGAGTTAAGTAACAAAACAATCTTACGCTTTCTCTCTTGACTTTAGAGAAGCTTTTGAAGCATCTATTCCGAGCTAGGTTTGATAACAAAAGAATGTTTTTACTTATTATTACTACAGATAAATTGCTTTTAATATTTTTTATTCTTACGTTTAGATCTGTTTTTAGGGCCTTAGCAAGCCCTTCTATTCCACCTAATTTCGTTAGCTCCTTTCGAGATGTTCCATTTTGCATATTTTCTTAACTAAAGATGTCACTGAATGTACATAAGCAAATACAATCATTGACATTTTGAAAACACAGAATAATAAAATAGAAACTAAATTGCTACGCTAGCTCTGCTGCTGTGATTCCATAGTTATTAGTATCCATGTGTGTTTCTTCCTTTCCGATAAAGTTGCTCTTTGATTGTTAATAACTTGAAGGTTCGAAATATATTTCTTTTATTATTGGGGAGTTATTTTTAAATAATAGAAATCAATGTTTTGAAGTTTTACCCACCAAAAAAAACAGAAGATTGATGTTAGTTTTCTTGTGTTTAAATAATATCTCAGCTTTATTCTTTTTACAGCTTCTATAGGTTACTGCCTATTTAAACTGGCTGCTACAGTTTTTCTTGAACAGAGAAAAAATGATTTCAATTTGTGATAACTTAAAGCGATTATGAAAAAAGATAAAATTTTTTAAATGATTATTTATTATTTCCATTTTGTTATCACTTTTTGAGTGAAATAAACATGAATTTTAAGATTATATTTACCCTTTTCTTTTCGTTCTCTGTTACGTCTTTGATTGCGATCATGATAATTTTTAAAAAAATTATTTAAAAATTTCAAATATTTTTTTGTTCTTTCAATAATAATGAATGACATCACAAGATCGGAAGAGC